>Ga0137430_1000213_pt1 | contig 16390 bp, 11 predicted proteins | sample EasRivERMZT754_2_FD_104651 | JGI IMG/M metagenome (GOLD analysis project Ga0137430, IMG submission 104651) | Soil microbial communities from meander-bound floodplain in the East River, Colorado, USA - East River MetaG ERMZT754_2 | ecosystem: Environmental > Terrestrial > Soil > Floodplain ...
ACCGTTCGACGCCTTGAAGGATTACGAGCCGATCATGCAGTTCGGAGACCAACCATACGCGCTCACCATCCATCCTTCGCTCGGCGTGACCACGGTCAAAGAGCTGATCGCGCTGGCACATAAGCAGCCGGGCATAATCAACTACGCGTCATCCGGCAACGGCGGCGCGCAGCACATGTTTGCAGCGCTGTTCGTCTCGATGGCGAAGCTCGACATGGTGCACATCCCGTACAAGGGCAGCGGCCCGGCGCGGGCGGACCTCCTCGGCGGGCAGGTCAAGCTCGGCTGCCTCGGCATCGCCAGCGTGCTGGCGAATCACAAGGCGGGACAGGTGCGCATTCTGGCGGTGACCAGCGCAAAGCGTTCCCCGGAAATCCCCGATATTCCCAGCATCGCCGAGACGATTCCGGGCTACAGCGCGTCGTTGTGGCAGGGCTTGGCCGCGCCGCACGCGACGCCGCGGGCGGTCGTCGAGCGCATCCAGCGCGATGTCGTGAAGACGATGGGATCGCCCGACGTCAAGACGGCGTTCGAGCGTTCCGGTACCTACGTGGTCGTCACCAACCCGAAAGCCTTCGGCGACCTGCTGCGAGTCGAGCTCGACAAGTGGGGAAAGGTGGCGCGCGAGATCAACCTGCGCGTGGACTGAGGTCGGCCTGCTCTGCTAGAAAACACCGGCGCTTTCGCGCCGGCGTTTTCATTTGAAGGCATGAACCCTGAAAAGCTGCTTGTCCTGCTTGTCGAGCTGGGCGATCAAGCCGGTTTCCCAGGCTAGGTACTGCCGCATCGCGGCCTTGTTGCCGGCGTGGCGGTCGTGGACGAAGAACAGGTGGTCGATGCACTCGGCGTCGGGCGGCGAGTCCGGCGTAGCCTCGGTCGCATATCCCGCCTGCTTCCAGGCCGCGAGCCCGCCTGCCAGCAGCTTGATGTCCCGGATGCCGGCTTCGAGTAGGTCGACGGCGGCGGCCTGCGCGACACCGACTTCCTCGGCCACCAGCACGACCGATTGTTTCCCATTGCGCGCGTCGGCCGCCAGGCGGGTGCGCGTGCTCCAGCGGCTGCCCGGGATGTGTGCCTTGCGGAAGCTCATGCTGGCGCCGAGGTCGAAGACGGTGCATTGCCCCGCGTCGAGCTCTTTCTTCAGCTCGGCGGTGGAAATCTTTACGAGCGTGGGCACAACGGGTTGCGCGGCGGGCGTGCCTTTCAGGTCGGCTTTCACCCCGCCTTCCAGCACGTAGGCATCGCAGCCCAGCTGCTTCAACCAGCTGGCGACGACGGGGGCGCGCACGTTCTCGCCGCCGTCGATCAGGACGATGCGCGCATTGCGCACGCCGACCCATTGGTCGGCGGCCTGGACCAGCTGGCCGCCGGGCGCGTGCGCCGCGCCGGGAATGGAGCCGGCCTTGAACTCTTCGGGGGTGCGGACATCGCACAGGTATGTCGTGCGGCCAGGCTCCTTGAGCCATGACTCGACCTGGGCGGCGTTCACCGTCCGGATCGCGAAGCGGTCGATCAGCTTTTGTGCCGATGCCTTGAGCGCGGGCAGGGCGGACTCGTCGATAGAATCCGGGTACTTGCGCGTGGCGCCATGTTCGAGCTTCAGATCGGCCAGGTACCAGCCCTGCGTGCCGTTCTCGAGCGCGTAAACCGGGTTCGGGACGCCGAAGTTGATGAGAGTCTGCGCGCCCAGGATGCTGCGCGTACGCCCGGCGCAGTTCACGATAATCTTGGTCTTCGGGTTCTTCACCATGCTCGACACCCGGTACGGCAGCTCGGCATTGGGGCAGCAGGTCGAGCCGGGAATGGTCATCTTCTGGTGCTCGTTGAGCGGGCGGCCGTCAAACAGGACGAAGTCGTCGCCCGCCACTTTCATGCGCACCAGGTCACGCGCCGTGATGCGCGGGGTGCCGTACTCATGCTCGACCAGCTCGCCGAACAGCTTGCTCGGCACGTTGACGCCCTTGAACAGCACCTGTCCGGCCCTGGTCCAGGCCCGGGTGCCGCCATCGAGCACCGCGACGTCCGTGTAGCCGAGTTTCCCGAGAAGTGTCGCGGCGAGCTCCGCGACGCCGAGTATGCCGTCATCGCAGACGACCATGCGCGCCGATTTTCTCGGCACGAGCGCGCCGATATCGAGCTCGAGCCGGCTGTACGGGAGCGGCGTGGCAAACAGGAGGTGAGATTCGCCGAACTGTCCCGCCTCGCGCACGTCAAGCAGGGCAAGTTCGCCGCCGTCGTGCAGCATGTCCTTAAGCTGCATGGAGTCGACCGTCTTCATGCTTTGAAACGAGTAACGAGAAACGAATAGCGAGGAACGAGCTCCGCGTTACTTGTGGGGCTCGCGCTTCGCGGGACCGCCGCCCAGCAAGGCGGCGGTAGGACGGTGATGCCTTCTGTGCGCCGCGGGCATTGTGGCTGGATCCGCCGGCTTTGGCGACGAAGGTTCGTAGGGCTTGTTGTAGTCAAACGCGAGTGCCGTAGTCCTGACGCTGGGCTGCGACGTGGCCGGGTGCTGCGCCTTGGAGTGATAGTGTGCCTTGGGCTCTTGGTGCGGCCTGGGCTGGTGATGCTGCGCCCCGCGCTCGCGGGGTGTCTCTCGCGGGCGGTGGCTTTCAACCGAGGGCTCCGGCGCGGCGGCCTGCGGCAGCTTGCGCTTGAGCATGTGCTCTATATCCTCGAGAAATTTCATCTCCTCGGGGCTCACCAGGGAGATTGCTTCGCCCGGCAATCCGGCGCGGCCGGTGCGGCCGATGCGGTGCACATAATCTTCCGGGGTGTGGGGCAGCTCGTAGTTGATCACGAACGGCAGCTCTTCGATGTCGAGCCCTCGTGCAGCAATGTCCGTCGCGACCAGTACTGGCACCTTGCCCTGCTTGAATTCCTCGAGCGCCTGCATGCGCTCGACCTGGGTGCGGTCGCTGTGTATTTCCTTTGCGGTGATTCCATCCTGCTGGAGCTGGCGCGCGAGGCGATTTGCGTCGCGCTTCATCCGCACGAACACCAGCACCTGCCGCATGTCGCGCGAGCGAATGAGACGAACCAGCAGCGATCGCTTCTTTAGCAACGGCACGAGGTGGACCTGGTGCGTGACGAGGTCGGCCGGCGCGTTGCGCGGCGCGACCTCGATCGTCACTGGCGAGTGCAGCAATTCCTTCGCCAGCCTGCGCACTTCCTCGGGAAAAGTAGCGGAGAACAAAAGGTTCTGGCGCTGCCGCGGCAGCTCGGCGAGGATGCGCTTGATGTCAGGAATGAACCCCATGTCGAGCATCCGGTCAGCTTCGTCGAGCACCAGGAATTCGACTCGCGACAGGTTGATGCTCTTCTGGTGCAGATGATCGAGCAGCCGGCCCGGTGTCGCCACCACGATTTCCACGCCGGCATGGAGTTGCTTCATCTGCGGTCCGATGTCCACGCCGCCGAACACCACTGCCGAGCGCAGCGGCAGGTACTTGCTGTAGGTGCGCACGCTTTCCTCGACCTGCGCCGCGAGCTCGCGCGTGGGGGTCAGCACCAGCACGCGCACCGGATGCCGGGCCGGGGACAGGCTGGTACTGGCTTGCGGCGCGATCAGTTGCAGGAGGGGCAGGGTGAAGCCGGCGGTTTTGCCGGTGCCGGTCTGGGCCGCGCCCATAACGTCCCGCCGCTGCAAAATTGGCGGTATTGCCTTGACCTGTATCGGCGTCGGCTCCAGATAGCCTTCGTCCGCGACTGCACGCAGCAGTTCGGGCAGCAGCCCGAGGGCGGAGAAGGACGGTTTGGGAGCGTCGGTCGGGCCCGGCTGGGAGGGTGCAGCGCCGTCTTGTACCGCGGTCACGACTACCGGCTTCCGCCCGTTGGGCGAGTCAAATATTCTTTCACGGGCCACGATTATACCTTGCTGCGCTGCGGGGCACTATGAGCGTCTGCCTGCGTGGCCGTGGCCCCGGCACGGACTGATCAGGGGCAAAACTGCCACAAATTCAAAAATCTGGTAAATTTGATCGTGCATCAACTGGAGGTGATACCGGGACGACGTGAAGGCATGAAGATCGCCATCGAACCACGAACAGCCCTGCGCGGCGGCTATCCCCTGATATTGACGCTCGATACGCACGGCGTGCCGCACCGCTGGATCAGCTGGCAGCACGCCTGCTACTACTACGCCAAGGACCAGGTGGCGTGGACGACGGGCGCGCATGCTTTTACCGTCTTCGGCGGGATGAGCCGTCTGACCGGGTTGCGCTCCTCCATCACTGCTTCCAGCATCATCGCCATCAAGGGTAAGGCGATGGCGATGAAGGCATTTGGCCAGGTGCCGCCGCTAAATAACCGCGAATTGTTCCACCGCGACCGCCAGGTCTGCGCCTACTGCAGCAGCATGTTCCCGATATCAAAGCTGACGCGGGATCACGTGACGCCGTTCTCGCGCGGCGGCAGGGACAGCTGGATGAACACGGTGACCGCGTGCCGGGCCTGCAACGAGCGCAAGGGCAATTGCACGCCGGAACAGGCGGGAATGGAGCTGGTGTACTTGCCATACGTGCCGAACCGCGCCGAATACCTGATCCTCACCAACCGCCGCATCCTCACCGACCAGATGGAATTCCTGGCTCAGCACGTCCCGGCACAGAGCCGTTTGCGCCAGGGCCTCATTTAGGCCTGTCCGGCCGGGCGCCCGCATAACTCGCGTTACCGGCCAGAAGGCGGGCGCCACAACCTGCGGTGGATTGAAGCCTCGGCTCGGCAGCTCGCTGACCCAGCGGTCCACGGGCGGGCAGCCGTCGCTTCCTTCGTAGATATTCAGCTCAAGCAAGGCTGCTGCGTTGGGCCGCTATCCGCGGCGAACTGCGCCGCCGACCTTGCACCGTCAATGCCTGACAGAGCCAGTGTGGTCAGCAAGCTGCGGATTCGGGACGTAAAAACGATTCCTGTCATGATGACTCGATAGAATCGCGAAGGCGGTAGGCTGGTGGAGTCGCAAGCCGCCGAATATTTTGATATTATACTTTAAAAAACTTCTTTATTACATTGATTAAATTGATAATTATAAATATGAAGTTCGACCTGCACTGCCATTCCACTTATTCCGACGGCGTGCTGCGCCCCGACGAACTGGTGAGGCGCGCTGCATGCTGCGGCGTCAGTGTCCTCGCGCTGACCGATCACGACGAAACCAAAGGCGTCGCGGAAGCGCATCGCCTGGCCGCCGGCGAGGGCGTCGAGATCGTCAACGGCGTCGAGATCTCGGTGACTTGGAACGGCCAGACGCTGCACATCGTCGGCCTGCACATCGATCCGGCGCACCCGGAACTTGCCACGGGTTTGAACAGCCTGCGGGAAGGGCGTCGCCGCCGCGCGGAGCAGATCGCCGACGAGCTGGACAAGGCGGGAGTCGAAGGCAGCCTGGCCGGTGCTCGCGCCCACGCGACCAATCCCGAGCTGGTCGGCCGCACCCATTTCGCCCGTTTCCTGGCCGAGCGGGGCCATGCCCGCGACGTGAACAGTGTGTTCAGGAAGTTTCTCGTCTACGGCAAGCCCGGGCATGTACCGCATCTATGGGCCGGCCTTGAGCAGGCGGTTGGCTGGATACGGGCGAGCGGGGGCATGGCGGTACTGGCGCATCCCGGCCGCTACAAGTTGGAGGAACCACAGCGATGCGCACTGCTCGCCGCATTCAAGGAGGCCGGGGGCGCCGCCATCGAAGTGGTTACCGGCAGCCACACTCCCGCCCAGTTCCAGTCCTACGCCCGCTACGCGCAGCACTACGGGTTGCTGGCCTCGGCGGGTTCCGATTTTCATGGCCCCGGCGAGAGCTATCGCGACCTGGGGGAGCTCCCAGATCTGCCACGTGGATGCAGGCCAGTGTGGGCCGCGTGGTAGCCGGAGCACGATACCCGGCCTGCTAGAATCACGCCTGCATGTTCGTCAATCGCGTTCTATCCGGCATGCGCCCGACCGGTGCGCTGCACCTGGGGCACTATCACGGCGTGCTCAAGAACTGGGTGAAGCTACAGCACGAGTACGAGTGCCTGTTCTTCGTCGCGGACTGGCACGCGCTCACCACCCACTACGAAACGCCCGAGGTCATCGAGCAGAGCGTGTGGGGCATGGTGATCGACTGGCTCGCCGCGGGGGTCGATCCGGCCCAAGCGACGCTGTTCATCCAGTCGCGGGTACCCGAGCACGCCGAATTGCATGTGTTGCTGTCGATGGTGACGCCGCTCGGCTGGCTCGAGCGCATCCCGACCTACAAGGACCAGCAGGAAAAGCTCGCCGACAAGGACCTCTCCACCTACGGCTTTCTAGGCTATCCGCTGCTGCAGAGCGCGGACATCATGATTTATCGCGCCAACCTGGTGCCGGTGGGGGAGGACCAGGTGCCGCACGTGGAGTTCACACGCGAGGTCGCCCGCCGCTTCAACCACGTGTTCGGCCGGGAAGACGGCTTCGAGCAAAAGGCGGAAGCGGCCATCAAGAAGCTCGGCGCCAAGCGCGCCCGGCTTTACCGCCAGTTGCGCACCAAATTCCTCGAAAAAGGCGACGCGGAAGCGCTCGCGTCGGCGCAGGCGCTGGTGGAGGAAGCGCAGAATCTGCCGATGGGAGACCGCGAGCGGCTGTTCGGCTACATCGAAGGCGGCGGCAAGGTGATTCTGACGGAACCGCAGGCGCTGCTCACCGAGGCTTCCAAGATGCCGGGACTGGACGGGCAGAAGATGTCGAAATCCTACGACAACACGATCGGCCTGCGTGATGACGCCGACACCATCACGAGAAAGATCCGCACCATGCCGACCGATCCCGCCCGGGTGAAACGCTCGGACCCCGGCAACCCCGAGAAATGCCCGGTGTGGCAGTTTCACCTGGTTTATTCAGACGACAAGCGCAAGCAATGGGTGCAGGAGGGTTGTCGCAGCGCGGGCATCGGCTGTCTGGAGTGCAAGCAGCCGGTGATCGACGCCGTGCTGGAGGAGCAGAAGCCGATGCGCGAGCGCGCCCAGCGCTACCTGGATGACCCGACCCTGGTTCGCAGCATCGTGGCCGATGGCTGCGAAAAGGCGCGCAAGCAGGCGCAGGAGACGTTGCGCGAGGTGAAAGAAGTGATGGGGCTCAACTACAGTTAAGTGCGGACCCCGCCGGGGCCGCCTTAATAATCGTGCGCGTTCAAACGAACGGTGACCCGCGGTACAACGTGCGCGGATAGATGATTTCATCGCCTGGTTGCAGGAAAAATCTTGTTTTGCCGTCAAAGATCGGTAGAATACGACGATGCCAGCATCGCCTTATCCGGGCGGTGGCCTTCTGGCCTCTGATCCGGACGCAGCAACCGGCGGCTCTTCCCAGCCGGCAGGCAAGTTCCCCCTAAAATTGCCGAAAATCCCGGTCGTTGCCTGCCCCGGCGTGGAAGGCCGTCGTCATGACTGACGCTGTTGCCGCCCTTCCCATCGCCAGGATCTACGGCGAGCCGCTCCTGGAGCTGCCGCACGACCTCTACATACCGCCCGATGCCCTGGAGGTATTCCTCGAGCAGTTCGAGGGGCCGCTCGACCTGCTGCTGTACCTGATCCGCAAGGAAAACATCAACGTCCTCGACATCCCGATGGCGCGGCTTACCGCGCAGTACCTCGAGTACGTCGAGATGATGCGGGAACGCTCGCTCGAACTGGCGGCGGAATACCTGCTGATGGCGGCGATGCTGATCGAGATCAAGTCGCGCATGCTGCTGCCGCGCCCGGCGCTGGGCGAGCTCGAGGAGGACCCGCGGGCGGAGTTGGTGCGGCGCCTGATGGAGTACGAACAGATGAAGCTCGCGGCGTTGCGCCTGAACGAGATGCCTCAGGCGGGGCGGGATTTCTCGCTGGTGCAGGTGCTGTTCGAGCAAGCGATTTCGGAGCGGCTGCCGGAGATCAATACCGAAGACCTGCGGGCGGCGTGGCTGACGCTGCTTAACCGCGCCTCGGTGAACCGCCATCACCGCATCACGCGCGAGCAACTTTCGGTGCGCGACTACATGACTCGCGTATTGCGCCGCCTGCAGGAAGCGCGCTATGTCGCGTTCCTGGACCTGTTCAATCCGGGCCAGGGCATCGCCGTGCTGGTGGTGACTTTTCTGGCAATACTGGAACTGGCGCGTGAGAGCTTGATCGAGATCAGCCAGCAGGCCGCGTACGCGCCGATTTACGTGAAACTTAAAGGCGGCCATCTTGCCGCAGTGGAATAACGGGAAGAAAGCATGGACACACCATCCCTCGAACTCACGCACATGAAAAACATTCTGGAAGCCGCGCTGCTGGTGAGCCAGGAGCCGCTTCCGCTGTCAGAGCTGAAGAAGCTGTTCGACGAGGAGCTGTCGAGCGACGCGCTGCGGCGCGTACTCGACGACCTGCGCCAGGACTGGCAGGGCAGGGGCATCGAACTCACGCACGTCGCGTCGGGCTGGCGTTTCCGGGCGCGGCCCGAGTACCAGCCGTTCATCGACCGTCTGAACCCCCAGAAGCCGCCGCGATACTCGCGCGCGGTGCTGGAGACGCTTGCCATCGTCGCCTATCGCCAGCCATGCACGCGCGGCGATATCGAGGAGATTCGCGGCGTCGTCGTCTCGGCCAACATCATCAAGTCGCTCGAGACGCGCGGCTGGATCGAGGTGGTCGGGCACAAGGAGGTCCCCGGCAGGCCGGAATTGTTTGCGACCACCAGGGCATTTCTCGACGATCTCAACCTGAGCTCCCTCGAGGAACTGCCGCGGCTGGACGACCTCGGCTCGCTGGTGGAAACGGCGACTGTCGCGGCGGCGGAACCTGCGGCTGCTTACGAACCGGAACCCTTGATGATCGAGGAGCCGCGCCGGGAAGCGGCGTAAAGCTGGATCATTGACCGGCGGGTTCGATGCGCGTCAGTGCGCCGTTGGACTCATCGGTCAGGAGATAGAGGTAACCGTCCGGCCCGCTGCGAACGTCGCGGATGCGGCCCAGGACGTTCTTCAGCATCCGCTCCTCGCTCACAATTTTATCGCCGTCGAGCTTTAGCCGCACCAGCACTTGGTCGCGCAGCGCGCCGAGGAAGAGGTCGCCGCGCCAGGCGGGGAATCTGTTCCCGGTATAGAACGCCATGCCGGAAGGCGCGATGGAAGGCACCCAGTAGTGCAGCGGCTGCGCCATGCCGGGCTTGTGCGAGCCTTCACCGATTTTCGTGCCGATGCCGTAGTTGACGCCGTAGGTGATGACCGGCCAGCCGTAGTTGACGCCGGCGCGAATCACATTGACCTCGTCGCCCCCTTGCGGGCCGTGCTCGTGCGTCCACAGCTGTCCGGTCCGGGGGTGCAGAGCGGCGCCCTGAATGTTGCGATTGCCAAACGTGTATTTCTCGGGTTTCCAACCGGGCTTGCCGACAAAAGGATTGTCGGCGGGAACGCGTCCGTCGTCGTGCAAGCGGATGACGGAACCGGCATGATCGTCCGCTTTCTGGGCGCGCTCCATATCGCCGCGGTCGCCGAGCGTGATGTAGAGATAGCCCTCGCGGTCGAATACCAGCCTTGAGCCGAAGTGGCGCCCACTGCCGCTCTTGGGCTGCTGGCGGAAAATCACCTCCACGTTTTCGAGACGATTGGCACTGAGCCGGCCGCGGGCGACCTCGGTGCTGATGCCGCTTTCGCCGCGCGCGGCGTATGACAGGTAGACAAGATCGTTTTGCGTGAAGCGCGGGTGCAGCGCGACATCGAGCAGCCCGCCCTGGCCGTGGACCACGATCTGCGGTAAGCCTGCGACGGCTTGAGGCACGAGCTTGCCGTCCTTTCCGACAATCCGGAGCCTGCCCGGACGCTCCGTTACGAGCATCCGGCCATCGGGCAGGAAGGCGAGGCCCCACGGATATTCGAGACCCTCGACCACCTTCACCAGGCGAACCACGTGTTCCTGCGTCTTGATCGCTTGCCCATGGCTGGCTGGCGGGACGAATGCAAGGGCAGCCCCGGCAGCCGCGGCAACCAGCGCGGGAACGAGGGAACTGCTAGCCAGGTGGATCACCGGTGCTGACCGCGACAGTCGTTTCTCAACTGCAAGCAAGGCTCTTTCCGCAACGTTCAATTGGTGATCTCGCGGTTGCGCGGGGGACTACGACTTGGATTCCCCGGCCGAATACGATTGCCCGATTACAGGCAAGAGGTTAGCACGAGAGCACGGCGAACTCCGCGCTATCTGCAGACAGCCGGGCAATACCGGCATTGCGAGGTGCCGAAAATGGCGTAACTAGCGGGGCTAGCATGAAAAAAACGGTATGTTATGATCTAGCGACGCACAATTTCCGCTCTTGGAAGCGCCGGATAACTAGAAAACTTTCGGAGGGCCCGGCAGCAGCGGTTATTCACGGGTTCTTGGAGGGGCTCATTCTGGTCTTGTATTCGATGTGCCTGAGAGCGGTGCTGTTGGGTATGACCCTCGTTGTTCCTGCCGCTGCCGCTACACCGGAGGCGGAAACCAGGGACCCTTTCAATACGAGGCGCTACCTTCCCTCACACCCAAGTGTCCATTGGCAGCCCCCCTTCGAGTTGCCGCGGGTTCCTGACGCCCCTGGCTCGCTGTCCACGGACCGGCCACTTTCCCTGCCGGAACTGACGGAATTCGCACTGCAGAACAACCCGAGGACCAGGCAGGCCTGGTTCGCGGCGCGGGCTGCCGCTGCGGCAATCGGCATCGAGCGCTCGGACTATCTGCCCCAGATCACCGCCGCGCTCATCGGCCAGCGCAGCGAATCGGGCGGCCAGACAGGAAGCCAGAACCCGTGGCTTACGCGTTACGGACCGGCCGTGACCTTGTCCTACCTCCTGTTTGATTTCGGGGTCAAGGACAGCCGCTTGGAGGCGGTGGAATACCAGGCACTGGCCGCGACACTGACGCAGAGCAGAGTACTTCAGGACGTGGTGTTCCAGGTCGAGCAGGCTTATTTCCGAGTGCTCGGAACCGAGCGGCTGGTGCAGGCGAACGCACTGTTTCTGAAGAGCGTGAGTACTTCGCTGGACGCGACCCAACGCCGGCGGGAAGGCGGGCTTGCGACGGTGGCCGACGTGTTTCGCGCGGAGACGCAGGTGGCGCAGGGGCAGCTCAATCTGACGCGCAGTCGCGGCGAACTGGAAAAAGCGCGCGGGGCGCTCGCATCCGCGATCGGCCTGCCGGTGAACGCGACGTTAAGGGTGCAGACCCTCGACGGCACACCGCGCATTGAGGAGATCACGGAGTCCCTGATCGGAATACTCAACCGCGCCAAGCGTAACCGGCCCGATTTGGTTGCGGCCGAAGCCCAGACTCGTTCGGCGCGCGCGCAGGCCGATGCGGCCGCAAAAAGCACGCTGCCGTCGGTCACTCTGGAGGCGACGACTGGGCGAACTTTTTACAACGGGGACCGTCCATTTACGGACACGAACAGCATCCTGCTCAATGTCAGGATTCCGATCTTCACCGGCTTTAATCATACCTATACAGTGCGCCAGGCCGAGGCAAGGGCGGCGCAGGCCGAGGCATCCCGCGACGTACTGTATCGCCAGACTGAACTGGACGTATGGGAGTCCTACTACGACGTGCAGACTGCGGCCGGCGGAGTGGCTTCGACCGAGGTGCAGTTGCGGGCTGCCCAGCAGACGGCAGAGGCAACGCTCGCCCGTTATCAATCCGGTTTCGGCTCGCTCCTCGACCTGATTACCGCGCAGGTGGAGGAATCGAACGCGCGGGTGCAGCGGATACAATCCTTTCTCGATTGGTTCACGGCTGTCGCCCGCCTGAACTTCGCGATTGGCGCAAGCGACAAGTCAACCTACCCGGTGCTGACGAAATGAAGAGAATCTGGATGGCGATCATATTCGTCACCCTGGCCGCGGGTGGCTTCGGCGCCTGGTGGTGGTGGCAGGGTGACAAGCGGCCCGCTGAAAGCAAGGGCGCCACGGGCGGCAAGGGGGGACGCGGTGGAACGCTGGTCGTAAAAGCCGCTTCCGCGATCGTGCAGCCGATGCCAGTGCTGATCGAGGCCGTCGGCACGGTGGAACCCGAGCACAGCGTGCAGGTTCGGGCGCAAGTGTCGGGCGTGCTCCAGGCCGTCATGTTCAAGGAGGGCGACAAAGTCAAGGCAGGACAACAACTGTTCCAGATTGATCCACGCACTTTTCAGGCGTCATACCAGCAGGTGCAGGCCCAGCTTGCGCGCGACTTGGCGCAACTCGAGAACGCCAAGGTTCAGCAGGAGCGCCTCGAGCCCCTGCTCAAGCGGGAATTCATTACGCGACAGGAGTTCGACGTTGCGGTAACTTCGACGAAATCGCTCGAGGCCACCGTTGCGGCCGACCGGGCGATGGTCGAACAGGCGCGCATCCAGCTCGAGTTCGCGCGCATCTATTCCCCAATTGCGGGGCGGACTGGAACGCTTGCGATCAAGCCGGGAAACCTGGTGCCCACTGCAGGCGGCGGAGTGCCGCTCGTTACCATCAACAGCACCGATCCCATCCTGGTGTCGTTCAGCATCCCGGAGCGCCAGCTGGAGGATGTCCGCCGCTACCAGAACGAGAAGGACATGCGGATAGAAATACTTCCGGACCGGAACGCTCCAGCGGCTGCTGAAGGCAAGCTGGTGTTCATCGACAATACCGTGACGGCGCAGACCGGGACGGTCCTGCTGAAGACCAGCGTCATCAACAAGAACGAGCTGCTGTGGCCAGGACAGTTCGTGAACGTTCGAATTGTGCTTAGAATCGAGCCGGACGCGATCGTGGTTCCCGAAGCCGCTGTCCAGCCCGGGCAGGACGGCAGCTTCGTCTATCTGATAGACCCGGACAGCAAGGTGGTGGTGCGGCCGGTCAGGATTTCGCGCCAGCTTGGCAGTGAGATTGTCATCGCGTCGGGCATTAAGGCCGGCGACAGGGTTATTACCGAGATTCCGCAGGCCCTGCAGCCGGGCGCTACCGTGCGTCTGGCCGGGTCGGAAAGCACCGGAGAGAAGGGCAAGGGCAAGAAGGGCAAGAGCCCCAAGAAGAATGAGGGCAAGTCCGAATCGAAAAAGGCGGAGGGTTGACCACCATGAATTTCTCGAAAATCTTCATTGAGCGGCCGGTCGCCACAACAGTACTGGTCGCAGCCATCGTCATCTTCGGGATCATTGCGTTTCGCACTCTGCCGGTCAATGAACTGCCCAACGTGGATTTTCCGACGATCCGGGTCGATGCCGAGCTGCGGGGCGCCAATCCGGAGATCATGGCCTCGACGGTCGCGACCCCGCTCGAGCGCCAGTTCAGCCAGATATCGGGCGTGGAGACCATGAATTCGGTCAACACGCCGGGGCGCACCCGGATCACGCTGCAGTTCAGCCTGGAGCGCGACATAGACTCGGCGGCGCAGGATGTGCAGACCGCCATTTCGCAGGCAATGCGGCGGCTGCCGGACGGCGTCGATGCTCCCTCATTGCGCAAGCTGAACCCGGCGGATGCGCCCGTCATCTTCCTGGCGTTGAGCGCGCAGACGCTCCCGCTCCAGCAACTCGACGACTTTGCCAATACGCAGGTCGCGCAGCGACTGTCGACATTGAACGGGGTCGCGCAGGTGGTGGTATTCGGCTCGCAGAAGTTCGCGGTGCGGGTCTATCTCGATCCCGAAGCGCTTTCAAAGCGGGGCCTGGGCCTGGACAAGGTAGTGAGCGCCATCCAGAACGCCAACAGTAATCTCCCGTCCGGGGTGTTGCAGGGATCGGTTCGCAATTTCACCGTCAAGTCTTCCGGAAAACTGCAACGTGCACAAACCTTCAATGAGTTGATCGTCGCCTACCAGGACGGCATGCCGGTGAGGCTGTCGGACATCGGGCGCGCAGAGGACAGCATCGAGAATCTGAGGGTAAAGAGCTGGCTCAACGACGAACGTTGCATTCTACTCGCCATCTACCGCCAGCCGGGCTCCAATACAGTCGAGATCGTGAGGCAGATACGGGCGCAGTTTCCTGAAATCGAGCGCGAAGCGCCACCGGGCGTCAAATTTAACGTCGTGAACGACCGCGCGGAGTTCATCCAGTCGTCCATCAACGAAGTGGAGTTCCACCTGGTGCTCTCCATGATATTGGTGGTTTTCGTCATACTGGCTTTCCTGCGCAATGCACGCTCCACCCTGATTACCGCGCTGATTCTGCCGACGTCGGTCATCGGAACGTTCGGCGCGATGTACTTGCTGGGCTTCAGTATCAATAATCTGTCAATGATGGCGATCATCCTGGCCGTCGGCTTCGTCGTCGACGATGCCATTGTGGTCCTGGAGAACATCACCCGCCACATGGAGATGGGCAAGGACCGAATGCAAGCGGCGTTGGACGGCTCGAAGGAGATCTTCTTTACCGTGCTGTCGATGACGGTATCGCTTGCGGCGGTGTTCATCCCCATCCTGTTCATGGAAGGATTGCTCGGCCGCCTGTTCCGTGAGTTTGCCGTCACGGTGGGAATGGCGGTTCTGATCTCGGGCGCCGTGTCGCTTTCCATGACGCCCATGCTGTGCAGCCTCATGCTGCGACCGGTGCACGGGCATGGCCGCGTCTATGTACTGTTCGAGCGGATGTTCGATGGCAGCCGCGATTTCTACGGCGCCACGCTGCGCTGGACCATGCGGCATCGGGGACTGATGTTGCTGGGTTCCATCGCGGTCCTGATCCTGACCGGAGTGATCTACAAGATGGTGCCGCAAGGATTTATTCCGCGTCAGGATACGGGAGTCATATTCGGCAATACGAGGGCGCCGGAAGGCATTACGTTTGCCGAGCTGGAGCGCAGGCAGAAGTCCGTGGTTGAAATCGTGCGTAATCATCCTGACGTGGAAGCCGTGCAATCTTCGGCGGGGCAGGGTACCGGCGGCGTGACGGGAGATAATCTGGGCCGCATCATAATTCGCCTGAAGCCGCGCGCCGAGCGAACGCTGGGGGCGGACCAGGTCATACAGGAACTGCGGCGTTCCTTCATCGGCGGCGCGCAAGGCATGCGCGTGTTTATGAACAATCCTCCGTCAATCAATATTGGCGGATTGATTGGCAACGCGGACTACCAAATGGTGGTTCAGGGATCGGACCTCAAGTTGCTCTATGCCGAGGCGCAGGAACTGGAAGTCAAGCTGCGGGAGGCCGATTTTCTGCGCGAGGTCAGCACCAGCCTGGAACTCCGCAATCCCGAAATCCAGATCAGCATACTCCGCGACCGCGCAGCCGCCCTGGGCGTGTCTCCCCAGCAGATCGAGACGACTCTGTACAATGCCTATGGAGGACGTCAGATCAGCACTCTGTACGGCGAGACGGATCAGTATTTCGTTTTGCTGGAGCTCGACCCGCGGTTCCAGAAGGACATCAACGCATTGCGCTCCCTCTACGTACAGTCGAGCAGCGGCAGGATGGTGCCAATACATGCCGTAGCCGATGTCAAAATGGGCGTGGGGCCCGTTTCCGTGAATCACTATGGACAGTTGCCGTCCGTGGTACTGTCCTTTAACCTGGCACCGAATGTTTCGGTGGGCGAAGCAGTGGCCCGCGTCGGGCAGATCGCGCACGAGTCCCTGCCAGCGGGCGTAACAGTACAGATGGCGGGCAGTGCCAAGGCATTCCAGGACGCATTCCGAACGCTGCCGATTCTGCTGTTGATCACGATACTGGTGATTTACATGGTGCTTGCGATCCTGTACGAACACTACGCGCATCCGATCACGATTTTGACCGCGCTGCCGTTCGCAGGCTTCGGGGCACTCCTCATGCTGCTGATAGCTGGGATGGAATTGAACATCTTCAGCTTCGTGGGCATCATCCTGCTGGTGGGTCTGGTCAAGAAAAATGGCATCATGATGGTGGATTTCGCATTGCAGCTCCAGCGCGAGAAGGGAATCTCGGCGGAGGAAGCTATCGTGGAGGCCTGCCTGATCCGCTTCCGCCCGATCATGATGACGACCGGTGCTGCGATCTTTGCGACCTTACCCTTGGCGCTAGGTACCGGGACCGGTTCGGAAATGCGACAGCCGCTCGGCATTGCGGTGGTCGGAGGATTGTTGTTTTCCCAGATGCTGACGCTCTACGTAACGCCGACGTTTTACGCCAGCATGGAGGGGGTTATCCAGTTCTTCGGGCGTCGCCGTGCGGTAGAGGCCGTCAGCCGTTAGCAATTACGGGGTTTTCCCCTCGGATGAGGTAGTTTCCTCCGGTTTTTGGCGGCGGAGGCATAGGTTATTGAAAATTCGCCGTAAAAAGTTTGACTCCAAGGGCGGAAGCCCACTATAATCTCCGGTCTAGATCGGGCGCGGGGTGAAGCAGTCTGGCAGCTCGTCGGGCTCATAACCCGAAGGTCATAGGTTCAAATCCTATCCCCGCTACCAATTCCGGAGATGAGAGGGCATTGCCCCTTTTTTTCCTCCAGGGGCAGTTGCATCGA
>Ga0137430_1000218_pt1 | contig 16315 bp, 14 predicted proteins | sample EasRivERMZT754_2_FD_104651 | JGI IMG/M metagenome (GOLD analysis project Ga0137430, IMG submission 104651) | Soil microbial communities from meander-bound floodplain in the East River, Colorado, USA - East River MetaG ERMZT754_2 | ecosystem: Environmental > Terrestrial > Soil > Floodplain ...
AAAGGTGACGGGAGTTCTGCCTGTAATGCTTGGAAGGGCTTGCAGACTCCTTGGATACTTCATTGGACACAATAAGACTTATGTTGGGGTGATGAGGGTTCATGATGAAGTGAGTGATGAGAAACTGAATGAAGAAGTAAAGAAATTCCTTGGAAAAATAAATCAGATGCCTCCAGTGAAGAGTCGTGTTAAGAGACAATTGAGAGAAAGAGAAATAATGTCATTTGATATTCTTGAGAGGGACGGAAAAGACATTCTATTTAGAACTGAAGTACAGGCTGGAACTTACATAAGAAAACTATGCGATGATATTGGAAAGAATATTGGAGGAGCGCACATGCTTGAATTGAGAAGGACTAAGGCAGCAATATTTAGCGAAGATAAAATCTATAACCTCTATCAATTTGATGAAGCAATTGAAGAATGGAAGAAAGGAAACGATAAGAAGTTGAGAGAGATGATTATCCCTGCAGAAATAATAAGTGAAATTCTTCCAGTAGTCTTTGCAAAAAATGAATATCAAAAACAGCTCCGAACTGGAAAACCCCTCGCGACTGAAATGACTGCACAGGGAAAGTGGAAGAAGGAAGAAGTATTCAGTGCATTCATAAGACAGAGTTTCTTAGGGATTTATGAAGGTCTTTCACAAACTGAGGCGAAGGCGAGGTTCGTGTTTAACTAACCCCAATCTTTAAATCCCCTATTTTCGTTGGTTTTTGATGCGTGAATTTGTATATTATTCTGGGAAGGCAAGGACGACTGGAAACTTCGATGTTCATGATTTAATGAAGGCGGGAAGAATGGATATTGCATGCCACGTTGTTGTTGGAACTTTCTTTCTATCTCATAGAATAAGAGAGGATGCTAAATTACACCTAGTATTCTATGGAATGCCAGACCCTCCAAAACATATCGAAATGCAGCCTACAAAGGCCCTACCTTCGGATGAGGAAGAGGGAGGAAGAATTGACATAAGCAAGAAGGATGTTGCTGGTTTAATTAAGAGAATACTATTCAAGTATAAACCAGGACAAAAAACAGAAGCATATCCCGGATATAGTATTGAAAAGAAGAGCTTATTGAAGGTTGTTGATGAATTGAGAGACCAGGGAAAGACAGTCTATGTTCTTGATAAGGATGGAGAGGATATAAGAACTGCAAAAATCGACAAGGAATGTGTCTTCGTTCTTGGAGACCATGACGGACTTCCTCTCAAGGAGTTAAAAAGACTTAAAAAGATGGTAGTTCCTGTCTCTATAGGCAACAGAATGTACTTTGCCAGCCAGGTGGTGGCGATTGTTAATAATGAGCTTGACAGAAGGGGAATTTAATTGATAAAATGAAAAAATCTGTAAAATTATTCGTAACAGGAACTGTTCAGGGAGTCTTCTTTAGAAATTTTGTTGATGAGAATGCAAAGAAACTGAAATTGAGAGGCTATGTAAGAAATCTTGAAGATGGAAGAGTAGAAATAAGATTTGAAGGAGAGGGAAAGGATGTTGAAGGAATGATTGAAATGTGCAAGAGTGGTCCAAAACATGCCTCAATAAGACGTGTGGACGTTGTTGAAGAGCCATATCAGGACTTTAAAGATTTTAAAATACTGCATATTTAATAATCACATGGGACAAAAAATATACTTGCTAATAAATATGGTGAACGAGCAACTATAATAATATGGGACGAGAAGAACAAATAATTGCTGAGAGAATAAAAAAAATTGATGAATTGAGAAAGGCGAAGATTAATCCATATCCTTACAAGTACAGCAGGGACCATCTTGCTTCTGAAATAATTAAGGAACATGGAAATTTAAAGAATGAGGAAAAATCAAAGAAGACTGTTAAAATCGCAGGAAGAGTAATGGTTGTGAGAGACATTGGAAAAATAATATTCAGTCAAATTCAGGATTCTTCGGGAAGGATTCAGGTTGTTCTTCAGGATGGAGAAACTCCAGAAAAACAAATGGAATTCTTCAAAAAATATGTTGACGCCGGAGATTTTGTTGGAGTTGAGGGAAGTCCAACTAGAACAAAGAGAGGAGAATTGTCAGTCATGGCAAAGAAGATTGAAATTCTTTCAAAGGCTCTTCTTCCTCTTCCAGAAAAATGGCATGGACTTGAGGACAAGGAAGAGAGATACAGGAAGAGATATGTTGATTTGATGATTAATCCAGAGGTAAAGAAAGTATTTGATAAGAGAGAGAAAATAATTGATGCTATAAGAGAATTCCTTAAATCTAGGGATTTCAATGAGGTTGATACACCCTACCTCCAGACAGTCTATGGCGGAGCAGCAGCAAGGCCATTCAAGACCCATCTCAACGCTCTCAACATTCCGTTATTCCTTGCAATATCCCCAGAATTACATTTGAAGAGATTGATTGTTGGAGGATACGACAAAGTATTCACAATAGCAAGAAATTTCAGAAATGAAGGAATTGATAGGTCCCATAATCCTGAATTTTCAATGATGGAAATTTACGAGGCCTATGCAGATTACAATGATATGATGAAGCTGACTGAGGAACTATTTGAACACGTGGCAAAGAAAGTTAATGGAAGCACTAAGGTGACTATTAGTGGAAAGGAAATTGATTTTAAAGCACCTTGGAAGAGAATGACAATGCTTGAAGCCATAAAGAAATATGCTGGAATTGATGCAAATAAAATGTCTTGGGAAGAACTTGCAAAATTCATGAAGAAGAATAATATTGAGGAAGAAGGAACTTCATGGGGTTTGAGAGTGCAGGCAATATTTGAGCACTTCTGCGAAAAAGAATTAATTCAGCCAACATTCATAACTGACCATCCTATTGAAACAACTCCACTATGCAAGACTCATCGAAGTGGTGATGAAAGGCTCATTGAAAGGTTTGAGCCCTTCTGCATGGGAATGGAGCTTGCAAATGCTTATTCGGAATTGAACGACCCTGTAGTGCAGAGGAAGATGCTTGAAGACCAGCAGGGAATGCTTCTTTCAGGAAATGATGAGGCACACCCTTATGATGAAGACTTTGTAAATGCAATTGAAACTGGAATGCCACCTACAGGAGGATTGGGGATTGGAATTGATAGAATGATAATTCTTCTTACAGGACAGGAATCGATAAGAGATGTTTTATTCTTCCCTCTAATGAAACCAGAAGTAAGCAAGGACAATGAGGAAGCTAAGAAGAGGGAAGTTGCTGAAGGAATTAAGGAAGAAAAGAAGACAGACAGCAAGAAAACAAAGAACTCAAAACAAAAGAGGGAGGGAAAATGACAGAACAGAGCTTAATTGTTAAGAGCAATATAAGGCATGCTGTAGAACTTAGCGTTGCAGAAGAAGTTGAGCCAGCATTGAACAAGCTGGTTAATGAAATCCTGAGGAAAGCAGAGGAAAGAGCTAAGTCAAACGGCAGAAGAACCATTCAAGCAAGGGATTTGTGATTTTCTGATTATAATGTCCAATAAATCAAAGGGCAGTGCCATGGAGAGGGACCTTGTAAAACTCTTCACAGAAAAGGGGTGGAGAGCAGCGAGAGTAGCTGGAAGCGGGGTTGGAGATGACAGCCCTTGTGATATAATCGCGGGAAAGGTTGGAAGGAAGGGAGTTAGTGTTGAGGCAAAATCCTCAAGAAAGGAAACAATTTACATAACTAAGGCGCAGATTGAAGATTTTTTATTATTCTCAAGCATGATTGGAACTAAACCAGTAATCGCCCTTCGCTTTTTGAGAGAGGGTTGGTTATTTATCGACCCAACTGAGTTGAGAGATACTGGGAAATTGCTTGGAGTTCATCTCAAGGACGCAAAACTGAAAGGTAAGAAATTCAATCAATATTTTGAGGAAAAATCCGATGAAGTTCCGCATGATTTGGTTGATGATGAAGTTATTGAGTGATTATTATTGAACAACAAAATTTATATTTGTGAAATTCATACTTATTTCATGAAGAGAATCATCCTCTTCTGGGCATTAATTCTTGCATTTCACTTAGTTTCTGGTATCCAAATTAATGAGATTGAAGCAAATCCTGAGGGGAGTGATAGTGGAAATGAGTGGATTGAACTTTATTCTCCCCATGAATTTAGTGTTGAAGGATGGAAAATAATGAAGAATGACAATAAAACTCAAAACTTAATTGGAAATTTTTCAGGATTCTATGTTTTGAATATCTCAACACAATGGATAATCAATAGTGGCGAATCAATTTACCTCATTGATGCCAATGGAAACATTGTGGACTCTTTCGTTGCATTCAACGATTCTTCAAATGATGGGAGAACTTGGAATCAGTGCAATGGAGAATGGATATTTACTAATGGAACGAAAGGTAATGAAAATAATTGTGTTAGTGTCGAAGCCAATATCACTAACAACACCAACTATAATTCAAGCATCACAAATTCATCAATTCAGAATAATTCATCTCCCCCAATCTCATTATCCCTTAATTCTCCAGATTCAGTAAATTCAAATGAAGAGTTTGAAATTGAACTGGAGTTGAGAGGATTGGGAGATTATTCTTATGATATTAAGACATTCATTATTGATGAGGAGATAATATCTGAATCTTATAACTCTGAAAATTCAATCTGGGCAAGCTCATTTTATTACATAGAAAATTTCGTTGAGGGGCCTGGAGACTCTGATGAAAAAGTTAGAATGAAAATAAGTTCTGACTATGTAGATACTGAAGGAAAGTTTACAATTTATGCGAGACTCAGAAGGAGTGGTTCTTCAGATTATATCGAAGAAAGTAGAGAGATTGAAATTTATTATAGTGAAGAGAGCATTCTAAATAACTCTACAGAATCTGTAAATAGCACTAATAACACCCTTAGAAGCAGTAAATTAACAGGAAATGTGGTATACCTCAACCCAAATAATGATGATTCAAAAGATATAAAAAGCGGAATCATCTACAGGTCTAGAAATCAAAAGATAAGAGAGTATTCAGCATACGCTTTTGCAGGATTTTGTGTTCTGATAATCGCTTTCCTCTTGATTAAGAAAAAATGACAATAAGAGTATCATCATTTTTCCAGATAATGGGCAGACCAAGAGAATATGTCCTCTCCTCAATGGAAGAGGTATTGGATAATCTAGGAAAAGAAAAGGGAGTAAAGATTATCAAGAGGACCGTCCACGAACCCCAAGAAGCTGAAGAGAGAAAGGATATATTCAGTAGCTTTGCAGAGGCAGAGATTGAATTTGAAAAAATTGAGGGATTCTTCATGATGATGTTCAATTACATGCCTGCCCACATTGAAATTCTTTCACCAAGTGAATGGAAGATGAAAATCTCTGAGTTCAATACATTTGTAAATGAATTGTTAAGAAAACTTCACCAATATGATGGCCTTGCAAAGTCATTCATTCTTGAGAAGAATAATATGCAAAATTACATTAAAGAGCTTCATGAAAAGCTTGGAAATCTATCCAAGGAGCTAAAGCTTCCAAAGATGGAAACTCTTGAACTTGATTTAGATGAAGAGAAACCAGAGGAAGTTAAGGATAAGACAAAGAAGAAATCTAAAAAAGCAAAGAAGTCAAAAAAATAATTAAGATTTAAACTCGCTATCAAATTTCTTTGTAAGCTCGCCTATCTTTTTTTCAGGAGTCTTAATATTCAACCTATATCTTCTGTAGAGCCAGTAAATAACTCCAAGAACTAATACGATTAGGATTATAATTATCAATTTTGTTGAACCGCCCGAACTTGAGATGTCACTTCTTGCTATGCATCTTCCAAGGCAGCATAGTCCTTCAATTGAATTTGTATAATTGCCTTGGCATACCTCATCAGTGAAACAGAGAATTCCTCCTACAGCAACGCAAGAATTCAGGCTGCTGGAAGATACATTGTCGGCTGTAGAAGAATTTAGTTCATTCACTACATTGATGTAGAATTTTGTGGAATCTGAGTAGTTATCTGAAAATGCTGTAAGGATACCTTCAAAATCATCCCTTCTATCTGGGGCGCTTATTAAAATCTGAATATTTCTAACGGAATATGGGCCTAAATTCTCAACAATTGAAGGACTTGTATCCACGATTGAAGAGATATCCTTTGAGTAGCTGAACTGAATTAAGTTGATTGGAGAATCTCCAAGATTTTCAATGGTCAGATTGAGGTAGGTACTCACACCTTTTAGAATCTCCATTGAAATTTCATTTGGACCAAGTCTGAATTGAGGAGTTTGGTTTGAAATAATTGAATTGTCTGTTAGATTTGAAGATTCTTTAACTATGAGAGTGGGTATTGAATAATCTAAGTCCGAAGATGAAACTGAAATGTTGTACATTCCTGCCTGACTCACCGAAGATATTGGAATTACAATGTCCTGAACTTTTGCATAACCGAGATTGTATGTCTGTTTGAAAGTTCCTAATTTTACTGAAATAACAATATTATCTCCAAGATTTCTCAATGAAAGAGGAATATCTGAATTGGTTATGAGTGCGCCCGGGTTCACTGCAAATGGGGCTGTTGGGCCGCTTATTGAAAAGTTTTGTGTGAAATTAATCCATTTTTCCTGACCCTGCTCATAGAAGTGAACATTGCTTATCTTGATAGTGTAGTTTCTTTCCTCAAGAGGAAGGTTGGCATAGAGATAGTACTTATCACCCATTTTGAGTATGTCATAGTCCAGGGCAATGATTTTTCGGTCATAAGTGAATGAGACATCATTGTGCTTTATTGAATTAAGAAAATTTCCCTTGAATTCTGCAATGAGGGTTTGTCCAGGAGAATAAGAGTCAGATGCTGTCAATTCTAGAGCTGAAACAAGATAGAGGCTTGACAGAATTGCCAATAATACAGAATAAACAATCAGCGCTCTCTTCTCCATATTACTTGCTTATATCTTTTAACTTCTTAAATGTTTCATCCAATTCCCTGTCCCTTCCCGTATTTCTTGTAGCTGGAGGGGATGTTCGCGGAGGAGGTGAAGAAGTTCTCTGGAAAGTAGAAGGCATTGGCTGCATTCCTGGTCTTCTAAATGGAGTCGTTGGAGGAGGACTCGAAGGTCTTGTCTTGTTGATTGGTGTTGCTCCGCCCGTTGACCTCTGCTTCATCTTCCAGTAAATTAAGGCAGCTACAACAATTATTAGAATCGCGAGAACCCATATCCACCATGTTGAGCCTGAACTAGATGAGCTAGATTTTGAACCACAGCAGATGTCTGAACCGATGCTGCATTCATAGTTCTTGCTTTCCTGGTCTGAGAAGCATGTTGAAAGGCATGAATAACCATATGATTCGCACTCAGATGTTTGAGTCTCTTGTTCAGGGATACATTGTCCTGCAACACAGCATGTCCCTAGGTCTGATGATGGAACTACATTCCCAGAGCAGGTAAATCCTGAGGCACATAGGCTTCCACTTCTTGCAGAACATGTAGGAATTGGAATATTCTTTGAACAGCATACATTGACTCCAGAGCAAGAATAATCCTGTGCAGTTCCTCCAGCTGAATTGCATTCGGAACTTGAAAGACAGAAGAATCCTTTTGAGGAGCAGGATGAAGTAGTTTGACCGGCTGTTGATGGTTGTGAAATTGCACGTGAAGGCCATCCGGCGTAGAGAAGGAATGCGGTGTCTCTAAGAGAACTCCAGCAACCATTGTTCTCCTGAACACTTGAAAGCCAGTCCTTTGCTTTTGTTATCTCTGTTGAGCTTGATGATGAGATTGAAAGCATTGCAACTGCAGTGTCATAATACTTCTTGTATGGAGAGCTGAAATCAAAGTATCCTGAATCTTTCTGGAATTTTTGCATTAGTGAATAATATTCGCTGAAACCTGTGGTGAGATAGAGGAATGCGTAAGAGCCAAACCTCTGATTTTCTTCAGCAAATGCAACGAGGTATGGAAGATAAGCATCAACATTCTTCCTGTTCTTTTCTAGCACGAGAGAAGTCCAGAGAGTTCCTTCATAATCGCACTTCCCGCCGTTTCCAATGCAGTAAGAGTTAATTGTCTGTTCAATCTTTCCGTTTTCAGAGCCAGATTGAGTATCTGAAGAGATGTAGTATTTTTCTTCACCTTTCTTTGAATAAATAGTATTCGATGTGAATGAGGAATTGCATGAGAATTCAAGTGTCTTTCCTATGCAAGTTCTATCAACCTGTAACCAGTAACCATCCCTTGCCGTCTTCAAACATGTTCCGGAAATTGAATCAATCTTTTTGTCCTTTGATATTCTGAAGTTGTAAGACCTATCATCATAACTTACAGAACATTTTGATTCAGCATCAGTATCAATTTGAATATACCAGTTCATGTCTGGACTTGTGATATTTTTTGAAGTCAACCATTTCTCTCCCTTCGCAGAACTAAGAGCAATTGTAGCTAGAGCAGTCTGTCTCAAATCACAGCTTCCAGAGGGCCAGCAGTCCCCATTTCCCTTGTTTGTAAGAGCCTGAACGCACTTTCCCGTAGTCATAACAACGAAGGACTGTTCTTCAACACTGAGTGAAGCGCAGTTATCAGAACTTCCTGAAACAACTTTTCCGAGAATACATGAGAGAGCTTTTTCGTCTACTGATTTTGAGGTGGTATTTGTCTGAGCAGAAACTAATGAAAGGTTAACAAGAATTATTGATAGAACAATGACTGATAATAAAATCATTCCACCTCGTCTTTTCATGGATTTTTAAGCCGGAGGTTATTTATAACCTTTTCCACCTTTCGAAAACATCTTCCTTATTGCATAGCTGACAGGGTTCTTTGACTTGAGTTCTTCATCCGTAGGACTTATTCCAATTCCCTTGTAGTGTGGCTTGTCATAGTTTGGAGGTAGGAGTTTCTTCTGCTTGAATGTCCATTGAACTTGTGCAACAATGTAAGCATCACGAAGTTGCTTCTTGTTCTTACTGTTCCACTCTTCGGCAATCTTTAGAGTTTCTTCTTCAGTAAAATTTAGTGACTTGAAGTAATTGAGAATGATGAAGAGTCCCCTCTTCCTTCCATCTGCGAGACCTTTTAGAATGGATTCAATGCTTGGAGGATGAGTGAGCTTGCTTCTGTCAATGACAACATCATTGAATTTCTTCTGAGGAGAATCTCCATCGAATGAGGATTTGGTTTCACTCTTTTCCTTTATTGATTTGTCAATCTTTGATTTTGCAGTCCAATCGAGGGCTTGAACTAAGAGTTCCTTTGCCTCATTAGGAGTTGATACTGGAAGGAAGTTCTTTACCACGACTCTTACAGGGTCTGCATCTTTATGAGTGAATTTATGAATTTCGGATTTGTCAATCACAACACTCGAGAGAGCAGTCTTTTCATGGAGAGAGTAGGGAGTTCTGAAGAGATGTCTTGGAGAAACGAGTATGACATCGAGACCGAGAGTCTCATAAATGTCGTGCATGGGAACTGATGAGAAGCCGTCCGGATTCTTTATTGAATCTTTCTTGTAATTATCACATCCTGAATTTTCACATATGGCAAACTTCACTTTTGAAGTTTCTTGCATTGGCGAAGAGCATTGGAGGCACTTCCTCTTCTTTCCATTGATAAAAGATGAATCTTTTTCAGAAGACTCTACTTCTTTTACATTCTTCCTTATCTGTTCTGACGTTCTGCAAGTTCTGCTTGGACAAGTAAGAGTTATCATGTAGGATTCAGATGCAATATTCTTACATTGTTCGCACCTTATTCCTCTTGCCACTTTCTTTAGCTCTTCTCCACCGTCTCTCATTATTTCTTCCTCAAGGATGGGCTTGCTTACTTCCATGAGATATTCCATTATTTTTCTTGGCCATACTGGGAACATCTTTCTTGTTTCTATTCCATTAATCTCCTTTGGAAAGGCTTCCCATGGGACTATTATGTGCCATCCTTTGTTTCCTGAGAATTTAACACCAATATTCTTTATCTTATTGAATTCTAGTGCCTTGATTATTGAAATTGCGGCCTTCTTAGAATAATCAAAGTATTTTGAGTCAATGTCAATTAGTAAGTCCCAACCTTCTCTCATCTCATTCATATCATCTGAATCCTTTCCAACACTGAGGTCCATTACACTACTCCATCTTTCTTCAGAAGAGTGGAAGGAGGTTGCGCCGTTTCTCACGAGACTTAGAATTTCAGAGGGGTATTCAAGACTGTTTGGCCTCTTTCCAAATCCCTCCATGTATCTTGGAACTGTCTCTCTCTTTATGCAGAACTCATAAATTGCTTTTTCAATATCCTTTCTGGAGTAATAAGATAGAGCAACTGCCCTTATTTTTGCTTCCCTTGCCCTGAAATTATCATCCTCTTCAGACATATAACGAAGACCGTATTAGTTGTTTAAAATGATTATGTTACTGAGAGGGTGACAATATTGGCTGTTCTAAATGATTATGTTACTTAGCGAGAGGTAACAATCGTCTTGATATTGTTAAACTACCTATATACTGAACAAGCTTAAAGTTTAAAAATGAAAGCCCGTTTAGAGTGATATGTTGCTCAAACTCGAACATCCAAAAATACTTTCAGAGGTAATATCAATAATATCCGAACTTGTAATGGAAGTAAGATTTAGATTTGATGATAATGGAATGAATGTTGTTGCTGTTGACCCTGCAACTGTTGCTCTAACTGCCCTAAACATACCTAAATCTGCATTTTCAGTTTATGAGGCAGGAAATGAAGTAATTGGAGTAAACTTAGAGGGATTCAAGTCTGTTTTGAGGAGATGTAGGACTGGAAGCAGTCTTGTTCTTACAACTGAAGACAATTTCCTAAAGATCGAAATTCATGACAAGATAAAGAGAATATTCCATCTTGCTTTGATTGATATTGAAGGAGAGCAGAGAGAAATTCCACCATTGGAATTTGCAAATGAAGTTGAGATGTCTAGTATTGATTTCTATGAGTCAATTGAAGACTGCAAGATAATGGCAGATTCATGCAAATTTGAAAAGAGGGAGAACAAATTCATAATTGAAGCTTCAGGACTAAACTCTGTAAAGCTAGAGTTTTCTTCAGATGAGGCAAAGATTGCTGGAAAGGATGGAGATGGGAGATATAGCTTAGAATATCTCCAGAAATTTGCAAGAGCATGCAAGGTAACTGATAAAGTAAGAATGAATTTTGTGAGTGATAGAGAAGATACTTACCCTCTAAAGCTTGAATTCATAATCGGAAAGATAGCATTGATATTTATTCTTGCGCCAAGACAGAAGACTGATTCTTAAAATGGCGGAAGCGACAATAATTCTTGGTAGAGTAAAGGAAGATGTGCCTGCAGTACACACATATTATGCGGGTTTAATAATTGATGGAGTAATGGCTGAAAAAGGAGAGAGTTACATCAATATTTCCTACTTCAAGTGGTATCGTGATACGGCGAAAGTTTATGCGAAAAAAATGAGAGATGCGGGAATTACTAATCCATCATATATTATGATTGTTAATGGAAATAGGTTTAGGAACAGTGTAGACCTCAGGGATGAAAAGGATGTGACAAGATTTCATTGTGATGAAATTCCAGAAGCAATGCTCGCAGACTTTCAGGGAACTCTTGAAGAATCTTTGGGATTCAACGTTAGAGGATAATTGAGCAAGTATAATTTAAATATGCCCGTTCTTATGTTATTCCGATGGTGTTCAGCAATAAAAGGGGTCAGGTGACCATATTCATAATAATCGCTCTTGTTCTCGTGGCAGCCATTTTGATTTATGTTTTTATGAGGGGAAATCTTGGAAGTGTTATCCCAGGATATTCTTCTGCAGAAAATCCTCTAACTTACATATCTGAATGTGTTGAAGATTCTTTCCGAGAAATAATTCCGCCGATACTTGCACAGGGAGGATATTCAGACCCTCAATTGCATATTAATTTCGAGGGGGAGAAAGTAGCATATCTTTGTTACACCTCATCACTATATGTAAAATGCATCAATCAAAATCCACTCTATATACAACACCTTGAAAATGAAATAGAAGTGGCGATGAGTGATAGAATTGAGAGTTGTTTCTCAACAATGAAGGATGATTATGAGAGAAAGGGAAATCAAGTAGAGATGGACGAAATGGACAACTTGGATGTGAGTCTGGAGGACAGGCAAGTTGTTATGACTATGGATAGAGGTGTGACAATCAAGAGAGGAGATGAAATAAAGACTTATAATGAATTCAAATCAAAAATTAATTCTCCCGTCTATAATCTTGCTAGAGTTGCACAGGAAATAGTTGCACAAGAATCAAATTTCTGCTATTCAGAATTTAGAGGTTATCAATTAATTAACCCCTGGGTGAAGATTGAGAAGAATGATTTAAGGGGGCAGAGCAAGGTCTATGAAATTACCGATAAAAATACAATGACTAAATTGAATATTGCAGTGAGAAGCTGTGCGGCTTCTGCGGGGTCTCTATGATTTTTGATAAGAAACTTGCGGCGATTTCACTCGCTCAAATATTAATCTTAGTTCTTGCTACGTTTTCATTTTCATACATCATTTATTCATCTAGTTCGGTAAGTGCGCAGACAGCAGATGAAGATTATACTGGAAATTTAGGACCTTCTACAGGAGACTATGCTTCGGCAAATAGAGTTTCTGTTGATTTCACAAGGAGTTCTGCTGCAGGACTGTCTTGCTGCGTAAAGATGAGTAACGGGGCAGTATGCCAGGAAGGAGTTGCAGAAGGAAATGAGGCTGCATGTCCAACGGGATGGATAAGAGAAACTAAGTGCGATCAAGTTAGTGAATGTAAGGTAGGATGTTGCGTGGATAATTCTAATGGAGTATGTTCTCCTCAGAGTCCAAGGGGGCTATGCTCATCGAGTGGAGGAGATTGGAATGCAAATGCAATATGCAACGTCGCTCAATGCCAGAGAAACTGCTGCGTCCTTGGAGACCAGACTGCTTACGTAACTGATGGAGAATGTTCTAGACTCGCTGAAAGCCGGGGAATTGACAAGAAATTTGTAGGTGTTGCTAGTGAGAATGCATGTTTATTGATGGGGGGTCTTCAGAAGAAAGGAGCCTGCGTTTATGAGCAGGGTGGAAGTGAAGGAGAGAGACTTTGTAAGTTTGGAACGAAAGAAGAGTGTAATAGGATTAGAGGAGTATTCAGCGAGAATTTAATTTGTTCAAATGCTGAATTGAATACAACATGCCAGAAACAATCAAGAACTAGTTGTGTTGAAAATCTCGACGGAGTTTATTGGATGGACTCTTGCGGAAATAGAGAAAATATATGGGAGGGAAATTCTCCCAATCAGAAGGATAGCAGTTGGAATGGTGGAATTATTAAAACTCCGGCAGAGAGTTGTGACCCGAGCATAGCTGACTGTGGAAACTGCGATAGAGTTTCAGGAAGTGTATGTTCGATGTCTACTGGAAAGGCAATGTGTAAGAGTCTAAATTGTCCTGCGGCTCCAGCAAGTGTTGGAACAAAGAGTAGAATTAACGGAGAGAGTTGGTGTGTCTATGAATCAAAAATAGGTGGAGGAAAGGATGTTCCTGGAAGCCAGCAATATGTTTATTCATGCATTGATGGAGAAGTAACAAGTGAAGCTTGCGGAGATTATAGAACAGGGCTCTGCAATGAAAATATTGTGAATGGAGAAGGTAGGGATTTCTCTCAGGCAATTTGCAAGCCCAATCACGCAGTTGAATGTTTGAGTTATAACTCTGCAAAGAACCCTCAGGGAAAGGTAAAGAAGTGTAATGAAAATCCAGATTGTTCTCTAAAGAAATTTGATTTTGGAAAGGGATATAAGTTTAGTGTGTGCCTTCCAAAGGACCCTGTAGGATTTGATACTACATCTAAAGAAGAATTGAAGAAAGACAAGACAATTTGCAAGCAGGCAAATTTTGAATGCGTAAAAGTTCTTGAAAAGAAAATAAGTGGATGGGATTGCGTTTCAGGATGTGATTGCGATACAGTTGAGTTTACAAATAAGATGACCGACTGGTGTGTTAGTCTTGGAGACTGTGGACCAAGTGCAAATACTGAAGGTAAATTCACATCAAAGGGATATAAAATTAGTAATGCACCAAAGATAAGCCAATCAAAAGTAAGCGAATTAAAATCAAATGCCCAGCCTAGAAAGGATGCATTCATTAGACTCGATGAAAATTATTCAATTAATCTTCTCGAGAAATATTATGGTACTGATTCGAGTGGAGCATCTCTGAATGATGGTGGAATGGGGTTCCTCACAAAACTTGGAGCAGGATTTGGGGCAACAGGATTACTTGCACAAGGAACATTGTTGGCGGCTGGAGTAAGCGATATAACCATAGCATTTAAGGGAGCAGAAATGGGAGTGTCTCTAGCAGGAGTGGCCTCAATTGCAGGATGGACAGCAATTGGAATGACTGTGGGAATAATAGTTGCAAAAGTTCTTGGACTTTCAGGACAAGCAACTACGATCATGGCCCTAACTGGCGGATTGGCAGGAGCCTTTGTAGGAGTTGGAGTTACGGGAGCATTTACAGGTACAGCTCTCGCGGCAGCACCTCTTCTTGGGATTCCAGTATTTGGATGGATTGCATTTGCCGTAATTGTATTAATTGCTGGAGCTTTGAAAGCTCTTGGAATTGGAGATTCAAAAGAGATTCATGTAAAATATCAATGCAAACCCTGGCAAGCACCGAAGGGAGGAGAAGATTGTGCAAAGTGTGGAGATAATCCCCTACAACCCTGTACTCCTTACAAGTGTTCGACTCTTGGAGCCGCGTGCGAATATGTAAATGAAGGAACTCTCAATGCTGCCTGCATCAATGTTGCTCCAAATGATAATACCGTTCCAGTCATTACTCCATTGAATGACGTTCTTACCTCAGGATATAAATATGAGATTGTGAATAATCAGAAAATTAGACTTACAAGCTCGAGCGGAGAATGCATCCCTGAATTTACGCCAGTTGTAACAGGACTCAAGACTGATGAAAATGCTCAATGTGTATTCTCTTCAAAACCTGGAGTGAACTTCGAAGATGCTGATGAGGACTTTAATGAGGAAGAAAGCTATACTCTCAATCACACTCTCACAATAACAATGCCAAGTGCAGAAAGCATTGCATATGAAATGATGAGAACATTGCAGGATAATAAATCAGTAAGCATTGCCATTCTAGAACAAAAGATTAACGAGCAATATAATGACATTAATTTCTATGTAAGATGTGAAGACAGGGCTGGAAATGCAAATCCTACTGATTACATTATCAATACTTGTGTAAAGCCTCTTGAAGATATTTCATCACCTGCACTTACAAAGGCCATTCCCACGAGCGGAAGCAACATTGCGTATAATCAGAATGAGTCTGAAGTGATGTTCTATCTCAATGAACCTGCAGAGTGTAAATGGAGTTTGACTGCAGAAAAGAATTATTCAAGCATGGAAAATAGCATGAGCTGTATTACAGGGATTCTAGATGTGGGTCCATTCGGATGGAGTTGTAATACTACATTGACGGGAATTAATAACTCTGACAGAAATTTCTATGTAAGATGTATTGACAAGCCATGGCTAAAGGGAACTGGAGAAGAAAATGAAAGAAATCCTTCAACACGGGACATTGTATATAGTATTAAGGCAACGAAGAATCCTCTGACAATAAAAGAAATAACTCCTTCAACCGGCTCAACTATTTACGGTGGAGCAGAACCATTCACAATTACTCTCCATGCTGAGACTTCTGGAGGAGTGGAAAGTGGAAAGGCCCAATGTTCTTATTCATTTATTGCAAATGATGATAATCCTATTGAATTTTACAATACTCTCTCGGATACTCATAGCAATACATGGAATTTGATGACTAGGGGAAATAAGACAATCTATGTTGAATGTAAGGACATCGCAGGGAATACAGCTACCTCGAGCACATCATTCAATCTTGAACTAGACACAAGAGCACCAGTCGTAACAAGGGCATTCAATATTCAGGGAGGACTAACGATTGTGACTGATGAAGATTCAGAATGTGCTTACTCTAAAAACTCTTGTGATTTCTTATTCAATGGAGAAAATTCAACTAGAATGCTTGGAATAGGAAGAACTCACACATCCACAGAATTTGGTGAAGAATCCACTTACTATGTGAGATGCGTTGATAAGTATAATAACCCTGCTCTTGGATGTAGTATTATTCTAAAAGCTTACTAGAACTAATTAGTTATTGAATAACCCCTTCCGCTTCCACGAACCTTGATTACATTGAGTTTTCCACCGCAGTCTCCAAGAGAATCGCACATTGTCTTTCTCTGCTCAATCCAACTATCATCGAGGCATTGGCAATTCTTTACACATTTTTCTCCACCAAGTAATCCTGATTCAAATTCGACAGTGCATACATCACTTGCTTTCTTGCATGTATCAATTG
>Ga0137430_1000219_pt1 | contig 16261 bp, 14 predicted proteins | sample EasRivERMZT754_2_FD_104651 | JGI IMG/M metagenome (GOLD analysis project Ga0137430, IMG submission 104651) | Soil microbial communities from meander-bound floodplain in the East River, Colorado, USA - East River MetaG ERMZT754_2 | ecosystem: Environmental > Terrestrial > Soil > Floodplain ...
CCATGAGCGGAAAACCCGGCAGCTCGCCGCGTATGAGGCCCACCGTCTCCATCAGGAAGCGCATACGGTTTTCGATCGATCCGCCGTAGCGATCCTCGCGCCGGTTGATGCGCGGGGAAAGGAACTGCTGAAAGAGATAGCCGTTGGCGGCGTGCAGCTCTACCGCGTCGTAGCCGGCGCGGTAGAGGCGGCGGGCGGAATCGAGATACGCCTGCTGGATCGCCTCGATTTCCGGGATCGTGACGGCGCGCGCCGGCTCCCCGGTATTGGGGTTGTGCCAGTCGGATGCCGTCACCGGCTCCATGCCCAGCACCGAGCGCTTGAGCATGGCGCCGCGGTGATTGATCTGCCCGGCGGCCAGTGCGCCGCCTTCGTGGATTGCGTCTACGATGCCGGCGAGCCCGGGTATGTAGCGGTCGTGGAACAGGCACAGTGAATTGGTGTGGTTGCGCGCGCCCGGCTGGATCACCATGGCCTCGGTGATGATCATCGCGGCCCCGCCCCGCGCGCGCTCGCCGTAATAGAACTTGTCGCGCTCGGTGGAAAAACCATCGGTGGTGCCGTAGTTGGTGCCCATCGGGCCCATGATGATGCGGTTGCGCAGCTTGAGCGGGCCCATCCGTCCGGGTTGTGCGATCAGCATGTCGGGATGATATCCGTCGCGTGCTAAGCTTCACAACAAACTGCGGGCGGGACCAACGCGTGGACGCAAAGCTGCGCGCCGCCGCGAATCAACAGGAGGCAATATGCGTATCGGCTTCATCGGTTTGGGGACCATGGGTGCGAGCATGGCGTTGAATGCGCGCACCAAGGGCGGCTACGACCTCGTCGTTCACGATTTGCGGCGCGACGCGGCAAAGCCGCACATCGCGGCGGGTTGCGTCTGGGCTGATTCTCCCGCGGCGGTGGCAAAGGATGCGGACGTCGTGCTGACCTCGCTGCCGGGACCGCGCGATGTGGAAGCGGTCGCGGAAGGCCTGATCCAGACGATGCGGCCGGGCACGCCGTGGTTCGACCTCTCGACCAATTCGCCGACAGTGATGCGCCGCCTGCACCAGCGGTTTGCCGCGAAGGGACTGCCGGTGCTCGATGCCCCGGTCAGCGGCGGCCCGAAGGGCGCGAAAAGCGGCAAGCTGGCGTTATGGGTGGGCGGCGATAAGGCGGTATTCGATAAATATCGCAAGGTCCTCGATGCCATTGGCGACCAGGTACGGTATATCGGCCCGATCGGGGCCGGCTCGATTGCGAAATTGGTGCATAACGCGGCAGGCTATGCGATTCATTGCGCGGTGGCCGAGGTCTTCACCATGGGCGTGAAGGCCGGTGTCGAACCGCTGGCGCTGTGGTCGGCGATCCGGCAGGGCGCCCTTGGGCGCAAGCGCACCTTCGAGCGCATGGCGGACAATTTCCTGCAGAACAAATTCGACCCGCCGGAATTCGCCCTCAATCTCGCGTTCAAGGACGTGACGCTTGCCACCGAACTCGCGCGCGAGATCGGCGTGCCGATGCGCCTGACTTCGCTGGCCCACGCGGAAATGGCCGAGGCGATGAACCGCGGCTGGGGCGCCAAGGACTCGCGGGTGTTCCTGCTGCTGCAGGAGGAGCGCGCCAAGGTGGAGATCAAGGTGCCGGCGGCGGACATCCAGGCTGTGGTCGAGCGCGAGGGTTGAGGATTCGCCGCGGATAAACGCGGATAAGTTCAAGAACCAAATTAGCCGCCGATGAACGCCGATAGACGCCGACAAAAACAAGAATAAATTCAGCCGCCGATGAACGCGGATAGGATTGCTACTAACATGCAACTTCCCAGCTACGAGGTTTACGCGATCAAGTACGCGCGGCGCGATGCGCGGCGCGCCGAGCATTTCATCGGCGGCGATCCCCACGACGCGCCGATGGCGATGGATTATTTCGTGTGGTTGATCCGCAATGCGGAGCGGACGATCGTGGTGGACACCGGCTTTACCGCGGAGGTGGCGGCGAAGCGCAAGCGCGAATACATCCGCACGCCGAAAGCGGGCCTGGCGCTGCTGGAAGTGAAGACCGAAGACGTGAGGGAGGTCGTGATCACGCACATGCACTACGACCACGTCGGGACGTTCTTCGACTTCCCGAATGCCCATTTCCATATCCAGGACGAGGAAATGCGCTTCGTCACCGGCCGCCACATGCGCCACGCGCGCTTTGCCCACTCGTTCGAGGTCGAGGACGTGGTCGGCATGGTGCGCACGCTGTTCAAGGGCCGCCTCGTGTTTCACGAGGGAATGGACGAAATCGCGGCCGGCGTCAGCCTGCATCATATCGGCGGGCACACGCCGGGGCTGCAGTCGGTACGCGTCCATACGCAGCGCGGCTGGGTGGTGCTGGCCTCGGATGCGGCCCACTACTACGAGCACATGGAGAAGGGGCGGGTCTTTACCTCCATGTTCAACCTGGGAGACGCGCTGGAGGGCTACGACACGCTGCGCCGCCTCGCGGAATCGCCCCGGCACATCGTTCCGGGCCACGACCCGCTCGTGATGGCGCGCTATCCGGCGGTCTCGAAAGAACTCGAAGGCATCGCGGTCAGGCTGGACGTCAGCCCGCGGGATTGAGCGGACGTCCGGTGCCGGGGCAGACACCCTGGGGCGCCGGGACCAGGCTCCTTGAATCAGCCGCCGGTCACGCTGCGCGGCTAGCCAGCTCCAGCATCAGCTCGTTCAGCCGCTTGACGAAAGCGGCAGGATCCTCGACCTGGCCGCCCTCGGCGAGCAACGACTGGTCGAAGAGTATGTGGCTCATGTCGTCGAGCCGCGAACCGGCCGGGTCCGCTTTCATGCGCTGCACCAGCGGGTGGCGCGGGTTGATTTCCAGGATCGGCTTCCAGTCGGGCGCCTTCTGCCCGACGGACTTCATGATCCGGTGCAGGTTGGCGCCGAGGTCGTACTGGTCCGAGACCAGGCACGCCGGCGATTCGGTGAGGCGGTGCGTGACGCGGACGTCTTTCACGCGCTCGCCCAGCGCCTTCCTGACGCGCTCGGCGAGCTCCTTGAACTCGCCCGCGTCCTGCTCCTGGGCCTTTTTCTCCTCTTCGTCCTCCAGCTTGCCCAGTTCCAGGCGGCCCTTCGCCACCGATTGCAGCGGCTTGCCGTCGAACTCGGGAAGGTGCCCGACGACCCACTCGTCCACGCGCTCGTGCAGCAACAGAACCTCGACGCCTTTCTTGCGGAAGATCTCGAGATGCGGACTGTTCTTCGCGGCGGCAAACGTTTCCGCTGCGACGTAATAGATCTTCTCCTGCCCCGGCTTCATCCGCGACACGTAGTCCGCCAGAGATACGTCCGCGACGTCGGTGTCCTTGTGGGTGGAGGGGAAGCGCAGCAGCTTCGCGATGCGCTCGTGATGCGCGTGCTCCTCGCCGGCACCTTCCTTGAACACGCGCCCGAACTCCTTCCAGAACTTCGCGTATTTCTCCGGCTCTTTTTCCGCCAGCTCCTCGAGCAGGGACAGCACGCGCCGGACCGATCCCGCGCGGATGGTTTCGACGTCCTTGGATTCCTGGAGTATCTCGCGCGATATGTTGAGCGGCAGGTCGGCCGAGTCGATCACGCCCCTTACGAAGCGCAGGTACCCCGGCATCAGGTGCTCGGCGTCGTCCATGATGAAGACGCGCCGCACGTAGAGCTTGATGCCGTGCCGCTGCTGGCGGTCCCACAGGTCGAACGGCGCGCGCGCCGGAATGTAGAGAAGGTGGATGTATTCCTTGGTGCCCTCGACCCTGGCGTGCGCCCAGGCGAGCGGCGCCTCGAAGTCGTGCGCGACGTGCTTGTAGAATTCCTCGTACTCTTCCGGCTTGATCTCGTTGCGGGGCCGCGACCACAGCGCGCTCGCCTGGTTGACGGTCTCGTCCTTGCCGCTGGTGCGGTAGACGCTGTTGTCCTTGTCCCATTCCTCGTCCTTCATCACGATGGGCACGAGGATGTGGTCGGAGTACTTGCGGATGATCGCGCGCAGCCGTCCGCCGTTGAGCAGGTCGTCCTGCCCTTCGCGCAGGTGCAGGGTGACCTCGGTGCCGCGTTCCGCCCGCTCGAGCGGCTCGATGGTGTACTCGCCGCCGCCGTCCGATTCCCACCTGACCCCTTCCGTCGCGGGCTGGCCCGCGCGGCGTGTGACAAGCGTTACCCGGTCTGCGGCGATGAACGAGGAATAAAAGCCGACGCCGAACTGCCCGATCAGATGGGCGTCTTTCGCCTGGTCGCCGGTCAGCCGGTCGAGAAATTCGCGCGTGCCGGACTTGGCGATGGTGCCGATGTTCTGCACGACCTCGTCGCGCGACATGCCGACGCCGTTGTCCGTGACGGTGATGGTCCGCGCCTTGGGATCGAAGGCGATGCGGATCCTGAGTTCCGGATCGTTCTCGAACAGCGCGTTGGCGGTGAGCGCCTCGAAGCGCAGCTTGTCGCAGGCATCGGACGCGTTGGAGATCAACTCGCGCAGGAAGATTTCGCGGTTGCTGTAAAGGGAGTGGATCATCAGCCCCAGCAACTGCTTTACTTCGGCCTGGAAGCCCAGGGTTTCCCTGGTGGATGTGCTGCCCATGTTTCCTCCGGTGAGATGACCTTGCCTAGATGGGGGCGCAACCCCGATGAATTCAAGCACTCCGGCGCGCCGCCAAGGCCACCGGCAGACGGGCTAAACCGCGTTCGCCTTCAATGAGTTGGGCGCGTCGCCGGCGCCGCGGTCAGGATTCCCTTATTCTCATCCTTCAGGTTCGAGGACGATGCCGGCGGCCTTGATGACCTTGCCCAGCCTGGCCATCTCGGATTTTACCGTGGCTGCGAGTTCCTCCGGGGTGCTGCCGAGAGACTCCACGCCGGCGGCGAAAAACTTCTCCTTCGTATCGGGGCGTCGCAGAAACGGCACGATTTCCCGGTTGAGCCGCGCAACGACAGCATGGGGCGTACCGGCCGGGGCAAAGATGCCCTGCACCGACACCAGCTCGTAGCCGGGCAGGCCCCCGGACGCCACCGTCGGCAGCCCGGGCAGCAGTACGGAAGGCCGGGCGCTGGTGACTGCAAGGGCCCTGAGCCGGCCCGACTTGAGATGCGACGCTACGGCCCCCGCGTTGGCGAAAAACAGGTGCACCTGGCCGCTGATCACCTCGGTCAGCGCCAGCCCGCCGCTCTTGTAATTCACTCGCACCATATCGGCACGCGCCATGGACTTGAACAACTCCGCTGCGAGAAAACCCGAGCCGCCGACGCCGGAGGTGGCGTAATTCAGCTCGCCCGGCTTGGATCGGATCAGGGCGATCAGTTCTTTGACCGATTTCACCGGCAGCGACGGATGCACTACCAGGATGTTCGGCGAAGTGACGACCAGCGTGACCGGCGCGAAATCCTTCACCGGATCGTACGCCGTCTTGCGCAGGAACGGCGTGATCCACAGCGGGGCGGCGGACAGGCACAGGGTATAGCCGTCGGGCGGGGCTTTGGATACGATTTCCGCCGGCAGATTGCCGCTGCCCCGGTTGTCAACGATGATTTGCTGGCCGAGGGAACCCGACACGCCCTGTGCGATCACCCGCGCCGCGAAATCCCCGCCGCTGCCGACGCCGGTGACGACGATCCGGACCGGCTTTGCCGGATACGTCTGTCCTGAGTCCTGGACTTGTCGAAGGGTCGAAGGTGCCTGTCCTGAGCGTGTCGAAGGGGCCTGGCCGGACGCGAAGCCAGCGCCGCAAGCCAGCAATACCGATCCCGTCAGTAACGCAAGTAATCGATGCCTTGACACCATTTCTCGTTGACAATATGCCGGGAATCCGGCCCTCGAAGAGTTTACAAGAATACAATTGGCCTGGCCCAAATGAAGACTTGTTGCCGATACCGGGGAAGGGGGCAGTTCATGAAGCGGTTTGAACGGTCGTGCGGTGCGGCATCGCTCGCCGCCATCCTTGTTGCCTTTCTGATGGGGTCGCCTGAAGTGCAGGCGCGGGTGACGAAGATCGTCATCGACCAGAAGGTCTCGCCGGCGTTTCCGATGGAGGGTGGCTTCCAGTCGTTCGGCGCCGCCGGGCAGTACGAGACGATCGCGGGCCGCGCGTTCGGCGAGCTCGATCCGGGCGATCCGCGCAACGCGCTCATCCAGGACATCGCGCTCGCGCCGCGGAACGCGAATCGCAAGGTGGAGTACGTCGCCAGCTTCTATATCGTCAAGCCAGTGGACATGACGAAGGCGAGCGGCCTCCTGTGGCACGACGTGCCGAACCGCGGCCGCCGCATCACCCTCCCGGCCGCGGAGCGCAATGCCGGGGACGTGGGGTTGAGCAGCGGCTGGCAGGGCGACAACGCCGGCAACACGGTGCCGGGCGCCGACAACGAATGGGTGACGGTACCGGTGGCGAAGAATGCCGACGGCTCGCCCGTCACCGGGCTGGTGCTGGGCCGCATCGTCAACCGCGGCGGCCCCGACTCGCAGCCGCTCATCGTCCAGACCAATCCGCTGCCATACAAGCCGCTGACGCGGGACACCGGCCGCGCGACGCTCGTCACGCGCGCGCACGAGACCATCGAAGGCGTCGTGTCCGGGGAGCGGACGGTGCCGGCCGCCGACTGGGCGTGGGCGAAGTGCGGCGGCGGGCATCCGCCGTTTCCGGGCACGCCGGACGACAACCATGTCTGTCTCAGGAACGGCTTCGATGCGCGGCTCCTGTACCAGGTGGTGTTCACCGCCAGGGATCCGTACGTGCTTGGCGCGGGCTTCGCCGCGTTTCGCGACGTCGGCTCGTTCTTCCGTTACGCGACGCGGGACGATGCCGGCACTCCGAATCCGCTCGCGGCAGGCGGCGGCATCCGCTGGTCCATCTCGCGCGGCCGGTCACAGTCGGGTAATTTCCTGCGCGGCTTCCTGCACCTCGGCTTCAACCAGGACGAAGCCGGCCGCCGGGTGCACGACGGCGCGTGGCCTATCATCGCCGGCCGCCGCATCGGCATGAACTTCCGCTGGGCGCAGCCGGACGGCGTGCTGGAGCTCTACCAAGCCGGCAGCGAAGGTCCACAGTGGTGGGGGCCATGGCCCGACGCGGTGCGTGGGCTGCCGGCGCGGGGCATCCTCGACCGCTGCACCGCCAGCAGCACCTGCCCGAAGATCATCGAGCACTTCGGCTCCGCGGAAGTGTGGGGGTTGAAGCTCACTCCGGAGTGGGTGGGCACGGCCGCCGACGCCGACATTCCGCTGCCGCCAGACGTTCGCCGCTATTACATTCCCAGCAGCGCGCACGGCGGCGGCGCGGGCGGCTTCAATACCAGTCTGCCCGGCAGCCTGCAGCCGCCGCCCGCTTGCCCGGGAAACAATTTCGGCGATGCCCTGTTGCACGCCAACCCGCTGCCGCACACCCAGACTTACAACGCGCTGCGTATCCATTTCCGCAACTGGGTGATGAAGGGCACGCCGCCGCCGCCGAGCCGCTACCCGACGCTGGCCGGCAAGCAGTTGGTGGACGCGACGCAGGAGGCGATGGGTTTCCCGACCCTGCCGGGCCTGCCGCCGCTCGTGCCGGGGTACTTCATCAATCCGGTGCTGGATTACGACTTCGGCCCGGAATTCAACTACAACGACGGGTCGGGCGTGCCGACGGTGATGCCGCCGCGCATCAAGCGGGTGATCCGCATGCTGGTGCCGAGGGTGGACGCCGACGGCAATGAACTGGGCGGCGTGCCGGTGGTTCTGAACGATGCGCCGCTCGGCACCTACCTGGGCTGGAACATCACGGATGGCGGCGCACGCCCGTTCCATGCCGGCCAGATCTGCAATTACGCCGGGGGCATGATTCCGTTTGCCCGGACGCGAGTGGAGCGGTTGGCCAACAACGACCCGCGGCTGTCGCTCGAGGAGCGCTACGGCACGCATGCGAAGTACGTGGATGCGGTGCGAGCCGCCGCGCAGAAGGCGATGAACGCCGGCTTCCTGCTAAAGCCGGATGCCGACGCGTTGATCGCGCAGGCAACGGCGAGCAACGTACTTAAATAGAAATCGGTGATGGGTGACAGGATTCACGTGAGGGCGTGAGAGCGTCAGGGCGGGAGGGGGAACGACTTCGATCTTACGATCTCCCGCTCTCCCGACCTATCGAAACCACGCCACCCGTAACTCGCTACCGTTGATGCCGGCACACACCGCCGAGGGGGATCAATGACCAGAACGCTTTCACTCCTGAGCTACTCCGTCTGGGCGGCTTGCGTCGTAGCGTCGGCGCCGCTGCTGGCGCAACCCGCTTCGACCCTTCGACAAGCTCAGGACTCAGGACAGGCCTATCCGTACAAGCCGATCCGGTTCGTTGTCGGGTTCCAGCCGGGCGGGGGCGTCGACATGTCCGCGCGGACCGTTGGCCAGCCCCTCGGAGCGGCGCTCGGGCAATCGGTCGTCGTGGACAACCGGCCGGGGGCCGCTGGCAACATCGCCGCCGGTTACGTCGCGAAGGCGACGCCGGATGGCTACACGCTGCTGATGGCCAATTCCACGATCTCGAGCCCGACCCTGTTCAAGAGCCTGCCGTTCGACGTGCGCAAGGATCTCGAACCGGTCGGATTGATCGCGATCGGTCCTTCCGTCCTGATCGTGCATCCATCCGTTCCGGCGCGCAACGTGAAAGAGCTGATCGCGCTGGCGAAGGCGCAGCCGAAGAAGCTGGTCTACGGCTCCGGGGGAATCGGCAACGTCACCCACCTGGAGATGGAGATCATGAACGCGATGACGGGCGTCCAGATGACGCACGTGCCGTACAAGGGCAGCGCGCCTTCTATCGTCGCGCTGGTCGGCGGGGAGGTTCAGGCGGTCTTTTCTTCGATTCCGTCGGCGCTGGTGCAGATCCGGGCCGGCAGGATCCGGGCGCTGGGCGTGTCGATATTGAAGCGCAGCAGCGTGCTGCCCGACGTGCCGACCATAGACGAGTCGGGCGTGCCCGGCTTCGACGCCGCGTCGTGGTATGCGGTGTTCGCCCCGGCCGGGACGCCAAAGAACGTGGTGGCGATGCTGGGCAGGGAGATTGTCCGAATCATGAACGTTCCGGACGTACGGGAACGGTTCGCGAACGACGGCTTCGAGCCGGCCGGCACCGGTCCGGCGGAATTCGCCAGGTTCCTGCGCGCGGAACTGGTCAAGTGGGCCAAGGCCGTGGAGATGGCCGGCGTCAAGCCTGAGTAACGACTAAGGCAAAAGGGGAAAGGGAAAAGGGAAAAGGGAATAGGGAAAAAGGATACAGGATGTCCAATCACTGTTCACTGTTCACCGGTCATTCCTCAGTCTGCTTTCAGGCCGGCGTCCTTCGCGACCTTGGTCCACCGCGCCAACTCGGCGAAGTACATGGCGCGGAACGTTGCGGCCGAGGGGCCGGACGGGTCCATGTCCTGTTGTTCGATTTTGGGTTTCAATTCCGGGCTGCGAATCGCCTTGACCAGTTCCGCGTTCACTCGCGTGAGTGTCGCGGCGGGTATGCCCGCCGGCGCGAACACGCCCTGCCAGGTCGTCACTACGAATCCGGGCAGCCCCGCTTCCTCGATCGTGCGCAGCTCCGGCAGGGACTGGATGCGCTTCGAGCCAGTGACGGCCAGTGCCCGCAGCCTGCCTTCCTTGACATGAGGCACGGCGGTGAGCACGGCGCCCATCAGGAACTGCACTCTCCCGGCGATCATGTCCACCAGCGACGGCGCGGTCCCCTTGTAGGGAATGTGCTGCGTCTGGATGCCGGTGCGTTGCGAGAACAGCACCGCAGCGAGGTGCGTGCTCGTGCCGGCCCCGGAGGAAGCGTAATTGAGCTGGCCCGGCCGCGCCTTCGCGTATTCGATGAACGCTTGCACTGACTGCACCGGCAGCGAAGGATGAACCACGAAGATGAGGCAGCCCGCGCCGATTTCGGTGACCGGGGCCAGGTCCTTGTGTGGATCGTAGCCGAGCTTCGAGTACAGGCCCGGCGAGAGCGCGATCGCGTTCGACGAGTAGAGGAGGGTGTGGCCGTCGGCGTTGGCCTTGGTCAGGATCTCGACTGCGATGTTGCCGGCCGCGCCCGGGCGGTTGTCGATCACGATGCGCTGCCCAATCTGCGCCGAGAGCTTGTCGCTCACGAGCCGGGCGACCACATCCGTGGGGCCGCCCGGCGGAAACCCGACCAGCATGCGGATCGGCTTGTTGGGCCAGGCCGGCCCTGAGTCCGTCGCAGCGGCCTGCGCGTGGCAGACGGCAAAGACTGCTGTGAGATACGCCGCGGCGCCAAGCGCCGCAGACTTCGGCAATGCACGCATTCCGGTCTCCCTCTGTGTTGTTACTGCTATCGGGGGCTGTTGTTGTCCATGGCCTGCCCCGTCCAGGAGGCTAGTATGCCTTCGTCCGCAGCTGCTCCTACAAGCGGCTGATATATATGGGAAATACGCCGCGTAAACAATACTGGTAATCCTACCAATATAATTGGTATGATTACCAAATGGACGCCCGCACCCGGATACTCGACGCCGCGCTCGGCCTGCTCGCGAAGGGCGGGGCGCAGGATCTCACCCAGCCCCGCATCTGCAAGGCGGCCGGCGTGCGCCAGAGCCATCTCACTTATTATTTCCCGACTATGCATGTCCTGCTCCAGGAAGTGGCCAAGCACACCCTGGAGACGATGACCGCCGAACTGGGCAAGGCCGATCCGGCCCGGCGTCCCGCGTCGCTCCTGGACGCGGCTGTCGACACCTCGGCGGACAAGCGTCGCATGCGCATCGTGCTCGGCCTCGTGACGATGACGGACCGCGAAAGCAGGCTGAAGCCACGCATGCGCGAGTTCATCAAGGAAATCCGCCAGGGTCTCACCGCCATGGTGAAGGCGGGAGGACTGGAAGGCACCCCCGACCAGGTCGCTTTCGTGCACAGCGTTGTCGTAGGGCAGGGCATCCTGCAACTCATCCGCGACAACGAGGAAGCGCGCGAAGAGGCGCGCAGGGTACTGGGAATGGCGGTCGAGTTTCTTCGCCGGCAGGGCTGACCGGGGATCCAATCAGCTCACAGGGATGCAGTCGTTCATTAACTTCAACCTTTGGTGACCTATATGGATACGGAAGTTCTTATCGTCGGAGCGGGCCCGACCGGATTGATGCTCGCGAATCAGCTGGGACTGCGCGGAGTGCGCGCCATGATCATCGACCGTCATTCGGGGCCGGCGCAGCAGTCGCGGGCGATGGCCGTGCAAGCGCGTACGCTCGAGATCTATTCGAAGATGGGCGTCATCGACAAGGCACTCGAGCTTGGCGCCCGCGGCACGGGGGCCAACATGTGGGCGAACGGGCAGTGGACCGCGCGCATCCCGATCGGCGACATCGGCAAGAGCATGAGTCCGTATCCCTACGTCCTGATGCTGGGCCAGGACGACAACGAGCGGATCTTGGGGGCGAAGCTGCTCGACTACGGCGTGGAGGTGCAGTGGAACACCGAGATGGTCGCGTTGAAGCAGCACCCCGGCCATGTCGAGGCGACGCTTCGGCAGCCCGACGGCACGACCCGGACAATCACGGCCACGTGGGTGGCGGGTTGCGACGGTTCGCGCAGCCCTGTGCGCGAGATGAGCGGGATCACTTTCCCGGGCGCGCCGTACGAGCACGTGTTCTTCGTGGCCGATACGGAGACAACGGGGCCGATGAAGCAGGGCGAGCTCAACGTCTACCTGTGGCAGGACGGATTCCACCTGTTCTTCCCGATGCGCGGCAAGGATCGCTGGCGCGTGATCGGCATCCTCCCCAAGGAACTGCGGCACCGGGACGATCTCACTTTCGAGGAACTGGTCCCCGCAATAAGGCAGGAAGCGGGAACCAATCTGGTGTTCAAGGAATGCAGCTGGATGTCCACCTACCGCATCCACCACCGGGCTGCGAACAGGTTCCGCGACCGGCGCTGTTTCCTGCTCGGGGACGCAGCGCACGTCCACAGCCCGATGGGCGCCCAGGGCATGAATACGGGCTTGCAGGACGCCTACAACCTGGCGTGGAAGCTCGCACTGGTCGTTAAAGGCCGCGCGGACGCCGCCCTGCTCGACACCTACGAGCAGGAGCGCATACCCGTGGCGCAGCGGCTGTTGCGCACGACGGACCGGGCGTTCCAGCTGGTCGTCTCCGACAACTGGCTCGCCGGACTGTTCCGCACGCGCATCATCGCGAAAGTCGCGGCCCGCGCCATGACCATCGAACGCGTGCGCAAGGTCGCGTTCCGCACGATCTCGCAGATCGGCATCCGTTACCGCCAGAGCCCGCTGTCGCAAACGCTGGCGGGCCTGCCTGAAAGTGCGCCGCGTGCGGGCGACCGTTTTCCGTGGCTGCAGCTCAGGCTGCGGGTAAACGGCCCGGTCGAGGACCTGTTCCAGGCGCTCGACGACACGCGCTTCAACCTGCTCGTGATCGGGCAGCCGGCGCCGGCTGCCGCGGCCCCGGATTTCGACGGACTGCTTCGGGTTCACGCAATTTCCGACAATGCCGCCAATGCAAATGAGTTGGCTCGTGTCGGGATCTCCGGGCCTGCGTTTTATCTGTTGCGTCCGGACGGCCACGTCGGGCTTGCCGGGACTCGCCTGGACGTGGAGGCCGTCAGCCGTTACCTTTCCGAATCGCACCTGTGCACGGGCGAGAGGGCGCTGCTGGCGACGCTCAGCCGGCGCGCTGCGTGAATCTGTGATCGCTCGTCACTGAATTTCAATTGACCCCCACAGGTGAACCGCGTATAAGAGAACGAGGCGTTTAGTTTCCTCTCCTTGGGCCCATTTTCGCCGGGCCGTTCCTGCAGTCGCATCCGTCAGGGCTTGGGATTAAACATACCCGGGCTTGCCTCCGTTCACCGTTTCCCTGGCAGCCTGCCGGACTTGAGTGTCCGACACGGTGCTGGCAGCAAAACCGACCGAGAGTCATGAGCAACGTTCGAACAGCCGGCTCGCCGGGACGGCATGAGTTGGCCTGAGAGAGCACCGGCAATGGAGCAGATTATCGGGTTTGACGAACTGCGCTGGCTGCAGCAGTTGACGCACAGGACGCAGAAACCGGGGATGCCCGGGGCCATCGGTGAGAGGCTCCTTGCAAGGGGCCTCATCGCGCCCAGGTCCGGCGGCTTCGAGCTTACGGCCAGGGGACGCATTGCGCTGGCCAAGCTGGCATGATGGACCGGCAGGCGTGCGGCGCCCCGGTGCAGCAACCACGGTTCCAAAGGAGGAGTGAGGCATGAAGGCGCAGTCGCAGATGATGCACGTCGAAACCGTTCCCGGCAGGGTGTTGATCGGCCCGAAAAAACTGGGCAGCTGTTATGCCCGCATCGTGTCGCAGAAAGACGGCTCCGGGCGCATCGAAAAATTCGATACCGCTACCGGGAGCTGGCTGCTGGCACCCGAGAGCGTCACATTCAGCGAGATCTGGAGCGCGCCCGCGGCGGGGATGTTCACGCTGGCGCAGTTCGACGGCAAGCGCTGACCCGGCGCCGGGTTGTCGAAGGGGCAATGCAATGGAGCAATATCCAGGACGCCTGATGCCCTGCGCCGGCCTATTTCAACCATCCGTGCGGGAAGGAGCGATGTGATCATCTACGTGGGAAACCTCGGCGACGACGCGACCGAAAAGGGAATCGAAGAACTGTTCAAGCCGTTCGGACAGGTGATATCGGTCGAATTGTTGCGCGAGATGTTTACCGGCAAGCTCAAGGGCTTCGGTTTCGTGGAGATGCCGGGCAAGGCGCACTCCCTGGCCGCGATCGCCGGCCTCAACGGCAAGGAGTTCGGCGGGCGCGCCCTGAAGGTGAACGAGGCGCGACCCCGGATCGAGCGCGGCCGGCGGCGCTAGTCACTCCGTTGAGGGAAGAGGGCGGAGCGATGAGGAATCAGGCGCCGGGAAGCGGCTCCCGGATCGGGAGCGCCTGAATGCAGATCTGGGTTGACGCCGACGCCTGTCCGGCGGTCATCAAGGACATCCTGTTCCGGGCAGCAGAGCGGTTGCAGTTGCCGACGACGCTGGTCGCAAACAAGCCGCTGCGCACGCCGTCCTCCCGCTACCTGCGCACGATCCAGGTGGCGCGCGGGGTGGACGTCGCCGACAGCGAGATCGCGCGGCGCGTCGAGCCGGGCGACCTGGTGATCACCGCCGATATTCCGCTTGCCGCCGACATCATCGGGCGGGGCGCGCATGCGCTCAATCCCCGCGGCGATTTCTATACTCCCGACAACGTCCGGGAGCACCTCTCGCTGCGCGATTTCATGGAAGGGTTGCGCGGCAGCGGCGTGCAAACCGGCGGCCCGAAGCCGCTCGACCAGACCGACCGCAAGCGTTTCGCGGACCAGCTCGACCGCTTCCTCAACCGTTGCGCGCGTGTAGAATAATTGACACTTAGCGGCAGTGCTTGAGGGGGGCGAGATGAGAAAAGCGGTATCGGGAATCGCTATCGCCGGTGCGGCCGTGGCGTTCGCCATCGCAGCACACCACGCGGCCGCGCAACCTGCCGCTGGCGCGTACCCCACCAAGCCGGTCAGGATGATCGTGTCGTCGGGCGCGGGCGGAGGGCTCGATTTCGTGGCGCGCCAGGTTGCAGTCCCGCTCAGCGAATACCTGGGACAGACCGTGGTGGTGGACAACCGCGCGGGCGCGAGCGGCAGCATCGCCGCGGAGGTCACCGCGCTGGCGGCGCCGGACGGCTACAGCCTGATGTTCCTCAGCGCGAGCCTGGTGGTGTACGGCATCGTCAATAAAACGCCGTACGACCTGTACCGCGACTTCGTCCCGGTCAGCCAGGCCGCCGCCGCGCCCTACCTGCTCACGGTTTATCCCGGGCTGCCCGTGAAGACGGTGAAGGAGTTGATCGCGTACGCGAAGGCCAACCCCGCAACGCTGAACTATGCGTCGACGGGCAACGCTTCGCTGGCGCATCTGGCGGGCGAGCTGTTTGCGATTTCCACCGGCACCCGGCTGGTGCACATTCCGTACAAGGGCGTGGGCGCCGGGCTTACCGATATGCTGTCCGGCCGGGTGCAGATGAGCTTCTTCAGCGCCGGCTCCGTCTATGCCCAGGTTCGCACGCAGAAACTGAGGGCGGTCGCCATCGCCAGCGCCACGCGGGCGAAGATGGCGCCGGACCTGCCGACGATGATCGAGTCGGGCGTGCCGGGATTCGTGGTGACCCAGTGGCACGGCGTGCTCGCGCCCCGTGGCACCCCGCGACCCATCGTCGAGCGCCTGCAGCGCGAGATCCTGAGAGCCGTTCAGCGGCCGGACGTTACCGCGCGGCTCGCTCTCGACGGCACTGAGGGCATCGGCAGCTCGCCGGAGGAGTTCGGCAGGTTCCTCCGGTCCGAGCGCGAGCAGTGGGCGAAGGTGGCGAAGCAGGCTAACATCCGCGCCGACTGACAGACAGGAGGGTGACGAGGTGCGGGTGACGAGGTGCGGGTGACGAGATGAAGGTGGCGTACCCCGGCTTAGCATTCCTCCCGTCACCCTTATTCGTCACCCGTATCTCGTCACGGGTAAGTCGTGTGGAGGGAAGAATGAATAGAACTGCGGCTGCATTGAGGCTGGCTTACTACCTGGCGGCAGGGGCGCTGGCAACTGCGAGCATGGGAGCGTCGGCCCAGGGCTGGTCGCCTCAGAAGAACGTCGAAATCGTGGCAGGCTCGGCGCCCGGCGGCAGCAACGACAACACTGCGCGGACCATGGAGCGCGTGCTGCTCGCGCACAAGCTCGTTCCGACCACGGTCACCGTCGTGAACCGGCCGGGTGGCGGCGGGAGCATCGCCTATACCTACGTCAGCCAGCGTCCCGGCGATGCGCACTACCTGTACATCGCCAGCAGCGGCATGCTCAGCAATCACATCGTCGGGGCGAGCAGCCTGAGTCACGCCGATTTCACGCCCATCGCCCTGCTCTACGAGGACCACGCGGTGTTCATGGTCCCGACCGGCTCGACCATCAAGACCGGCGCCGAACTTGCCGACCGGCTGAAGAAGGATCCGCGCGCGGTGGTCATCGGTTTCGCCAACGCGTACGGCAGCAGCCGGCACATGGCTGCCGCGCTCCTGATGCGAACGCTGGGCGGCAGTCCACGCGACCTCAAGCCGGTGGTATTCAAGGGTTCGGCGGAAGCGATCACGGCGGTGCTCGGCGGGCACCTCGACGTTGCGGTCGCCGGCGCGGTGAATGCCATTCCCCACGTCGCCGCCGGGCGCATGCGGGTGATCGGCGTGGCGGCGCCGCAGCGCCTGGGCGGGCCGCTCGCGATCGCGCCCACGTGGCGGGAGCAG
>Ga0137430_1000220_pt1 | contig 16246 bp, 25 predicted proteins | sample EasRivERMZT754_2_FD_104651 | JGI IMG/M metagenome (GOLD analysis project Ga0137430, IMG submission 104651) | Soil microbial communities from meander-bound floodplain in the East River, Colorado, USA - East River MetaG ERMZT754_2 | ecosystem: Environmental > Terrestrial > Soil > Floodplain ...
CAAGGCAAATTCGCCGCACATATTCTTTGCCCTCGGTGTCGCCGGGGTTGTGACGAGTGGTGTGATGGCATGTCGTGCAACACTGAAGTTGCGTGAGACTCTCGATGCTATCGAGGCTGACGTAAAAGCTTCAGAAGAGTTGACGGACCCAAAAGACAAGGCGTACGTATACGCTCGAGCTGGGATTCAGGTTGGCAGGTTGTACGGCCCGTCGATTATCGTCGGCGTGGTTTCGATTGCTGTGCTGAGCGGCTCGCATATTCAGCTGACCCGTCGCAACGCGGCGCTTATGGCTGCTTATGCAACCCTTCAGAAAGCGTTCGAAGAGTACCGTACCCGGGTGGAGGAACAACTAGGGAGTGAGAAAGAGCAAGACCTTTACCTAGGGGCTAAGAAGGATGGGTTGCCGTCAAAGGGTGCTACAAAGTCGGTTAAGCCAGGCGAATGGTCTCCATACGCTCGGTTCTTCGAAGAGAGTTGCTCCGAGTGGAAGAGAGATCCAGAGCTCAACCGACTGTTCATCCAATGCCAGCAGAACTACCTTACCCAGCTGTTGCTCACTCGTGGGCATGTGTTCCTGAACGAGGCATATGATGCGCTGGGTATCGAGCGAACGAGAGAAGGATCCGTCGTTGGATGGGTCTATCCTTCAGAGACTGGAGACAACTACATTTCGTTTGGTATGCATGACATGCGAAACGCCAACTTCCTGGACGGAACAGAGCCGACCATCCTGCTCGACTTCAACGTCGACGGAATCATCTACAACCTCATCTGAAAGGGGTAGCAGTGGAAATCAACAGAGAAGTGCTGCGCCATGGGGCTGTTGTAGCTCGATATGGAAGCGTGGCTCTGGCTGGCATCGCGATTGGTTTTGGAGTTTCCCATTACCGGTTGAAGAAGGAGATGGCAGAATCGCAGACAAGACAGACGAGGCTGCAGATACAGATCAAGGGAATGCAAACGCAGGTCAAGGAGCTCGGGGATATTCTGAAGAAGAGAACCGAAGCTCTTAATAGTCTCAGTGAGGCTATAGATGCTGCTACAGCCAATAAGATGCCGCTTGATGAGCCTGAGAAACCAGAGCTCCTCGAGCTGATTGAATCTGTACCGGCTAGAGTGGTCAGCATCTTCCCAGAGGAAAAGCCCAAGCCATGGGATCAAGAAAAGGAGAATGCAGATCGTGAACGTTATCAGGGACGACCGTATGTCATCAGCGTCGAAGAGTTCCAAGCGAACGAACTGGACCTTCCTCAGCAGACGGTTACGTTCTATGAGGGAGACCGAGTCCTTGTCGATTACGAAGATGTCCCCATTTACAACTATCCAAATGTGGTTGGGGAGCTTCTATTCGGTCACGGATCCGGAGACCCGAACATCGTCTACGTCCGAAATCCACGTGGTAAGGTAGAGTACGAGGTTCTTCGGGATCACGGACACTACGCATCCGTAGTTCTTGGAAACGAAATTGAGCATGAGCTCGAGGAAACGGATCTGAAGCATGGTGACATCCGCAGGTTCCGAAGGGACGACTGATGCCGCCGGTCGAGGCAGACTACCTCGGCTGGCTCTATACGAAGGTGGCACTCAATGGACGCTCGACCCTCACTACGAAGCACTGTAACCTGATGCGGGTTCTCCATACGACTGAGTTCGTATGGACGCTCAGTGGGGATGACAACAGAGCGGAAGACGGTCGGGACCTCCGCAGGGAATTCCAACTCCTTACGGGGGTCTCCGACTGGACTATCGAAGAGTGTTCTGTCTTGGAAATGTTCGTGGCTCTTTCTTTGCGAGCTCAGTTTCAAACGGATGTTCCAGCCGAAGAATGGTTCTGGGAGTTCATGGAGAACCTGGGTCTCAAGGATTTCAATGATGGTGCATATCCTGGGGATGATACCGTTGAAGAGATCCTTGATGTATTTGTGTGGAGAAGGTATAACCCCGATGGATACGGTGGTGCATTTCCAATTCGACATCCAGAACGTGATGAAAGAGACGTGGAGATCTGGTACCAATTCTGGGATTACCTGAAGGACCAAGATCGAATACTGTGAAAGGAGGCCTGCATGGATTTCTATAAGATCAGAACAAGAGATAAGAAAGGACTTCCACAGGCATATCCTGACTGGGTGGTCGATCAATTCGAGGATTTGATGGTGCGTGGAGGGGCGTTCTATGCGATGTGGAATGAGGGAACTGGGCTGTGGTCCAGGAACGAATTCGACGTACAGAAGCATGTGGACGCCGAGCTGCGTAAATATTGCGCCGAATCGGATGGTCAAGGTCAGGCTATAGAACCAGCACTTACTAGAAATTTCGAAACCGGATCGTGGGAACGATTCAATCGATGGATCCGGAACCTCCCGTCGGAAGGCAACTACCATCCTCTGGATGAAAATATCACCTTCGCTAACACACCAGTCAAGAAGAAGGATTACATCAGCAAGCGTCTGCCATACGTTCTCGAAGAGGGCAAGACAGATGCATGGGACGAGTTGTTGGGCGTTCTATATTCCGAGACAGAAAGGGACAAAATCGAATGGACGATTGGGGCGATAGTTTCTGGAGACAGCAAATGGATCCAGAAGTTCTTAGTATTCTATGGGCCGCCAGGTTCAGGGAAATCTACCGTGATTGGTATAATCGAGAAGTTGTTCGAGGGCTACGTGGCAACGTTCGAAGCAAAAGCTCTCACAGGCAACAACTCGACATTCTCTCTCGAAGCCTTCGAGATGAATCCACTAGTAGCCATTCAGCACGATGGGGACCTTTCCCGTATTGAGGATAACACCAAGCTGAATACCCTCGTCAGTCACGAGACCATCCCCATCAACATGAAGTATCGGTCAGCCTTCCCGATGCGTCCGAACGCATTCATCATCCTTGGCACCAACAAGCCAGTGAAGATCACGGATGCGAAGTCGGGCAACACGAGACGATTGATTGACGTGCATCCTACGGGCGCAAAGATCGAGCCAGCTAGGTACCACGTTCTGCTCGAGAACATCAAGTTCGAATTGGGTGCAATAGCTTACAAGTGTCTCCAGCGGTACAGGGAGATGGGTAAGTTCTATTACGAAGGTTATATTCCGACGAAGATGATGATGTTGACGGATCACTTCTACAACTTCATCGAGGCTCATTACGATATCTTCACGTCGGAGGAAGCCATTCAGCTGAAGAAGATCTGGGAATTGTACAAGGTGTACTGCGAAGAGTCTAACATTCTTAAGCGTATGCAATATCACGAGATGCGTGATGAGATCCAGAGCTACTTCGAGGAATTCAAGGATCGACATTACATCGGAGAGAAGGAGTACAGAAGTGTCTACATTGGATTCAAAGGACTACCCGTCAACACAGGTAGTAGTTTCGTTCCAGATTCGTCCTATACCGTTGCTCTTGACAGCGTGGGGCCTGATCGTCCTTCTTCAATCGACAGGAGTCTTGCAGAACAACCGGCGCAGCTTGCCAAGGCCAACGGGACACCCGGTCGTAAATGGAGCACAGTCACAACAAAACTAGCGGACATCGATACCTCGAAGCTGCATTACGTAAAGGTTCCAGAGAACCATATCGTGATCGACTTCGATTTGGTAGATGAGGACGGAGAGAAAGACCTCGAGCGGAATATCGAGGCGGCGTCTAAGCTCCCGCCAACGTACACGGAGCTGAGCCAAAGTGGTAAGGGCTTACATCTGCACTATATTTATGCGGGAGATGTTCATGAACTCGACAACGTCCTAGACGTTGGGATTGAGATCAAGACGCTCCTTGGAGATTCTTCCCTTCGGAGGAAGCTAACGCTCTGCAATAATCTCGATGTGGCTACACTCACCGGAGGCCTTCCAACAAAGGAGAAGAAGGTGATCGAGAGCAAAAGTGTTCAGAGCGAACGAGGTTTGAGAGAGCTGATCGAGAGGAACTTGCGGAAGGATATTCACCCAGGCACAAAGCCTTCGGTGGACTTCATCCATAAGATCCTCGAGGAAGCATACGAGTCAGGTCTGAAATACGACGTGACAGATATGCGTCCTGTGATCACAGCGTTCGCTCTCAAGAGCACCAACCATTCCTCCGACTGCTTGAAGATCGTGCAACGGATGAAGTTCGCAAGTGAATCCACGATGCCTGCGCCGGATGAGAACGATAAGCCAATCGTCTTCTTCGACGTTGAGATTTACCCGAATCTCTTCGTGCTGTGCTGGAAGATTCGTGGGTCGGACCAGATAGTCCGGATGATCAATCCGACAGCTGAGGAGATTGAACCTCTCCTTGCGCATAAGCTGGTCGGCTTCAATAACCGTCGGTATGACAACCATATTCTGTACGCTCGATACATGGGGTACTCTCTGGAGGATCTCTTCGAGTTGAGTCAGAAGTTGATCTACGGAAAGAATAATGAAGGTTTGTTCGGTGCAGCTTACGATCTGTCCTGGACGGATATCTACGACTTCAGCTCCAAGAAGCAAGGGTTGAAGAAGTTCGAGATTGATCTGGGCGTCCATCACATGGAGCTCGATCTTCCTTGGGACCAGCCGGTCGAAGAGGGCCAATGGGACAAGGTGGTGGACTACTGCGTCAACGATGTCATGGCCACAGAGGCGACGTTCGAGGCTCGGTATCAGGACTATGTAGCACGTCAGATCCTAGCTGATCTGTCGGGTCTCACGGTCAACCACACAACTCAGCAGCATACAGCTCGGATCATATTCGGGCAAGACAAGCATCCACAGAAGAAGTTCGTGTACACGGACCTGAGCGAGATGTTCCCAGGTTATATGTTCAATGGAAAGGAGAGTAGTTATCATGGAGAAAATCCCAGCGAAGGCGGATACGTCTACGCAGAGCCAGGCTACTATACTAACGTGGCGGTTCTGGACGTTGCGAGTATGCATCCGACGAGCATTGTCGAGCTTAATCTTTTCGGAACCTATACCGGAAGGTTTCAGGAACTCCTCGAAGCACGCCTGGCAATTAAGAGTAAGGACTACGCTAAGGCCAGGGGACTCCTTGGAGGTAAGCTCGGGAAGTATCTGGACGATAGTGCAACTGATGCCGCAGATAGTGAGGCTCTTGCGTACGCCCTCAAGATTGTCATCAACATCGTTTACGGACTCACAAGCGCCAGTTTTGATAACGCATTCCGAGACAACCGCAACAAGGATAATATCGTAGCTAAACGTGGTGCGCTGTTCATGATCAACCTCAAGCACGAGGTACAGGATCGTGGATTCACGGTTGTCCACATCAAGACGGACTCCATAAAGATTCCGGATGCAACGCCAGAGATCATCGACTTCATCACTACTTACGGAAAGGAATACGGGTATACCTTCGAGCATGAGACGACTTACGATCGCTTCTGTCTCGTTAACGATGCTGTGTATATTGCTCGTGAGTTGAATGTCGATTACGAAAACGACCCAGACAATGTCTGGAAGTGGAAGTGGACGGCAGTTGGGGCTCAATTCGCCCATCCGTACGTCTACAAGCAGCTCTTCAGCAAGGAGGCAATCGAATTCGACGACTTGTGCGAGACCAAGAGCGTTACGCAGGGCGTGATGTACCTAAAGTTCGGAGACAATCTTCGACACGTCGGAAGGACCGGGCGCTTTATGCCGGTTCGGTACGACGGCGGAGAGCTATTGAGAATAAAGGAGGACAAGCAGTACGCAGTCACTGGCACAAAGGGTTATCAATGGATCGAGGCTGAGCGAGCTCACTACAGAGATGGTGTGGATGAGTTGGTCACGGACATGGACTACTTCCAGCGACTCGAGGATGAAGCAATTAAGGCAATCGAACAATTCGTTCCTTATGAAGGGTTGGTAAATGACTGTAGTTAAAACACTGGGTGTAATCGATGTTGCAAAAATCGCCGACAAAGTGAATTATCGAAGAACAGTGTTTGGCGAAGATCTGACAATGGCTCTTGGTGTTGTACTGATGAATTATGGCGATGAGTATGTCAGAGTTCAATGCGCAGTTGGGTGTGGGTGGACTGGATCAAAGGCAGAACTCACGCCAAGAGAGGGCATTCCATTGGGAGCTTGCGGCCATCCGTTATTTGAAGTATCCGAGGCACCACGTCTAGCATTAGTTCAGGAGGATTAATGGCTGAAGTACTCACATTTCAGGTAGATGACGCACAGATCATCTTTCGAAATTTCTCAGGTAAGGAGGATAAGTATAATCGTGAAGGGGATCGAAACTTCTCCGTTATTCTCGATGAAGAAGCCGCTCAGCGTATGATTGCGGACGGATGGAATGTAAAATACCTGGCTGCACGTGAGGAGGGGGACGATGACACTCCGTATATCCAAGTGGCAGTTGGATACAAGAATCGACCTCCCCGCATTGTACTCATCTCTTCTGCGGGTCGAACGAACCTGGATGAAGACAACGTGGAGACTCTGGACTGGGTTTCTATCCGGAAGGCCGATCTCATTGCGAGAGCCTACCAGTGGGAAGTCAACGGCAAGGGGGGCATCAAAGCATACCTGCAAACAATGTTCGTCACCATAGAGGAAGACGAGCTCGAGCGTAGGTACGCGGTTAAGGAGGACTAATGTGGGCTCTAATTGCACGGGGTGAGATGTGCAGTAGGGCGGTAGTTTACGAACGTTGTGGCTGTGGGGAGAAGCGTATTCAACTTGGCCACAATCTCAAAGAGGGCGATGTGTTACACAGGATCGGGATCCCCTGTTATCACGTTGGAGAACACCATGCGATCCCAAACTCAACTGAAAAGGATTGAAATGGAATTCACCACCTTTGTTCGCAAGCCATTCGAAGTGCTAGCGGTCGAAATCACGAAAGACAACATCGCTGAGGTAGCTAAGCTCGTCGGCGATCTGAAGGAGAAGGAGGATGGCACTCCGTTCATCCTCGTGGACAAGCGTCTGGTCCCGAACGTCTTCCGAGTCTTCCCAGGTTTCTGGATGACCAAGATGGGCGACAACATCCGCTGCTACTCGAAGAAGATCTTCACCGACCAGTTCGTTGAGAGCAACGAGGAGATCAAGCAGTGGGTGGACTGGATGAACGGCGTGGGCGACGAGCCAGAGGCAGCTGAGGAAGAGGTGGCGTAGGGCCTCGCAGAAAATACAACGCCTATAATGAGGGGGAGGCTGTGAGTCGAATCGATTGAAACGACAACAGTCTCTCCTTCATTGTTTTATCTTACTGATCGAAAGGCGGGAGCCAATGGGAAGAATCAAAGAGTACATCAGTACGCACACCAAGCAGGAGATCAAAGAGACGGTCACGAAGGACGTCAAGCTTCATGTCGAGAAGCACAAGATGGTGTACGCCTGTGTCGCTACGGGCATAGTTTCTGCTCTCATCTTCCGCAACAAGCCGACCGTTAACGTGACGACAATCGTGCAATTCAATCCGGATCGAAAGGATTCATAATGCCTTATGCCGGGCAGAACTACCGCACCAACCCGAGGTTCGCAGAGCAAGTCAAACGGGCTGTGGAGGCTAAAAGGCGAGCTCTTAAGGAGTTGCAGGCGATGTACCCAGGAGTCTACAAGAGGCTCATGGAGAAGCACTACGCGGCCATCAACGAGGAGCGAGGACCCTTGCCCACCGTTGTGAACAGTCGCACGGGCAAAGAAGTTCGTCAATTCAATCAAGCCAACCGAAAGGCGGTGTAATGGCACAGATCCGTATCGTCATTTCCAGAGACGGATTCGACACGAACAACCCCGCATACCGAATCGACTGCTCGCAGCATGGGCCAGTTGAGAAGGGCTACGGGAAGATCATCACCGAGCGGGCCAACACGCACAACAGCATCGAACACCATGGGTCGGCAATCGTCGACATTCCCGAAGAACTGATTCCACGAAAGGTTATCTAATGGCAGAAGGTCACAATTACGAAACGTTGAGTCGAATTGCTGCTGCAAGGTTGCACTTCGAGACTCGGGCGTCACGGCGCCCCAGGCAAGTGTGGAACAACATCGAGAAGATCTGGGAGAAGATCTAATGGCGCAAACACTCACACTCAACAGCGACAGCTCGATCATGATCACCACCTTCTGGGGCGGAGCAGAAAATGGTCGGAGCTACACCATCCATCTCTTCATCGGAGAGCTGGAGCTCGAGACGACCCTGAACGAGGAGCAGTTCTTCGAGATGGTCATCAACTACAACGATGACATCGAGGTCTCGAAGTTCGTCGCCAAGCCCGAGGCCGTCAACATGAAGTATCGGTCAGCGTCAACTCCATCCCTCTCATCCACGCTTCTGGACGAGGTCAAGAAGGTCGCCGGCCACGTTGACCCAGACCTCCAGGTGCTTCTAGATGAGGAAGAGGAGATTGCCGCCCAAAGGCCGCGGCAGTCACCTTGGACGTGGACGAACATGAGCGAGCGCGAGAGTCCCGTCTTCAAGGTTCCGGATGTACCGCCTTGGGGCAAGCCGACGAATCCTGTGGACGATGCTGTCCAGTTCGCCCGTCTTCTGTGTGCGATCAACAAGACATCGTCACAGGCGTTGCGAAGCATCATCGTCGTTCAGAAGATCGCAGAGGAGATGGGCATCGATGTCGGACAGGTGAACGCCATGTTCGACCACGCCACTGAGGTGTGTGGTCAGGCGAATGACAGAGAGACTCGACTTAAGACCAACGAAGGGAACTGGTGAAAGTGTCTGCCGCTAGCGAGTACATCCCTGACCGCCCGGGGATTGTATATCGTTACAGTCTGGTTCGCCCGCCGGCGAACGTCAGGCCGGCAGAAGTCGTCTGAGCGACTTTAAATAGCCGTTAGGCTCAGAGCGGGTTGGGTCCAACACGAATAGTTTGCTGGAGTGTTTCGGGTGAAACATTGGGGTTGACACATTGGGCTCCTTCCAGGGAAGGCTCAAAGAGAATCCCACCCAACCGTCGACTGGGAAGGTACCCAGAAACTCATTGGCTACGCGCCGCTGATGGTGGAGGCTGAACAAAAAACCGCATTCGTATTCGGGTGCTAGTCAAAAGGCTAGTGACGGATCGAGACGTAGTGGTCAGGACCAGGCCGCGCATGCGTCAAGTGCCCAAAGGTCTAGCGGGCAGCGAGTGGACAGTGTGAGGGGTTGGAGAAGGCAATGTCGCCCCAAGAGTGGGTTGGCCGTTTTCTCCGCCCCTTACACTCACATCCAAATTTTCCCCGGGAGGAAAAATCGCATGATCGGAATGGGAAACGACGAAGACGACGATGAAGAGGATATCGACAACGATTTCTTCTGGGCTTTGATGCTCATTGCCTTGGTGGCTGGCATAGCATTAGTTTTAGTGGTAGCGTTAGTGTAATCAACCGAAAGGAGATCTAATGCCACAGCAGTTCGAGAACAACTCGGAGGCGGAACCCGATGTGGAAGAATACGAAGAGCTGTCCAACGTCATCAGCCTCAAGGGTATCACCTTCCAGCGGGACACGTACCTAGATGAGGAGCTCGAGATTCTTCAGCCAAGACTTGTGGCCCTGGGCTACACCGAGGTCAAATGGCGGATGGGCGACAGTGATGCGTTCGGTCCTCTCACCAGAGTCTGCGTGTGCTGGGATGCAGCCGGAAAGTTCAGGAAGTTCGTCTATGGCTAACCTGCCCGAGACAATCCGGACGATCGAGACCCAGATCGATGGTGAGAGGCTTGGAGACATTGAGATCCACCTCATCGAGGAGGACTTTGTCAAAACGATGGACTTCATCGCAGAAGTCATTACTCGCGATCCACAACCGAACAGGAGATCCATCATCACCACATATTCCGTAACACCCGTTGAAACGGAGACCATCGATGGATGACTCAAAGTGGGTCTCGACCGCGATCAAGATCGATCGGGAGCTTCTCGACCGACTGAAGCAGGCAGCAGACGAAAGATGTCTTGGCAGGAATCTCATGATCAACATGGCAGTGACCAGATTCCTGGATTCCCTAATACCCATTGACCAACTAACCAAGAAAGAAGGTAATAATGAACAAGCTGAAGAAGTCCCTGCTCGTGGTGCCTTTGATCGGTACATTGATGGTGCTACTGGGATGCATCGAGCAGCCACCTCCCCCACCCCCACCGCCGCCGATCCCGGTCTGCGTTGAGGAGTCCAGCGACCAGTCCCCGAAGGTCTTCGAGTACGCATGGACCTACCCGGATCCCGTGGAGTTCAAGGCCCCGTGTCGACCGGAGTTCCCTGAGACCCAGGTGGACCTCTGGATCAGCCTCGCTGCCGGCTACAACGTCGCTGAGACGCTCTGCAACAGCAAGTTCGGTCTGCCCAAGGGTCCGATCGCTCCTGGTGCTGTGTGGCTCATCTGCATGGACGTGCGGCGCTCTACCATCGGGTTGACCTAGCGTGCCTGAGCGTCGTGTCCTGACAGATCAAGAGCGTGGTCTGGTTCGTCGAGGGCTGTCTTCCTTGAAGATGAAGGTGAGCCCTGGCGACCCGGATTGGGAGGCGATCAACCGCTTGTGGGATGCCATCATAGCGGGAGAGGTCTAAGTCACAGAAAGGGGGTGGCATATGGACCGAGTGAGCCTAGGACTCATTGCGCAGGTTGTTACGGCAGTCTGCGCAGTCCTACTCACAATCAAGGTCTATTAGTATCGCGAAAGGACCTGAGCATAGTCTTTAAACTGCTCCAGATCGCAAGAAAAACAACGGTTATAATGGAACAACAACCAACCGAAAGGAAATCGAAATGGACGAGGTCGAGAAGGTCAGCATCTGGGACAAGAAGCAGGCGGACATCACACTCGGCGACAGCATGAAGGTGGCAGTTGGCATCACCGTGGCATTCACGGTCCTGCCGGTCGTCATCTACGGTGCGTTCGCCGGAGCGGTGTCGCTGTGGGAGCGTCGCCAGACGCGGAAGGCCGAGAAGGCCCTCGAGCAGAACGACAACTGAGGGGAGCGAAGTTCCCAAGGGGGAGTACGGCAACGTATTCCCTTTTGCCTCGCAGAAAATACAACGTATATAATGAGAGATTGCTGATCCCGGAAAGCGGGGAAGCGGTTGCAATGAGAACTAGCCCTAAGTCGAAAGACCGAAAAGAAGCTATTAGGACAACCTCCCAATCTCTTTTTGCCTCTCGCAAGAAATACAACGGTTGTAATGAGAAACACACAATCGGAGAGGAGGTCATTCAGATGGACAAGAAAGACATGAAGACGACCGCCAACGAGTACGTGGAGCTGCAACGGCAGAGGCTGGAGCGGAGCAGGAATGCTCGGCGCTGGTTCTACCGGGGCATCTTCGCGACCCTGGCGGGGTTCTACGTGGTCGCACTCGTCAACAAGGACGACGACACCAACACCGAAGAGGCGTGAGCTCAAGGGGGGCAGACAGCAATGTCTACCCTTCTCTTTTTGTCGCAGGATTTACAACGGTTATAATGAGGAAGATCGACAAAGGAGGACTAATGAGAATCAAGAACCAACTTGCGGCAATGATCAACGCTGCCCAAGAGAGGAAGGACGTCACGACGTACGATGTGGTCCTGGAGGCACTATGTGTAGCCAGAGACCTCACCATCACGTCACCGACGACACCGCCGCTCGAGGGGAACGTTCGATACCAGCTGCTAGCAATGGCAATTGACGACATCTGTCAGTCACGAGACGACTGATCAAAGGGGAGGTAGCAGCAGCTACTATCCCTTTCTTTTTTGCATTTCATATACGGAGGTGAACTATGGTCGAACTGTACCCACACCAGGAGGAGGCTGTAGCTAGCCTTGACAACGGTAGGATTCTGTACGGAGGGGTAGGAGCTGGTAAGTCGATAACGGCTTTGGCTTACTACATGGCGAAGGAGGCACCTAAAGATGTCTACGTCATCACAACGGCAAAGAAGCGTGATAGTCTTGACTGGGTGGGAGAAGCAGCTAAGTACGGCATCGGACAGCGAGATGGAACAGTTGCTGGCGTTCTTACTGTCGATTCCTGGCACAACATACGTAACTATGAGAAGATTCAGGACGCGTTTTTCATATTCGATGAACAGCGACTGGCAGGTTCCGGGGCGTGGGTCAAGTCGTTCCTCAAGATCGCCAGGGCAAACCGGTGGATCCTCCTTACAGCTACGCCGGGAGATACTTGGATCGATTATGCACCGGTATTTATCGCTAATGGATGGTACAAGAACTTCCACGACTTCAAGATGCGACACGTCGTCTACCGACCATATGTCAAGTTCCCGTCTATTCTGAGGTATGTGGGAGAGGAGAGATTGGAAGAGCTCCGGGGTGAGATTCTGGTAGAGATGCCGTATATGAGTCACATAGAGCGTATACATAATTGGCTCGACATGGGGTACGACGAAGTGTCGTGGAAGCTCATTACGAAGAAGCGCTGGAACCCCTACACAGACAAGCCGATACATGATGCTGCTGAGTTGTTCAGGCTCATGCGGAAGCTCGTGAATAGTGATCCGAGCCGTATCGAGATGTGTAGGAAGCTGTTGGAGTGCCATGAGAGAATCGTGATATTCTACAACTTTGACTATGAGTTGGAGATTTTACGGACGCTTCGTGAGGTGGTTCCCACAGCAGAATGGAACGGGCATAGACATGAGGGCATTCCGGAGGGTGACAAATGGGCTTATCTGGTGCAGTACCAATCCGGCAGTGAGGGGTGGAATTGTACGTCTACGGACGCAATGATCCTCTATTCTCTCACTTGTTCTTACAAAAACCACGTTCAAGCGCAAGGAAGATTGGACCGTTTGAACAGTTTATATACAAGCATCACATATTATCACTTTTTCACAAACGCCTTGATTGACGTCCGGATTCGGGCTGCGTTAGGGCAAAAACGGTCATTTAATGAGCGAGAATGGCGATTTGACGACTGGTGACGGGGCATTTGCGGGTGATTTGCCGTGTCGATGACCTGGGGTTATATATCTCTACCGTACACTTGGCATATATTTCTCTATAAAGTTTAGGGAAAATAACTTAGTATACGAATGTAGCGTATATAAAGTAAAAAATGTAGAAGTTTTTATGCACCCCCCCTATTTCCGCCGGGTTGCCGGATAGAGGGGTATAAGTCCAGCTCAGGGGCTATGCGACAGTTCAACACTAAATGCCGGATTGAAAATTAAATGCCGGGTAAGGAGAAAACCATGATTGAAGAAGAAATTTGGGCTGAAATTCCCAATTTTCCTGATTACAGCGTTTCGAGCTTCGGTAGAGTCATGAATACAGACTTTAGAAAGGTGAAAGTTCTATCGGTAAACCCAGTTGGTGATCTAATAGTTGGTATGATGGGCCCCGGCCCGTCCGGGCGAACGAAGCAGTATTGTCGTTCAGTTAAGGTCTTGGTGGCTCGAGCATTTGTGGAAGGAGAGAATGAGATCGACAACACGCCGATTCTGCTAGATGGAAACAGAATCAATCTTCATCACTCCAATATCGTCTGGAGACCTCGATGGTTGGCGATAGAGTACATGAAGCAATTCAACACTCCACAGAAGTGGTGGGATCATGGACCAATAGAAGATCGAGCCGGCAATAGATACGAAAGTATCATCGTTGCATCAATGACAATCGGTTCAACGGCTAGGCGTATCATGTATTCCATTCGCGATGTTGACGGCTATCGAAGAGTCATTCCAGGTGGAGAAACGTTCAGATTTGTGAAGTAGACTAAACGTATACAACTCCGTAGAATAAACAACGTATGTAATGAGGAAGGAGATGTGTCATGCGTTTTCCACGGATATTGTTTTGTTTATTGCTTCTAGCGGGATGTTCTCGTCTTGACTATAACAACATTGGTCTTCACGAGAACGTTGTTACAGGTGGGCAAACTCAGATCGATCAAGGTCATGTGGTAGACGTAGACGGGCTTCCAGGAATCTGGTTAGCCGGTCACCACACAACTCATGGTGCTGTATTTAGAAATCTTGGGGCAGCTAAGGTAGGCGACATAGTCTGTGTGTACTCAAAGTGCTACACAGTCTTTAACAGAATAGTCGTTCCCCAAAGCTACCTTGTAACGCATGAATTAGCACCTCTCGTTTTACAAACATCATGGTACGGAAGCGTACTATTGGTTCTAGCACGTTAAAGGAGTAGAGATGAAACTACGAGTAAATTTGGCTAAGGTGTTTATTGTTTGGTTGATGGTGATCGCTTTGATCGGCGCATCATTCTCTGCGAGTCCAGCCTCGGCACAAGTCGTTCCGCCTGGTCCGCCCGTTGTTGTCCCCCAGGACACGGTTCCGTGCACCCCATTGGATGCGTGTACTCGTGGAGGCAACCCTCCTGTCAACTTTGTTTGGGCTGACATTGTTCGCTTCTGTAATGGAGATGCAATTCCTACTCCTCCTGGTCAAACGACTTTCGGTTTGATCTATGGGAACGGAAGTTTGAGTGCTACCCCCGCAGTCTTCTCAGGTAGTGTGCTTAAGAATGGTGTTGAAATTCCGTCTAACCCGTTGACTACACTATTGCCTGGCGAACGAGATTCACGGTTTAGGCAAGCAGTTGTTAGTAACAGCGACGTATTCACAGTTCTTCTCACTGCGGTCGATCCAGCAGGTAACCAAATTACTTTCGGTAATGGCGCTACTATCAAGCGGCTAGAGGCTAGCGGATCTTGCCCCGATGCACCGACTCCACAGGCATTGATTCCACCCGCTCAGGATGTTCCTCCTCCGGTTGTTATCACCTCAGTTCCAGAAGGGGAGTTTCCACCGACGCTATGAATGGAAACGATAAGCCTCGTCGTCGTATAATTGAGATTCTAATTTTAGTTCTTACAGCGATCGTTGGCTTTTATATCGTTTCGGCTACCATAATTGTCTTTGTAACTGAGTTACGAGACCCTAGAGCGGATACCTCAGACATCACTAATAGACTCTCTGACATAGTTACTGGTATACTCGTTGCGTTACTTGGTCTCATTGCGGGAAGAAGTCAATCGCATGGCTAGAGAATCTCAATACCAACACGAAGTAATCGGTAAGATTGAAAATCTATTACCCGATTGCATCATCTTAAAGAATGACCCATCGTACATGCAAGGTGTGCCAGACCTCATTGTTCTCTATAGAGATCGTTGGGCTATGTTGGAAATCAAAAGAAATGCTGGAGCACATCGTCAACCTAATCAGGATTATTACATTGAGTTGATGAATTCTATGTCGTTCGCAGCCTTCCTATGTCCTGAGAATGAACGGGAGGTCTTACATGATCTTCAACTCACACTCCGATTTGCAGGGTAAACATGCCTTTCTTAGTCCGAGTGGTTATCACTGGTTGAATTACACCGACCAGAAACTAGAAGCTAGGTTCATATCTATGAGTGCTGCTCGACGGGGCAGCGATCTCCATGCTCTAGCACATGAAGCAATTCGTTTGCAGGTTAAGTTATCTCGGGCTAATCTTGCCTTATCTACTTATGTCAACGATGCTATTGGGTATAAGATGAATTGCGAACAACCGTTATATTTCTCACCAAACTGTTTCGGCACAGCAGATACCATCGCTTTCCGCCGAAGCAAATTGCGTATTCATGATTTGAAAACAGGCATCACAGCTTCATCCTTCAAGCAGTTGGAGGTTTATGCGGCTATATTCTGTCTTGAATACCAAGTTGATCCTTATGAAATCGAAATCGAACTACGTATGTACCAAGGCGATGATATTCGGGTGTCTATTCCGGTCCCCGATGTTATCGCGGACATTATGGATAAGATAGTCGAGTTCGATGCGAAGATTGAAGCCATGAGGGCTTCTGATAGATGGTAGGAGGTGAGCCGTGATCATAGATGTTCCCGAGGAGTTGGTGCACTACGGTATTCTACGTAAGTCAGGTAGATACCCTTGGGGATCTGGTGGAGACACAAACACCACCGAAAAGCGTAATAAGAAGTTCTTGGATTATGTTTCTGATCTTCGAAAGGAAGGCGTTCCAGACAAGACCATTGCTGAAGCTTTCGGGCTTAAGAGTTCTACTGAGCTTCGAGCTCTATATTCGATTGTTAGAGAAGAGCATAAGCAGGCTCAGAGAAACATGGCATGGCGTCTCAAGGAAAAGGGGATGTCAGGTGTAGAAGCTGCGAAAAGAATGGGTGTGCCTGAGGCTACCTATAGAACACTCATCGCTCCTGGAGCTGGTGATAAGAAGGATAATCTTCAACGTATCTCTGACATGCTACAAGAAGAAGTCGACACTCGTGGCATGATAGACGTTGGCTCAGGTGTTGAGAACTATGTTGGTATTTCTGCAACAAAGTTGGC
>Ga0137430_1000222_pt1 | contig 16182 bp, 14 predicted proteins | sample EasRivERMZT754_2_FD_104651 | JGI IMG/M metagenome (GOLD analysis project Ga0137430, IMG submission 104651) | Soil microbial communities from meander-bound floodplain in the East River, Colorado, USA - East River MetaG ERMZT754_2 | ecosystem: Environmental > Terrestrial > Soil > Floodplain ...
GGCCGATGGCAGGTGGCACAGGAGATTTTTCGATTGACACTGAACCGCGTGTCGAAAAAAATCAGGCGCCCCAGCTCGATCGCGCGCGAGTCGTCCGCAATCCGGTTTGAAGGGTCGGGCGGCAAGGCCGGCAGTTCGGCGATCGAAAGTGAACGAATTGCCCGCAGCTCCTGTTCGGTCCAGGCAACCATACCGCCCGGCTGCAGGGTGCGTTGGAACATTCGCGGTAACGTAGCGGATGTTGAGCCTTGCCCGATGGCGCTCGGCGCAAGGGATGCCACCGCAGGTGCGGCGTCCGGCACCGCAGGCGTGGCGCAAGCGCTTGCCAATAGCAGGACCCAGCACAACAGCAGGAAAGGCCGCACCCCCCCGATCGAGGCCACCTAGATCTCGAGTGAAATCTCGAATTCTGCACGATCCTGGCCTGCAGCGGCATTGATTTCGACCACAAGTTGCCATTTGCCCGGCATGTTGAACCGCATCCCCTCGATCCGGTACTCCCCCGGCCGGTTCGTCTCCTTGATTTCGGGCCGCGACGGCAGGCCGTGACCATGTTCGCGCATCCCGCCGTCGATCCGAATGCGGGCGCCTTGAACCGGCTTGCCAGCGGCGTCCTGCAGAACAAGCCGCCAGTGATGCAGGTGGCTTATCGGTATGTCCTGGTTTTCGGGCCCCAGGTTGACGCTATAGCGGCCCGCGGCACTGCGCGCGCTCCATTGCTTGCCGGCGGCCGCTGCCATCACTATCCCCGAGACGCCGCAGATGAGCAGTACCGCAAACGCGACGCGTTGCGCAGTACGGCGCCGTTGTACATCGACTCGTCGATTGGCGATGGCGCAGGCAGAAATCATCTCGAGCTCTTCCATCTACCCGTTCCTCCAAACCTGTTTGCGACCTCGAACAAAGCTTGCGAAGCCCTCGACTTCTGCGACCGAGCGTAGCGGAGTGGCTGGCATGGGCAAATACCGTGAATCGTGATTCGTGAATGATAAACGGTGAACGGTGAATGGTGAATGGTTAATCGACGGTTTGGTATTCCTCTGTGTTTTCTGTGCTCTGTGTAGCTGACTGTTTGTTGTGTTCTTGGCGGCCAGTTTCTACTTGAACCGGACGGAAACCGCGGGGTTGCCCGGCAATCCCTCGTACCGCACCGTCGCCGTAAGCCCCGGCCGCGGCGCCAGCGGCACGGTGAACGAGCCCAGGCTCAGCATGTCTCCCGGCTGCAGCTTGATGCGCGACTTCTCCAGGTCCTGCACCAGCCACAGCACCGCATTGAGCGGATGGTCGAGGATCGCAGTTCCCCGGCCGCTCGCCAGTTCCTTGCCTCCCTGGTCGGACACGACGACACGCATGTCCGCGAGCGCGGCGGCGAACTCGGGCGTTGCCTGCGCCGGGATGCCCTTCCCCACCACGGCGAGGCGCGCGCCGACGTTGAGCGACACGATCAGCGGCGCCGACAGCTTCTCGCCTTCCGCAACCAGGATATCCGGCAGCTCGATGAACGGCACTACCCGCTCCAGCGAGCGCAGCACGTCGAGATGCGTCTTCGCCTTGTGGATGCCGGCATCCTTCACCACCACCATCAGGTCGGCCTCGAACATCGGCCGCGCGCCGAAATCCGCCGGCACCTCCGCGCCGTCGGCAAGCAGCATTTTCTCCAGCAGCACGCCGCGCACCGGGCTCGCGACGCCGAAGCGCTCCTGCGCCGCCCGGCTGGTGAGCCCCGCCTTGTAGCCGACGATGCGGTTCTCGCGCGATTCCAGCCGCTCGACCAGGCGCTGGCGTCCGCACTCGCCATCGCTCATGGAAAGGTCCACGCGCAGTCCGCGCACCGGCTCCTTTGCGTCCATGAAGCGGAGCAGCGTGTTGACCCGCTCGCGGCTCGGGCATGCGGCGCGCGCGTCGCCGTGCCACGACAGCGCGGCCGTCAACGCAACGCCCCACAACATCGTTTTATTTCGACACACACTCATCACTCATCATTCATCATTCATCATTCATCATTGTCTTTCAGCGCCGGTATAATACGCGCTTCCTGAAATCCCTCCATTCATTCCGCGCCGGAAAGCATTGATGCTGCTGTACGCCCTCACGATCTTCACCAGCGCATTCCTGCTGTTCCTGGTCCAGCCGATCATCGCCAAGCAGATTCTTCCGTGGTTCGGAGGCTCGGCGGCGGTGTGGACCACCTGCCTCGTGTTTTTCCAGTTCGTGCTGCTCGCCGGCTACGCGTATTCGGACTGGACCACCCGCTGGCTCGCCCCGCGCCGGCAGATGGCGCTGCACATCGCGCTGCTCGTGCTGAGCCTCGCTTCGCTGCCCATCGTCGCCGACGCCAGCTGGAAGCCGGCCGGCGACGAAGATCCGACCTGGCGCATCCTGGGGCTGCTGGCCTTCACCATCGGCCTGCCCTATTTCCTGCTCTCCACCACCGGGCCGCTGGTGCAGGCATGGTTCGCGCGCACCTTCCCGGCCGGGACCGTGTACCGCCTGTTCGCCCTGTCCAACTTCGGCTCGCTGCTGGCGCTGCTCTCGTACCCGTTCGTGTTCGAGTTCTGGGTCGCGACCAAAGTCCAGGCCTGGGGCTGGAGCGCGGCCTACGCTGCGTTCGTTGCGTTGTGCGCGGCTTCGGCCGTCTACAGCGCCAGGTCTCGGCCGCGGGTTGCGGCAACCGCAACGGCGGACGAGACCGCGCCGGAAGGCTCGGCGCCCGCGGGGAGCAGCTACGCGGCGTGGCTGCTGCTCTCGGCGATGGGCTCGTTCATGCTGCTCGCCGTCACCAACCACATCACGCACGACGTGGCCTCGGTGCCGTTCCTGTGGATTCTGCCGCTCACGCTCTATCTCCTCACCTTCATACTGTGCTTCGAGGGGCGCGGCTGGTACCGGCGCTCGATCTTCCTCGGGCCGCTGCTGGTGATCGTGGCGGCGATGGCATGGGCGCTGCATGAAGAGCGCGGCATCATGGACATCAAGGAGGCGGTGCCGCTCAACCTGGTCGGCCTGTTCGTGATGTGCATGTTCTTCCACGGCGAACTCGCCGCGATCAAGCCCGCGCCGCGCTACCTCACGCGCTTCTACCTCATGGTTTCGCTGGGCGGAGCGCTCGGCGGTGTCGCAGTGGGTCTCGTTGCCGTCAAGCTTTTCAACACCTATTATGAATTCGGCATCGGTTTGGTGGTGACGCTGCTGATTGCGGCCTTCGCCACCCGCCTCATGCATTCGGTAGTGCCGATGGTGACGCTCGCCGTGGTCGGCTTCACCGGTTTCCACGTCTACCAGTACATCGGATCGCTCACCAGCAACACGCGCGTGATGACGCGCAATTTCTACGGCACCCTGCGGGTGAAGGACACCGGCACGGTGGATGACAAGGGCGCGGTGCGGCGCCTGATGCACGGCGTGATCATGCACGGCGAGCAGTATCTCGACCCGGAAAGGCGCCGCGAGCCGACCACCTACTACGGCGCGACCTCCGGCGTCGCGCGCGCGATCAGGGCATTGGACGGCGCCCCGCTGCGCGTCGGCGTCGTCGGCCTCGGCACCGGCACGCTCGCCACCTACGGGCGCAAGAACGACGTCTACCGTTTCTACGAGATCAACCCGCAGGTGGTGGACGTCGCGAACAGCGAGTTCAGCTTCCTCGGCGACAGCCGCGCGGCGATCGAGACCGTGCTGGGCGACGCGCGGCTCGCGATGGAGCGCGAAGCGCCGCAAAATTACGACGTGCTGGTGATCGACGCGTTCTCCAGCGATTCCATTCCCGTCCACCTCATCACGCGCGAGGCGATGGAGGTCTATTTCCGCCATATGAAACCCCGCGGCGTGGTCGCATTCCACGTCACCAACCGCTTCCTGCACCTGGCGCCGGTGGTGAAGCGCATCGCCGACGAGCAGCAACTGCACATCGCGCTCATCGCCGATGACGCGGAAGAAAGCGATCTCGCCAGTACCGACTGGGTGCTGGTCACGCGCGACCGCGCGCTGCTGGAACGCTCCGCCATCGCGCGGTTCTCCAGTAAAATAGACGAGATTCCGGAGTTGGGCGTGTGGTCGGATGATTTCAATAACCTGTTTCAGATTCTCAAGTAAAGCGTGAATGGTGAATCGTGAATGTTGAATCGACGCGCTTGATTAGCCCTGCGTTCGCGGCATTGTTCCTCGCAGTTTCCCTGTCTGCGCACGGCGCGGAACCCAGGCCGCAGGCGGACGCGCGGGGAATGCCGACGCTGGCGCCGATAGTCAACGAGGTGACACCGGCGGTGGTGAACATTTCCGTCATCAGCCGCTCCGCTCCCGAGGAGAACCCGCTTTTTCGCGACCCGTTCTTCCGCCGCTTTTTCAACCTGCCGGACAAGCCGCAACGGCAGGAGCAGTCCGCGGGTTCGGGCGTGATCGTGGACGCGCGGCGCGGCTACGTCATCACCAACCACCACGTCATCCGCAACGCGGAGCAGGTGCTGGTCACGCTGAAGGACCGCCGCCAGTTCCCCGCGAAACTCGTCGGCACCGACCCCGGCACCGACATTGCGGTGCTCCAGATCGAAGCCGAGGGCCTGTCCGCGATCCGCATCGGCGATTCCGACACCCTGCAGGTCGGCGATTACGTCATCGCCATCGGCAACCCCTTCGGCATCGGGCAGACCGTCACCTCCGGCATCGTCAGCGCGCTCGGCCGCAGCGGCCTCTCCCCCGAGGGCTATGAAGATTTCATCCAGACCGATGCCTCGATCAACCCCGGCAACTCGGGCGGGGCGCTGGTCAACCTGCGCGGCGAGCTGGTCGGCATCAACTCCGCGATCATTGGCCCCGCCGGCGGCAACGTCGGCATCGGCTTCGCGGTACCCTCCAACATGATGCGCGCGGTGTCGAACCAGATCGCGCGCTTCGGCGAGGTCCGCCGCGGGCGCCTCGGCATCGAGATGGCGGAACTTACGCCCGCCCTCGCGAAAAAACTGGGGGTCGCGCTGCAGGAAGGGGTCGTGATTACCAACGTGCAGCCGGGCTCGCCGGCGGAGAAAGCCGGGCTGCGCGCGCGCGACGTGGTAGTCGCGCTGAACGGCCGGCCGATGCGCACGGCCTCCGAACTGCGCGCGCGCCTGGGACTGACGCCCGTGGGTGAAGAAGTCGACCTCCAGGTGCACCGCGGGGGCGAGACGCGCGGCATACGCGCGACCATCGCGCCGCCGCAGGACGCGGCGAGCCTGGAGGGCAAGGCCGTGCCGCAGATGCCGGGGATGAGCGTGGTGGAGATCGAGAAAGGCAGCCTGCTCTATCAGCGCCTCCAGGGCGGCGGGCTCGTGGTATCGGCCGTCGAGGAACGGAGCCGCGCCGCGCAGGCCGGCTTCCGCCCGGGCGACATCGTCTACGCCGTGAACCGGCGCCGCGTGCAGACTCTTGCTGAATTCCAGAAGGCGCTGGGCGGCGCGCAGGGCGGCAGCGCGATATCGCTCTTGCGGGGCGATTTCAATGTCACTCTGATCATCCGGTAGAACCGGACGCATGGCGCCGGTTTACCTCCGCGCGTTCGAACGGACGCGTTCTCGCCGTTCAACGCGCGGAATCGACAATTCATGGGCTCAACGTGGAGCCGCCCGGTGCACGCTCCTTGGACGTGGTGTAGGCTAGGGTTTCCGTACACGTTAACCACAGGGAGACGCCATGACCGGATTGAACCGAGTATTTCCAATTGCGGTTCTCGCAATGGCGATGGCTGCGCCGCCCGGCAACGCCGCCGACATCGACCGCGCCGCGGTGGATTTCACGCCACCGTCTGAAATCAAATGGGTCAGGAATGCAGCCGGAACCAACGAGCAGGCAATCCTCTACGGGCACCCAGCCAAGCCGGGCCCGTACGTGGTGCGCATTAAATGGCTGCCGGGCAACATGAGCCGCCCGCATTTCCATCCGAATGACCGCTTCTTCGTCGTCATATCCGGAACCTGGTGGATGGGGACCGGCGAGACCTTCGATCCGGACAGCACCGTGCCGGCGCCGGCAGGAAGCTACGTCATCCACTACGCGAACAAGGTCCACTACGACGGCGCCAAGGACGAGGAGGCCGTCATTCAGGTGTGGGGCATGGGGCCGGCAACCTCAACACAGGCCTGGAAGAAATAATCATGAAAATCAAAGCTAACAGCATCGAAATCAATTACGAAATCGCGGGCGAAGGCCCGTGGCTCACCATGAGCCATTCTCTTGCCTGCAACCTGCGCATGTGGGACCCGCAGATGGCGGTGCTCACCAAGAAATTCAAGGTGCTGCGCTTCGACACCAGGGGCCACGGGCAATCGAGCGCGCCGGCCGGCGAGTACACGCTGGAGCAGCTCGCCGACGACGTGAAGGGACTCCTCGATGCGCTGAGGATCAATCAGACGCACTGGGTGGGACTGTCGATGGGAGGCATGATCGGCCAGGCTTTCGCGCTCAAGTACCCGGGAGTGTTCCAGAGCATGGTGCTCGCCGACACCACCAGCCGCCGGCCACCCAATGCCGGGCAGATGTGGAGCGAGCGCATCGCGATAGCGCATGAGAAAGGGATGGATGCGCTGGTCGAGAGCACGCTGGCGCGCTGGTTCACCGAACCGTACCGCAATTCGCGCAAGGACGTGATGGCGCGCATTGGTACGGACATCCGCAAGACCCCGGTCGCCGGCTTCGCCGGCTGCTGCCATGCCATCGCGAAGGTGGATTACCTCGACCGGCTGAAGGAGATCAAGATCCCGGTACTGGTGATGGTCGGCGAACACGACCACGGCACGCCGCCCGAAGCGGCTCGCGTGATCCAGCAGAACCTGCCGGGATCGGAACTGAAGATTCTCCCCTCCGCGGCCCACCTCTCCAACATCGAGCAGGCGGACGAGTTCAACAAGGCAATGACCGGCTTCCTCGACCGCGTTTCCAGGCGGAATTGATTGCGGCCGACAACGCGCCCATCAGCCAATCTGGGACACGCGCCGATCATTAACTGGGAAGTGCTGAATCATCCGCGCCTCGATCAACGCGCGCGTCGCGCGGAGCGGCGTTCGATCCAGTAGCCGTAGCCGCTGCCGCCGAGCATCAGCGCGGAACAGGTAAGGAATACCGGCGCAAAGCCGAACGCGGTGCCGATGCCGCCGAACGCGAGCGGCACCACCAGGTGCGTGAAGTGATTGAAGGTCACGCGCAGACCCGCGCCTTCCGACGCGCGCCCCGGCGGCGACAGGCTGTAGATCAGCGACATGGACATCGGCTGCCCGACGCCGCATCCCAGTCCCAGCACGAACGACGCCACCGCCAGCAGGTAGGGGTTCTGGAACAGGGGAAACAGCAGCAGCGCAGCGCCCGCGAAACCGATGGCATGGAGCAGGATCTCGAACTCGCTCCATTTCCGCGCGAGGACCGGCAGCGCCACCCGGATCACAAACACCGCGACGGCGAACATGCTGATGATGACCCCGATCGCCGACGCCGACAGGCCGATCGAGTGCCCGTAGATGGGGAAGAAGAACAGATACAGGTCCCAACCCACGGAGATCAGCCCGCTGGCGATGATGGCGTTGCGCAGCTTCGCAATGCGCAGCAGTGCGAAGGAACTAGATTTCTTCTGTTCGCCGCCCGCCGTGATCGCAGCCTTCGGCAGCATGCCCCCCTTGAACCACAGCAGCACCACGGCGATCGCCGGGCACACCGCCAGCATCAGGTAGGCGGTCTGGTAACCGAAGTAGTCGATTGAAAAGCCGGCGATCAGCGGGCCGAGAAACGAGGCGATCGAAAAGCCGACGGCGAGCAGTGAATAGTTGCGCGAACGGTGTTCCGGCCCGCCAAGAGCGCCGGTGATGCCCTGGGTCGGCACGAAGAAGAACTGGAAGGCGGTTCCCACCACCAGCGCCAGGATGTAAAGCGAAGCCACACCGGGGAAGAAGTACGGCACCAGCAGCGCGGCGGTCACCCCGACCGTGCCCGCCAGCATCGGCACCCGCGGACCGACGCGGTCGACGAGCCTGCCGACGGAGAGTGCGATCAGCATCGGGCACAGCGCCCACAGCGCCATGATGACGCCAACCGAGAAAGCATCCACCCCGAGGCTCAAGGCGTACAGCGGCAGCGCCACTTTGGCGCCGCCAAAGCCGGCGTGGATCAGCACGCAGGTCACTACGATCAGGTGGATCGGCATCGGAATGCGGTGTCGGGAGGAACGGTACGCGCAGGAACAGCGCTGCCGTTCATTGTACCGCGCCGCAGCAATTGACGGACCGTAAGTTCACTATGCGGTCAGCCGGTTCCTATGGACACGCTTGCGCCCGTGCCGCCGGGCCAAGATGTGAACCAGCCCCCGCTGAACATCGTGAATCGTGAATAGTGAATGGTGAATCGACCAAAACCCGCTTGCCGTTGCGGAGCCGCATGATTTCTTCACTCACCACTCACCATTCACCATTCACCATTCACCATTCACGCCTTTCCTTCCTAATCAGCCCGGGCGCCCGTCGCCTTCACCACCGGGCCCCACTTAGCCCACTCCGCTTTCATGAATGCGACGAACTCATCCGGCGGCAGGTACGAGGTATCCGCGCCCTGCTGGCCGAAGCGCTGCTTCACGTCCGGCAGGTCGAGGATCTTCTTCAGCTCGGCGCTGATGCGGCTGACGACCGTCTTCGACATGCCCGGTGGTCCGGAGATGCCGTACCAAACCTTGCCGTCCACCTGGGGATAACCGATCTCGCCCAGGCTCGGCAGATCGGGGTAGAGGCCGGTGCGGCTCTTGCCGACCGTGGCGAGCAGCTTGATGCGCCCGGACTGGACGTGCGGATAAATGGACGGCAGCGAGTCGAACGCGAGCTGGACATGGCCGGCCGCGAGATCGACCACGCCCGGCCCGCTGCCCTTGTACGGCACGTGCACGATCGGCGACCCGGTCGCAGCCTTGAACATCTCGCCTACCAGGTGCGGCATGCCGCCGCTGCCCGAGGAATAGAAGTGCAGCGTGTCGGGCTTGGCCCTGGCGAGCGCGATCAACTCCTTCACCGACTTCACCGGCACCGACTGGTGCGCCACCACGAACATCGGCAGGCTCGTCGCCAGCGCGATGTGCGTGAAGCCCTTGAGCGCGTCGTATGGAAGCTTCGTGTACAGCACGGGGCCGACGCCGTGGGTCGTCGAGGACGACCACAAAAGCGTATGGCCATCCGGGCTCGCCTTGGACGTGATGTCGGAGGCGATCGTGCCGCCGGCGCCGCCGCGGTTTTCCGCCACCACGTTCTGGCCCATTGCCTCGGTGAGCTTCTGCCCGACGATACGCGCCGTGAAGTCCGCCGCACCACCCGGCGGCACGCCGATGATGAGCCGTATCGGACGCGACGGGTACGATTGCGCCCAGGCTGGATGCACGAACAAGACGCTCAGCACCGCGGTCATCACTGCAAGCCATGTCTTCACGATGCCACCTCGTTCGCGGGTCATGTACACAATTCGCGTCCTGTTTAATCGGTCTAATTCCGGCTCGTAAATGATACGCGCCCTGCGCGGATCATTGTGGAACAGCCAGATAGTGGACGCTGAAAAGTTGTTCGGCGTCCATCCAGCACTCGACCGGCTCCAGTCCCGCGCCGCGTGCCAGGTCCTGGAACTCGCGTACCGAATACTTGCAGGAATTCTCGGTGTGGATCGTCTCCCCGGCGCGCAGGCGGAACCGGTATCCGCGTATCGTGACCGTCTGCTCCCGCAGGCTCACCAGGTGCATTTCGATGCGCCCGAGGGCCGCATCGTAGAACGCGCTGTGGCGAAACGCGGAAAGTTCGAAATCGGCGCCAAGCTCGCGGTTCATGCGCGCGATCAAGTTGAGATTGAACTCGGCCGTAATGCCCTGCGCGTCGTTGTAGGCGGCGTCGAGCAACGCCGCGTCTTTCTTGAGATCCACACCGATCAACAGCCCGCCGCCGGCGCCGGCGAGGCGGCCGGCGTTGCCGAGAAAGCCGGCGGCCTCCACCGCCGTGAAATTGCCGATGGTCGAGCCGGGAAAATAGACGATGCGGCGGCGCGCGGCGGGGCCGCCGACGTCCGGCAATTCGAACGGGCGGGAAAAGTCGGCGCATACGGCCAGCACCGGCAGTCCCGGAAAATCGCGCGCCAGGCTCGCGGCCGTTTCCCGCAACTGCCCGCTGGCGATATCTATCGCCACGTACGCCACCGGGTCGAGCGCCTCGATCAGCATGCGCGTCTTGAGGCCGCTGCCGCTGCCGTATTCGATCACCGCGCAGCGCGGGCCGAGGCCGCGCGCCATGTCGCCGCGCCGGTCGCGCATCAGCGCGGTCTCGGTGCGCGTCAGGTAGTACTCGGGCAAGCTGCAAATCGCCTCGAACAGCTCGCAGCCGCGCGCGTCGTAGAAATACTTGGGGGGAAGTGCCTTCTGCGGCCGCGACAGGCCGTCGATCACGTCGTCGAGGAAGCGGCTCGTCTCGGGATGCAGGTCGCGAAAGGAATAGCCGGCACTGGATTGCCCCATGGCGGGATCCGCGAAACGATGAAAGGGAAAGACTGCAGCCGAGGAAGACGCTTGAGGAAGAGGTTCTGGTTGTCCACCTCACTCCCCACGCCCCCCCTCGCTCAAGGCATCAGCCCGCCGATGGGCGCGAAGTATTGCTCTCGATCCACTTCTTGATGCGGTTGGCGTCGGCGACCCGCGTGAGCTTGCCCCACGAATCGAGCAACACGATGACTACCGGCGTCGAAGCGATGCGCGCCTGCATCACCAGGCAGCGCCCTGCTTCGCTGATGTAGCCGGTCTTGGAAAGGCCGATCTCCCAGCCCGAATTCTTGACCAGGCGGTTGGAGTTCCAGAAGTTCATCCCCCGCCCCTTGGGCAACACCACGGTGTGATCGGGCATGGTGGTGTACTCGCGGATCAGCGGCTGGCGGTACGCCGCGCTCACCAGGCGCGCGAGGTCGCGCGCAGTCGAGACGTTGCTGCTGGAGAGTCCGGTGCCATCGACGAAGCGGGTTCTCCACATCCCGAGCTCGACCGCCTTCTGATTCATCGCGGCAACGAAGGCGCTGGTGCCGCCGGGATAGGCGCGGGCAAGCGCTGCGGCGGCGCGGTTCTCGGAAGCCATCAGCGCCAGCTTGAGCAGGTCATCGCGCGTGATTTTCATGCCGACCTGCAGCCGCGACTTGGTGCCCTTCAACCCGTCCTTGTCGTCTTTGCTGATGGCGATCAACTCGCCGGGCGGCAACCAGGCGTCCAGTACCACTATCGCCGTCATCAGCTTGGTGATCGAGGCGATTGGAACCACCGCGTCGTCGTTCTTGGAGAACAGCACGCGGTCTCCGTTCTGGGCCACTACCAGCACTGACGTCGACTTGAGGTTAAGCGCTTTGACCCCGGCGGCAAAATCGGGATCGTGCCACTGCTCGGCCGCGGCCGGCCCTGCTACGAAAGCAGCACCGGCAAGCAGGCAGCATGCCGTCAGCGCAAGTAACGTCCCTCTCACAACGATTCTCCCCGTTCGGACCCGCAGCTGGAACCTGATTAGGGTTAAAAAATACAGGGTTAGCCGGAAACTTTCAACCAATTATTAACGTTAGGCCTCGTTCCGGTGCTGGACCGTGACATATTTCCAACACCACGCCCCCAAGAACGTGCATATGCCCATTAGCGCTGGGGGCCGTGGTCCGGAACAGGGGAGCACCAAAAAAAACTCCGCTCGGAACACCGTGGGTGTCCCGGCGGAGATTAAAGAGGCCATGCAACCACCTGCTCAGCACAGGCAACTGCTACTACCAGGCCTCCGAGGAGGAAAGTCTGCTAAACGTGCCACTCTGCGCGGGACTGCCGCCTGTACCTCCCGCATCTGAATTGCAGACTATCCCCCCGGCCTTACGCGAATCTTACAAGGTCGTTGGGCTATCATTCCTACTGATTTTCCGATCAGAATGTCGCATGCGCATCCTCATTGTGGAAGACGATCCGGTATTGGCGGACGGCCTGATGCGCTCCCTCCGCGCCTCCGACTACGCGGTGGACTGCGCCGCTGACGGTGGCGAGGCCGACCACGTGCTGGCGTCCCAGAACTATGACCTGGTGATACTCGACATCGGCCTGCCCAAGCTCGACGGCTACGAGGTGCTGCGGCGGCTGCGGCGCCGCGGCTCCAAGACGCCGGTGCTGTTCCTCACCGCGCGCGACGGGCTCGATGACCGGGTCCGGGGACTGGACCTGGGCGGCGACGACTACCTCACCAAGCCGTTCGACCTGCCGGAACTGGAGGCTCGCGTGCGGGCGCACATCCGGCGCGGACAGTCAGGCGGCGGCTCGCTCCTCGTGCACGGCGCCCTCACGCTCGACACGGCGGGTCGGCGCGCCACGCTCAACGGCGAGCCTCTCGAACTCTCCGCGCGCGAGCTCGGGGTGCTCGAAGTGCTGATGCTGAGAAGCGGGCGCGTCGTCAACAAGGACCAGCTCGCCGAGCAGCTCTACGGCTGGGACGAGGAAGTGGGTGCCAACGCCATCGAGGTCTACGTGCACCGGCTGCGGCGCAAGCTGGAACCCGCCGGCGTCGCCATCCGCACTATCCGCGGGCTCGGCTACCTGCTCGAGAAACCGGCGCATGCGGCGGGTTAGGACGCTGCGGCGCCAGCTCATCGCGTGGCTCGCCGCGCCATTGTTCGTCCTGTGGGCGGTGAGCTCGGCCGTCGACTACGACATTGCAAAGCGCTTCGTCAATCTCGCCTACGACCGGGCGCTGCTCGAAGCCGCGCAGGACATCGGCCGCCAGATCCGGGTCATCAACGACCAGATTTACGTGGACCTGCCGGAGGTCGCCCTGCAGATCCTGCAGACGAGCGAGTCGGGACGCCTCTATTACCTCGTCACTGGGCCCGACCGGAAGTACGTGACCGGCGAGCCGGACCTGCCGCCGCCGCCGGACGACGCGACGGACGAGGTACAGGACCGCGTGCGATATTACGACGACGAGCTGCGCGGCCGCGCGATCCGCGGCGTGGCGCTGCGCGTGCCGGTCCAGCCCGGCTCCGGCCGCGGCGCGGCGCATATTCTGGTTGCGGAGCGCGTCACGGTGCGCGATGAGTTCGCGCGCGAGATCATTGTTCGCATGGTGCTGCCCCAGGGCATGCTGATCCTGCTCGCGGGGCTCGCGGTCTGGTACGGCGTGGGACGCGGTCTTGCCCCGCTCTCGACGCTGCGCAAGGAAATTGAAAACCGCTCTCATCGCGACCTGTCCGCCCTGCCCGAGGAACAGGCCCCGCAGGAAGTGCGGCCGCTGATACACGCCATGAACGGCCTGCTGGCACGTCTCGGCGGCGCGATCGAGGCCCAGCAGCGGTTCATCGCCGACGCCGCTCACCAACTGCGCACCCCCATCGCCGGGCTCAAGACGCAGACGGAGCTGGCGCTGCGCCAGACGCAGCCGAACGACGTGCAGGTCACGCTCAGGCAACTGCAGACGGCGACGGAGCAAAGCACCCGGCTCATCAATCAACTGCTGTCGCTCGCGCGCGCGGAACCCGGAGCCAGCCGCGAGCACGCGATCGAACGGCTCGACCTCGCGCGGCTCGCGCGGGATACCACAACCGAATGGGTGCCACGGGCGCTGGCGCGAAGAATCGACCTCGGCTACGACGGCGGTGACGGTGCTGCGTGGGTCGTGGGCGACGCGTTCCTGCTGGGCGAACTGCTGAGGAACCTGCTCGACAACGCCATCCTTTACACCCAGGAAGGCGGCCAGGTCACCGTGCGCGTAGCGGGCAGGCCGGACGCCGTCGAATTGAGCGTCGAGGACAACGGTCCGGGGATCCCCGAGCAGGAGCGCGAGCGCGTATTCGAGCGCTTCTACCGCGTCCTAGGCACCGGAGTGGCGGAAGGCTGCGGGCTGGGTCTCGCCATCGTGCGCGAGATTGCCCTCAGCCATCGCGCGGACGTCACGCTCGCGACCGGCGCCGGCGGTCGGGGCACCCTGCTGCACGTCACCTTTCCGCCGGCGCCCGCCGCGGCGGACTGCGGGAACTCGGGCGTGCGCAGGGTTGCCAAATGATGGGCATGGCCGCCAGCGGGCGCACCCGCTACACAGGGACGGCCATCGGGCTGCACTGGATCGTGGTGGCGCTGATCATTGCGGCATGGGCGCTCGGCCTTACCATGGTGGACCTGCCGCTGTCCCCGCAGAAGTTGAAGACCTACTCATGGCACAAGTGGACGGGCGTGACGATATTCCTGTTGACGCTGGCGCGGCTTGCCTGGCGCGCCGCTCACCGGCCGCCCGCGCTTCCGGTCTCGATGCCGGTGTGGCAGATACGGGTGGCCGCGGTGTCGCACGCCCTGCTATACGCGCTGCTGTTCGCCATTCCGCTCTCGGGCTGGTTGTTCAGCTCGGCTTCCGGCGTACCGGTGGTCTACCTCGGGCTGGTGCAACTGCCGGACCTGGTGGGCAGGGACAAGGCGCTGGCTGGACTGCTGAAGCAGGTCCACGTCGTCCTCAACTGGACGCTGTTCGTCACTGCCTGCATCCACGTCACCGCGGCCCTCAAGCATCACTTGATGGACCGCGACGACGTGCTGGCGCGCATGCTGCCGTTCCTGACGCAGCGCAGGCAGGTGGAAAAGTGAGTTGCGTCCTGAGAATCGCGCTGCTTTGCATCGCCCTGGCGCCTGCCGGCGCGGCGGCACAAGCGGTGGATTACGCGCGCAGCCGGATAAGCTGCGTTTCGACCCAGATGAAAGTCCCGCTGGAGGCGGAGTTCCGCAGGTTCACGGCGCAACTGGCTTTCGACCCGGCACGGCCCGAGACGGGGAGCGCACAGATCGAGATCGATCTCGCGAGCTTCGACATCGGATCCGAGGAAGTCAACATCGAGGCTCGCGGCCGCAACTGGTTCGACGTCGCGAACCACCCGCGGGCGCGTTTCGTTTCCACCAGCGCGCGCGCCCTCGGCGGCGGGCGCTACGAGGCGCGCGGCCCCCTCGCCATCAAGGGCCGCACACACGACGCCGTCGTTCCCTTCACGGTAAAGATGGACGCCGCCGGCAACGCGACATTCGAAGGCGCCTTCACCATCCGCCGGCTGCAGTACGGCATCGGCGAGGGCGTGTGGAAAGACACAGACACCGTCGCGGACGAGGTGCAGATCCGCTTCAGGATCGTCACCAGCGGCAAGCCACCGCAGAAAAAACCGTGACCGGTCAGTGCCCGGTGGCGGGCGCCGCAGCGCCCGCCACTGCCTTCTTTTCTCGCTCCGCTTCCTCCTGCTGCTGCAGCGCCCACATCTGCGCGTAGGCGCCGCCGCGCTCAACCAACTCGCGGTGCGTGCCGCGCTCGACGATGCGGCCGTGGTCCATGACGAGGATCTGGTCGGCGTTCATCACCGTCGACAGGCGGTGCGCGATGACGAGCGTGGTATGCCCATGCGCGATGCGATCGAGCTCGGCCTGGATCGACTTCTCCGACTTGGAATCGAGGGCGGAGGTCGCCTCGTCGAAAATCAGGATGCGCGGGTCCTTGAGGATGGCGCGGGCGATCGCCACGCGCTGCTTCTCGCCGCCCGAGAGCTTGAGGCCCCGCTCCCCCACTCCCGACTCGTAGCCGTCCGGCAGGCTCTGGATGAAATCGTGGATGTGCGCCGCCTGCGCCGCGGCGATCACCTCGTCCCGCGCCGCGCCGGTCCGGCCGTAGTGGATGTTGTAGTAAATGGTGTCGTTGAACAGCACCGTGTCCTGCGGCACGATACCGATCGCCGCGCGCAGGCTCGACTGCGTCGCGTCGCGGATGTCCGCGCCGTTGATGAGTATCGCCCCGCCGTTCACGTCATAGAAACGGTAGAGCAGCCGCGCCAGCGTGGACTTTCCGGAGCCGCTCGCCCCCACCACCGCCACCTTGCCACCGGCCGGCACCTCGAACGAGACGTTGTGCAGGATCTGCCGCTTGCCGTCGTAGCTGAACACGACGCGGTCGAAGCGGATCGTCGCGCCGCCGCCCGGCAGCGGCGCGGCCCCCGGCCGGTCCTCGATCTCACGGTTCTGCTCGAGCAGCCGGAACATGCGATCCATGTCGATCAGGGCCTGCTTGATCTCGCGATAGACCATGCCGAGGAAATTGAGCGGAATGTAGAGCTGGATCAGCAGGCCGTTGATCAGCACCAGGTCGCCGAGGGTGAGCGTCTTCGCCACCACGCCCTGCGCGGCGAGGATCA
>Ga0137430_1000226_pt1 | contig 16063 bp, 29 predicted proteins | sample EasRivERMZT754_2_FD_104651 | JGI IMG/M metagenome (GOLD analysis project Ga0137430, IMG submission 104651) | Soil microbial communities from meander-bound floodplain in the East River, Colorado, USA - East River MetaG ERMZT754_2 | ecosystem: Environmental > Terrestrial > Soil > Floodplain ...
CAAGAAGGTAATCACCTCCTCCATCCGCTCTGTCTTGATGCGGCTCGCTGTGCTCTCGGAAAGACCCATTGCCGCAGCGACTGCGCCGGCCGTCCCGGACTCTTGCAGCCTCTGCAAGGCGAGTTGCATTGCTTTTCTGGCTCTTTCACTTGGCGCAGATGACGATGCAGCCATGGAGTCGGGGGAATCCAATGATTGATTTGTGCGTATCAGGAGACTACAGACACCTCGGGGGCGCCGTTTGCTCCAACCAGATCAGGCCAGATTCGGTGCCAGTCCGTGGGCCTCAGATCCCATCTCTTGACGGCGCCGCCAGTTGCAATCTCAACCGCAACGGCGTTCTCAGGAGATGGCTGCCTGCTCGCGTATCCATGCCGCCACTGGCGGATTTGCGCATCGCTGCGAACGCCGACCCTCTTTCGAAGATCGGCCGTCGAGATCGCGCCGGGCTGCTTCAAGTAGGTATCGAGATCCACCCCCGTACGGTAGCACAAGCTACCGACACGCGCAATAGCTTTAGCTACCGACCGGAGAAATATTCTTCGGGGATGGACTGGGAGCAGACCCAAACCCACAGGCGCAAACGCCTCCAGGCCGCCGTGGACCGCCTAGGGGGCAAGGCCACCCTGGGCAGGAAGCTCGGCTATTCGGACGGCTCCTACGTCGGCCAGATGCTGCGCAAGGAGCGGATCATCAGCGAAGAGACCGTGGCCCAGCTCGAATCATTGGACGGGATGTCTGGCTGGTTCGGCCCCAAGCCGACGCCTGATGTGTGGCCTTTCCCGCTTGTGAAGCAGGATCGCTGGGAACGCTTGACCGAACAGGAAAAGGGCTTCGTCCAAGCCTCGGTAAACCGTGCAATTGCTGAGTGCGAAACTCACGTTGCGGGCCCCAATGTGGTCCCTCTCGCGGGTAATGCCCGCAGCGGAACCAGCCTGACAAAGGCACCATGGCGCAAGAGAAAAGACGTGAAGAAGAAACCAGGAGTGCGATGATGCATCTTGTACCGAATCATCATTCTCCCGACCTGGTGGAGGCCTCCAAAGAGATCGCCAACGGGGTCGAGAGCGGAGACATCATAGGCCTTGGGGTAGTGGTCCAGCTCCGGGGCGGAAAGTTCTTTGTGGACGTTCTGGGAAGAATGATCCGAGAGCCCTACTCTGCGCGCGGATGGCTGTTGGCTTTGGACGATCGCCTTCGCGAAATCGGCGAGGAGCGCAGAGAAAGGCCCACCCAATGAGGCCAATCCTTCTACTGCTGGTGTGCTCTTCTGCTTGGTCTGCCACAGCAATGTGGACCGGGAGATCAGAGCCAATCATCACGGTGACCGGCCAGTCGGCCTGGAACTGTGAGTACGACTACCTTGGCCGGAAGATCTGGCGGATCTTCCGGACCCAGTGCCCGGCAATGATCGAAGTCCAGTAGGCCCCAGCGCCCCACAAAGCCCGCCGCGAGCGGGTTTTTTCACGTCTAAGGGTTTATCCCTAGCAGAACGGTAGCATTTGCTATTGACTCGTGCGGTAGCTTTCGCTACAGTCTCTGCATCGGATCACACACCAACAGGAGCGCAACATGACCTACTTCCTGATCCGCACGATGCGCAACCAGTCGAAGCTGCTTCTCCCGGTGGCGTTCGAGTCTGCCGAAGCTGCACGCAAAGCCGCTGATGAGCGTATCGCTCGTGGCATGCAAGTCGAAGCGCGTGGATTCGAAAGCGACGCACAAGCACGTATGTACGTTGACCCGGCCTGCGCCTACTTCCGCGCACTGGGTGTCGCCGCCTAAGGCACGAACACCCCATCCCCTGATTGGAGATTTTGCGATGACCGAGACGCTGCCTTACGGCCACTGGACGCAACAACGATTCGAGTCGTGGAGCCGCAAGCACTTCCACTCGGTGAGCGACACGCAGTACGTGGTTGGCAATGGGTCGATCGTGATGAAGGTCGCCAAGCCCTCAAAGCAGCATCCGCGTGGAATGGTGCAGTTCATCGGGGACAGCGGCCTCAACGAGTGGGGCGAGCCGTTCCGGTACGAGGACTACTTCTTCCCGGAAGAACTCGCCGCCTAAGGCACGAACACCCCATGCAATCGAGGCCGTCCTCAGCCAACTTCCGCAGACCAAATGAACCGGTTCGCAAAACACCCAATGTCCGCCTGGCTTGCCGTCGCGTGCGACTGGATAGGGTGGGGCTTGATTGTTGCTGCGTTGCTGGCCACCTAAGCCCATCCCCTAGGAGATTGAGCATGAAGCGAATCTTCAAGTACATCCTGCACACGAGCGTGCAGTCTTCTTTCCAGATGCCGGCCGACGCCAAGGTTCTGTGCGTGCAAATGCAGTACGACTGCCCGTGCATTTGGGCGATGGTCGATGACAGCGCCCCGACAGTAGAGCGCACCTTCACGGTCTACGGCACTGGACACCCCATGTCAGAAGACCCCGGCCAGTATGTCGGGACGTTCCAGATGCACGGCGGCGAGTTGATCTTCCATGTGTTCGAGGAGGCCGTCAAATGATCCGCGTCGAATTCGAAGCCCCTCCTATCCCCACCCGTCAATTCGACTGGCACGCATGGGTAGAAGGAGATGAGGAATGGGGAACCTTCCATGCCTCAACAGAAATGGGAGCGCTGATGCTGCTGTGTGAGGCATTGGCTCTGAGGTACTACGAACAACCATCAACGACTGGATGCGCGCAATGTGGGCGCGTAGTGCAGGTGCCAGCATGAACTTCAACGCAATCCTCCTAGACCACCTTGGCCGTGAATTGGAAAAGGCCAAGCAAGCGATTTGGCAGACCGGATACAACGACTATCCGAGCTTCAACCTGGCCTATCAGTACGACGATTCGTACCACGATGGTTACCTGGCTGCGTACAAAGACAACTGCGACGCACTCGAAGAGAAGTGGCTAGATGAGCAGAGGTATCCGCGCTCGGCTGAGATTGATCGGAGGAACGGGTTTTGAAGTCCTTGTGGGCGTTGTGTATCACCAAAACCGCTTTGGCGATACACAAGCCGGCTAATAGATTCGACATCGACTCAGGAGATTGACCATGCAAATTCTCGACATCATCAAGCCCATCGGCCTTCTGAAAGGCACCCACGAAGACACCGGGGCCACTGGCCAAGGTTGCTTCATGAACGTAGTCGCCTATCTCAATGGCGAGCCACAGATCACGGATCAATCAACATGCGTCTGTGTGACTGTGCGGCCGATTGCAATTTGGCTCAACGACTTCATGAGAGACGACGAGCGTGCGCAGTTGATCCCGTTCATCGAGCGTGCGATGGGCAGTGCTACGGAAGACAAAACAGAACTAGTGCGCCGAGCGTGGCTGGCTGTTGATTTTGCGAACGAGGCGCGAAGCATCGCCGCCGAGTCCGCCAAGTACGCCGCCGAGTCCGCCGAGTACGCCGCCAAGTCCGCCAAGTACGCCGCCGAGTACGCCGCCAAGTCCGCCAAGTCCGCCGCCGAGGCCGCCGAGTCCGCCAAGTACGCCGCCAAGTCCGCCGCCGAGTACGCCAAGTACGCCAAGTACGCCGAACGCCGACAGGCACTCATCGCCGCTGGCCTGCGATTTCTTGACGTCGCACTTCCCAAAGCACAGCCGGCCAGTGCGGTTGTCATCGGGCGCGCCTCTGCTCTGATGGCACTGTCATGATCGAAGCGGCCGACTCCATTCAACAGGTAGCCCGCGACGCAGACGATGTTCTGCGGATGCTCAAACGCTCAATGCACTACGTCGCAAGCGCGGCTCTTGTGATGGACGAAGACTCGACCAAGAAAGCGATAGTTTTCCTGCGAGAGGCGAGAGAGCTGGTCAACCGATTGGAGCGGCGATGAAAACGATTCGAGCATGGCATTTCGTTGGTGCCAAGTTGCGAGACGGTTCCGCTATCCCTGCAGATGGCGTCAAACTCAGATTCGCTGGCGAGCCGATCATGTGTAAGCGAGGGCTGCACGCCAGCATCGACCCATTCGATGCGCTGCAATACGCACCCGGGTCCACGCTGTGCCTTGTTGATTGCAGCGGGAAGGTCATTGAAGGCCATGACAAATTAGTTTGCACCGAACGCACGATCGTCGCCCGGATCGACGCGACAAAATGCTGCGCTACTTCGCGCGTATGCAAGCGCTGTCAGTCATCCATCTGTGGGAACCGCCGCAGGTTGTGTGCGATTACCTGATGACGGGTGATGAAGGTATTCGGGCTGCTGCGAGGGCTGCTGCGAGAAGAGACTTCAATGCCCTGGTCAACGAATGCTTTTACGACAAATGAAAAAAGACATAGACGTAACCGTAGCCATCTGGGCTCTGTGCATCATTGCTTGCACGTTTGCCACTTGTGTGATTTGGGGGATGACGAGATGAACGCCCGCAACTTTCAAATGGCGAGGCGTGAATCTCTGAACGAGGCTGAAATGGGATCTTGCATAGAGCGTCCGAATGGAGTCAAGACAGGGTTTGTGATTCCCACAAGGCCCTCGTTGTGGCGGAGATTCCTTCGCCTGTTTCGCCTCGGCTAAGTCGCCGCTAACCGATCGTTTGAGCCATGGGACAAATCCGCAACCTAGACCACGCCGCTCGAATGCTGGCTCACCTGGAGCGGCAGATGCCGAACCTGGGGCCTCACTACACCGAGCAGCAGGAATATGAATCGGCCATGCATGGGTGCCGTCAAACCCAGCAAACTCAACAGGAACAGGAAACCATGAAGATCGGAACCATGATCGGCAGCAAGTACCTGAAAAAGGACGACTGTGACCCGCCCCTTCTGCTCACCATCGAGCGCTTCGAGGAAGAGAACGTTGCCCCGGACGACAAGCCGGCCGAGATGAAGTGGGTGATGTACTTCTCCAACTCCGAGAAGGGTTTGGTGATGAACACCACCAACCTCCAGCTCGCGGCCATTGCCTGCAAGTCGCAGGACACGGATGACTGGCTTGGGCAGCAGATCGTGGCCTTCAATGATCCTGCCGTGTCTTATGCGGGCAAGGTCACCGGAGGTGTGCGTCTGCGCGCCCCTCGTAAGGCCCCAGGAGCGAAGTCATCGGCGAAGACCCCCGATCCGCGTCCCGATCCGCCGCCGCTTGAGGACATGGACTCGGACGTGCCGTTTTGATCCTCTCACCAGATCCGCTGGAGTGGCCCCGGTATGCGGGGCTTACCTTGGAGCGATACAACATCGTTCGCAAGGTGGCCGGGGCCGTCCTCCAGGCGTATCACGAAGACAACGAGTGGGGCGCTTGGGAGGAATACTGTGGAATCACCGATGTCGATGAAAAGCAAGTCCTCTGGGCCATTCTCAGAAACCACTCGTCCCTTAGGTCCTGCATCAAGCGATACGACGCGCAGCAGCGAGCAGAACGCGAAGATGTGGGCAATGCTGACAGAGGTGAGTCAACAGGTGACCTGGCACGGTCAGAAGCTGGCGAAGGACGAGTGGAAGGATGTCTTCACAGCAGCAATCAAACGGCAGAAGGTCGTCCCGGGAATTGACGGCGGCTTTGTCGTCATCGGGGCGCGGACCCACAAGATGAGTATTCAGGAAATGTCCGAGCTGATGGAGCTTATGTTGGCATTCGGCGCACAGCAAGGCGTCGAGTTCAAAGATGGGGCGACGACGTGAAGACACCTTGGTTCAATGCATCAAAGCACAAGCCCGTCCGGGATGGTTGGTATGAGGTCTATTGCAGACGCACAACAGCATGGAGCCAGAGACTTTGGTGGGATGGGAAGTGGAGGGAAAAAAGGGGCGATCAATACTCGTGCTACTTCGGCTTCAGTTGTGATTGCTGGCGCGGGATAAGGCGTGGGAGCTAGACCGAAGTTCACCTATGTTCGCTCTGAACCCTATCGACGTTTCGTCGCCTCGTTTCCGTGTTTCGCGTGCGGCATCGAGGGCCACTCCCAAGCCGCGCACAGCAACCAAAGCCGTCACGGTAAAGGTGGGTCCGTGAAGGCTTCAGACGAGTTCACGTTCCCGTTGTGCATTCCTCACGGGGATCATCAAGGCTGCCACACGTTGCATGACCTGTGCATAGACATGACCAAGGCCGAACGCCGAGAGAAGGAAGATCGCTACATCGAGCGGATGCGCGCCTTTGCTGAGCGGGATGGGTGGAAGCTGTGATGCTCACCCCCGCCCAAGTAGCCGCCGAACTCGGACTGAAGATCCGCACGGTCTACGACATCCCCCCTGAACGCCTGCCCAGGTATCAGGCCGGGCCGGGTTGTGCTGTACGCTATGAGCCCGCCGACGTTGCCGCTTACAAAGCTTCGATATGTCGATCTACCGCGACAAGAAGACTGGGCGTTTCCGATTCGACTTCGATCGCAGGGTCAGCGGGGTCCGTGTTCGCAGGCGTCAGCTTCTCCCGGCTGGGTTCACTCGGGACCAAGCAGAAGCCTTCGACCGCAAAGAAAGCGCGGCCCTATGGTCGATCGCGCGCGGGGATACCAAGCCTCGGCACACCATTGACCAGGCTGTCGCTTGTTACCTCAGAGAACGAGCCCCGGAGCTGAAGCATGGACACAACGTTAGTCGTGAGCTGGAGACCTTCAAAGAGTGGTGGTCTGGACGGTATATTGAAGATCTACCACAAGCCTGCGCCGAATACTCAGCAGACCAACACGGCGCCCTGCGTCCTGCGACTATCAAGAATCGACTCTCGTACCTGCGTGCTGCGTGTCGATGGGCATGGAAACATCACGGTTTTGGAGAGTCGGACCCGGGAGGTCGCGTGGTTGTCCCGACCGTTCGAAATGCCAGAGATACTATCGTCACTCGTGAGGAAATGCTTGCCCTGGGTTCCCTGGTCAGCCACAGGGGCGTCCGCGCGACCATCCGGTGCCTCTGGTACTCCGGGCTCCGAAAAAGCGAACTGAGGGCCGCCAAGCGCGTCGAGGGGGCATTTGTGCTGGCAGACACCAAGAACCGTTCCCCACGGATCATCCCCATCGTTCCGCGTATCCGGGCCGCCGCCTTGGTTCCGATGCCGCCGAACTCCACCATCCGCTACTGGTTCGAGTTGGCCCGCTCCCTCTTGGGTTGGGACATCACGATCCACGACATCCGGCACTCCGCAGCTTCTGAGCTGATCGCCACCGGGGCGACCCTGGGGGATGTCGGGGCCGTTCTCGGGCACAAGTCCCCCGCCTCAACCAAGCGGTATGCCCATTGGCAGATCGACCGCCTGTCCGAGATCATGGGGCGGATGGGACGAAAAGTTCCCCACTCACCCACTCACCCAAAGGCGGCCTGACATGCACATTCTCATAGGTGGAGGCGCGAGCCGGAGTCGAACCGGCCTCAACGGATTTGCAATCGGATGCCGCGCACCCCGCGCAGGGGGCTTCCCCCTCGTGCGGCCTGCGCATTGCCTGCGGCGGGTGCGGCCTGTTGGCCAAAAACTTACCCACCGAGGTGCGCCGTGAAGCGCCTACTCATCATCGCAGCGGCGATCGTCGCCGTGGTGTGCGCGCTTCTTTATGCTTACGTCCTTCTGATAGGGCCAGGGCTTAGGGGGCCGATGTGAATAAACTGCCCGAGCTGCCAACACCAAGCATCCTCGCTGGCGAGGAGTTGACCGAGGAATTTGGCGCGTACGCGGACTGGTACGAAGAAGACCAAATGCGCGCCTACGGAGAGCAATGCTGGCAAGCCGCGCTATCGGCCCCACCCTCTGCACCGGACGTTGATCCTTCGCTTGGCTCCTGTGCCGAGTGCGGCAAGACCAGCAACACCAATTCGATGTGGGCTCTGTACTGCGTGGACTGCGCGATGCAGTTTGTTCCGGCGCTCGCAATTGAGCCGTGGGCGCAGTTGGTGGCCGACCTATGCCCAGAAGGTATCGAAAGCGCGTGCGACGAGTGCGGCGGTGATTCGGCTGAGTGTCCACCAACCTGCCCGTATCCGCGCGCTCGGAAGATGTTGGCTGAGCTTGCCGCCACTCCGGGAGAGCCGCAGGCGCCCACACCGGATGAGCTTGATGCAAAGCGGTATCGGCTGGCAACGAAGATCGGGATACTCGTTGTCAACGGCTGGCCGGTTGCTCCAGTTGGCAAGGCCGAATGGGATTCGGCGCTCGATGCTGCTGGGGTCGCTGACTCCGCCATGACGAGGGAACAAGAGGTGAAGCCGTGAGCACAGCAGAAGGAGAAGCAACGTGCCTTTGTTTGTTTTCCTTGTCATCGGCTTTTGCGTGGTTGGTCTTATTGTGGCGATAGGTTTAGCGTCAAAGAGATGAGGGAACAAGAGGTGAAGCCGTGAGCCTGCTCAAGCGCCTTCGCAAGCGCGTGGCATGGGAATCGGATGTCCCACGCTGCCAAACATGCCGACACTTCCGAGAGCGCGGCTATCGTTTGGTGAACAGCCTGCCGAAGATCGTTAGGGCGCATTGCGTCCTGCACACATTCGAGACGCGACCATGCGCCGTCTGCGATTGCTGGGCCACCAAGTTTGGCGAGACGCTAGAAGGCGGAATCGCGCAGGCACAGACCGTAGAGGGTGCGCCACCTGGGGAGACCGATGGCCTGTAACTGCACATTCTGTCAGCGCGAGCGCAGGATCGATGAACTGCGCGGGGGTATGCCGCCATTGATTCGCGCGCTCGTCGAGGACTTGCACAACGAACTCGTGCACGCCGAACTCGACCGAGACGTGCACAAGGCGGTGATCGACGGCACATGGCCAAGCGCGGACAGCATCATCAAGCACGCACGTAGCGGTGCAACGAAAAGACGCTCGGTCAAATGACCCAAAACCGATCAGCGAGGATTGAATGAAAACACCACCAGAGGCGCTACCCTGCCCGTTCTGCGGACACATCGGCCTGAACTTCGACGAAGGCTCCACCTTCCGATGGATGGTGGCGTCCTGTGGCGGCTGCGGAGCCACGCGGGGTGATGTTCGCGTCCAGACGCTTGGCGAAGGCACCAAAGAGCAATGGTGGGAGGCTGCCAAGATCGATGCAATCGAAGACTGGAACCAGCGTGCCGCTCTCGCCGCCCCACCGCTACAGGCACCACAGGCCGACATCATGCGCAAGCTGCAAGACCCGACCTTGGTTCACGTCGCCATGATACGTGGGGAGATTGCCAAGCCAGACATTCGCACGTTCCTTCATGCCCACGGAGAAGAAGCGCTAGCGCAATGGGACAGGGGCGCTGCTGCACCTATCGGGGCACCACCCCAGATTGGGTAGGATCAAACCTCGATGAGCTGCCCCGCAAACTCAACGTGTGACTCATCCCACTTCTGGACAAGTTGCGGCATGAGAAGCCTTCCTTTGTGGAAGGTCAGGACCGCGAACCCTGATCGCCAGTTGACCGGGTTCAGTTCGGTGTAGTCCGCGAACTGGGGCCCGTACGGATCGGCAAGGGTTCCCGTATCCACTCCGTACCTGTGCCCCCTGTAGTCTGAGAATGGCGTTACCTTGAGGGAATGAAGATGGCCAGTAACGATAGAGACACCAGCCCCGACAGCGTTGTTGTGGGTGGCGTGAATTCCGTTCTTGTAACGGTGTTTGACGACTGTCTCGTCATTCAGCCAGACGGCCCAACAGGGGGTCCATTCTGGGAAATGGTCCTTAAGGTGAAACCCGGTCACGCCCTCGAACTCGGGCGCTGCCTTAGCAAGTCTGTTCTCGAAACGAGCATCATGATTGCCCAAGGGCCAGAGCAGTTTAGCCTTGCCCGCCGCCTCTTCGACTTCGCCGAGCGCTGCCTTGCACGCATGAAGCTCTTGAATCACTGACGGAGTGTTGTCCCACCCAATCCTGGGGTGATTTGAGATTTGGGCCCCGTCGAAGGCATCCCCGTTGCATATCACTGCTCTGGGTTTGATGTCCTCAATGATCTTGAGAAGCCCCCGGAAAGCTACTGTCCTGAGGGTCGGCCAGAAGTGGGCATCCGAGAAGACAACAACCTGTCCATTCTCAATCCCCAGGTTGTGCCTCTTGGCGTACTCAGAAGCCTTGAGGTGGGTGTAGTTCGCTGATTGGGGCGCTGTTACGGTCAGACTGACCTTGTGCTTTGCCTCCATCTTCCTGCGACGAGCGTAGACATTACGCTCATTCATGTCGAGGATCTTGGCGACTTTGCTGATTGACTTATGTGTCCTGACTAGCTCAATGAATTCGGCGTCTGAACATCGCGGTTTCACGGTTTGACACGGTACGTTCGCACCGGGCCTCCAGACATCGCATCTATTCGGCAGGCTATTCGCACCGCCTTTGAAACGTCAGCTCCGGCCATCATTGCTGCCCTCGCTTCTGCGCCACCGCTTCCGATGGCAAATTGACTTCCCTGATCCATAAAGCCGTTCTCTGGCTCCCAGGTGGTGAGCTTTCCGTTTAAGATGAGAGCCGCCACGTCGCCCTTTGGTGGATGGCCTTCTTTACCCCGCTTGAACCAGGCAACCGAGGATTCGATTGACTTGGTATCCCCGGCGAACCCAATTAACGCGCCTTTGATGCGGTAGACCTTCCGGGTCTGACCCTTCACGGAGCCATCCGACCACTGGGAGTCGCAGGCCATTACTCCGGCCTTGAGGTCAGCGGCGATCGTGGTCATAATTCGCCCTGAGCGGCGGTGTGGAAAGCAGACACGCAGGAGTGACCCTCTTTGCTACGGTTGTGGTCGCACCCTCCCGTAACATCCAACGCAAAGCAGCCGGAGTAGCGCCCGGCCCGCTCACCTCACCGCCTCCCGGTAAGCATCAAACCTCGCTGCGCAGTCGTGGTATTCAGCAATCACGTCTCTGACCCACAGGAACAGCATTGCGCTACTCCCGTTCGGCAGGGGCGGAAGCTGGGGACACGGGGCCGACAGGTTTGCTGGGATCTGAGCGCTGGGAGAGATCGTCGGCGAGTAGGCGGAGCATCCGCTCGTCGAAGCAATCGCCAGCAGGAGCGCTTGCCACAGCCTGCGCGACTTGTGGAGAGATCGTTCTCTCTCTTGCTGCACTTGTTCTCTTTTTTGCTTCGTACTTTCCAGCTGCCACGTCCCCACGTTCACGGGCCCGTAGTTCGGCCATTCGAGCCACCTCTGCGTGTTCGGCTCTGCACTCATCTCTGCCGGACTCCTTGAGAGAGTGGATCACCCAAGCCCCACCAGCGAGGATTGCCGTCACAAGGGCTAGGACGGCCCATATCTGGATCACGACAGCGCGTGAAGCCGGTTCTTCAGGGCCAGGAGGGTCGCGTCATCCGCCGCCTGTTGGGCTGTGGTGTCCTTCTTGTAGGCGTTCTCAAGGGCGCTGATTGCTTCGTCGGCCGTCTTCAGGAGGTTCGCCTTGCTTTGTCGGCCGTCATACCAGCCACGGAGCGACCAACCCCCGAGAAGGATCGCCACACCTGCCGGGACCGCGAAAACTGCATAGATCGGGTTCATTGCCACTCTCCTGTTTCCATCTGATGCGCCATGCGTCTAACTCGCCCTGGCGTTTGCTTGCCCCACAGGCTTTGCCTCATTCCTTCGGCCGCGTGGGCGTAGTGCCCGTCTCTCATCGCGCCTAGCGTCGAGGTGAACCCGAGAAGGCCCCTTAGTCCCATCTGAAACGCCATCCCGAACACGACAGCCTGTCGGGCCTCGTTCATCGTGTTAACCCAAGGGAGGGCTTCTAAGACCTGGGCGGACACCTTCTTGATGTCGTTTTGCAAAAGGTAGTCGATCTCATCTGGGGAGAGCTTCCCGCCCTTCCTCTTGTCGATGAGCCTCCCCACCCCGATCGTCCAGTACCCAAGATGATCTTGGTACGCGTGAGGGATCGACCCCTCTTCGCGGATGAGTTGTTCCTTCAGGTTCACACCGTCACCCGCACGACCGGCTGGCAGACGAACTCAGCACCATCACCAAGGGTCTTTAGGAAGTCGGCTTCTGACTTGTTCTTCTTCTCTGCCGCGATAAGGCAAGCATCAAGGGTCGGATGGGGCTCGACAAAGTACGGTTTGTACTCAGTGGGTTTGTCCACGAAGAAGATGGTCATGACCACCGGAAGCGGGGCCGCCGTTGCGCACACCCAAGTCCCGAACAGCAGAACAGCCAGCAGAACCTGAACCAATAAACCCAGATACGTCTTCATTCCTTGCTCCTGGCACCGGGCTGCTCGATAGCGCTCCCGATGATTCCTACCACTAACAATGTGACGAGAATCACCAAGGCCCACTTGGTGCCTATCGCTGCCTTAAGGTCGTTTCCAACCTCTAACCCCTGCCACCAACCAAGGAAACCAAGCGCCCAGCCCATGCACTGAACCGAGATCCGTTTCCAGATCAGTTTTGCGTCTTTGTGAAGCTTCACTGCACCCTCACATGTTTAACGATCCACTCGCCGGCCTGCCAGATCGCGACGACTATCGCAACGACCACGGGAACGAGAATCTTTAGCTTCTTCCAGGCCCAAGAGGCCCGCTCGCTTTCCTCGATCAACTGGCGTATCTGCGCCAACTCTTCGGGTGTTAGGTCGTTCATGCTGTGCTGTCCGATCTAGCAACCTCAAGCCACAGAGAGCCCGTGTACTGAAGGGTCAGCGTGTCTTCGGTGTGCGTGAGCGAGTGGTCCCCGGCAAGTTTTAGGTTTCCGGTGGCGTCCTTCGCAACGACAGTTCTTGCATCCGAAGCGGCGCGGATGATGATGATGTCGTTTGTGTTTCCGCCGCTGATGGTGTCTAGATCATCCGAAGCACCAGCGGATTCGGTGTCGATGATGATCTTCACAACCCCCGCAGGAATAGTCACGGCACCAGAGGCGATCGTCACACTCGCGGAGCCAATCTCCACGTTGCTTTGGTTAACGATGTCCGACCCAGCGGCAGCCGAGAGAAAGTTCGTGCTGTGGTCCCATGTGTTGTTGATGAGGATCGGGTTCCTAGGAGCCACAGGAGACCCCTGGTCGTCGTTCTCAAGTCTCACCGGAACGTGACCGATGAAATCGCACCCCTTGATTCGGGTATTCAGAGTCCCCATCAAGCGGACCCCGTACCCGGTGGGAGCGGAGGCACAACGAGTGCGGACGTTCTGGATATTCATCCCGTCCCACTCGCCGTTGATCCTGATCGCGTCCCCCGCGAAATCAGTGATATCTATGTCGCTGATCGTGCAACCCTTCTTGGCGTTGGCGTTTTCAGTGTGTTCGAGATAGATCCCGATCTGCGCCGCATCGCGAATCCAGCCGCCACGGATCTTGATGTTTGAAGGCGTCGAATCAGGGAGGAAGGTGGTGTTGTATCCGCGGATGCCGTAACGGCAACCGTCCACCTTCAGGTCGATTATTTCTCCATCCCTGGCGTCTTCCTGAAGCACAACACCATCGGCGGTTGACCCGCTGCCAGGAAGGTTCCTGACACGAACGTCTCGTATCGTGAACCCGGCAACCCGAATGTCAATTCCGCGCGCACAACTGATGATGTCGCAGTCCGTGATGATCGGAGCTGTGTTGCTTTCGTGGGTAGCCACCGCAGCGGCCCATGTCCCGACGATCTTGCATCCCGTGATAGTCACGTCACGGCTCACCCCATCGCGGCTATTCTCAGACCAGGCGATTCCGTGCTTGCCGTTGATGACGTTGAGTCCTCGAACGGTCCCGAGACTTGAGGCCCCGAGCATCACGGCCCCGTACTGAATGACGTTGTTATGAGCTGCGTTGGCTCTTTCTTCGTGGACTACCGTGCAGTTGTCTACAAGGAAGTCATAGACCTGATCGAGCCTGATGCCGTTGTAATCGCAGTATTCGACCTGAACATCCCTGACCGTGAACTTGCGGGCGTAGAGAGCACCAACACCCACTTCGAGAGTTGAGGTGTCAGCACCGGAGATCCCGAAGCCGATGATCTTTCCGCCCTGCACCGTGACACCCTCGGATGGTGTGATCTTCTGAATCTTCGCGTCGTCTGCGGTCAGGTACGCCGTATCAAGACATCCGTTGATCGTGATGTTTAGCCCGCTGATTCCCTTGATCGTGACGAACTCGCCCAGCGTCTCTGTGGTGACTCCACCGATAGCATCCTTCGGGACAAGTGCATCGCTTGAAATGAGCAAAAGGTCTCCGGCCACCAAACCAGAGACAGAGGCAACAGGGATGACGGTATCCTCAACCGCGACGTTGGAGGTCAGGAGAACCTCCGAGCCTAGTGTTCCTTCTGTCTTGATGCGGGTCGCGGCAGCGGCGCCGCTGAAGTCCAGAATGGCCCCCGGAGACATCAGGAGGCGTGTCTTCGTCGGAAGAGAAATGCTCGTGGTTGAGGTGAAGGTGTAAGTACCTTCCGGGACGATGAGATCCCCACCACCCCTGGCGAGGAGTTCTGCGCAAGCGTTCGTGAACGACGAATTGGCGTTCGTCCCGAAGTCCCGGACGTTGATTACGTCTGCGTTCTTGGCGTGCTGGGTTCTCGTCGCGCCGCCGGTTGCGTCAATGACAACCGTGATGAGCGCGTCACCTTCGTCGTCGTCATCATCCGCAAGGGAGTCGAGAATGTCTTGCCCCGCATCCGCCGAACCGATGGCCCGACGTGTCCAGACGGTTGATCCGCTGGAGCGCTTCAGGGTGATGTCATACCCGCCGGAGGTGAGAAACAGCGGGGCAGGAAGCTCCCCCCGGGCGTTGGTGGCGATGAACGTCCCGCCCGCCCCGTCTGAGGTGTAGGTATGCGGCGTCCCTGCGGCAGCGTCGGTGTAGGCTACTTTGTGGGTGGTCGTCCCTGGGATGTAGGTATAAACTCGGGCCGCTTCGAGCGGCGTTCCGTCGCTGTCGTGGGCAACGAAGTTGAATTCGCCAGAAAGAGAGGCCATGACTTACCTTGAATTCCTAGTGGCGAAGGCTGTGGTTTTGGTTGTGGCCGCGTTCATCTGGGGCCTCATTCGGTCGCGAACACCGGAGCGGAACGAAGCAGAGGATTGACCCTGCGTTCGAGCATTTCGGTGATGGCATTCCTGTGCGGCTCAAGGAGCATTGCCCGCATCCAGTTACTATCCAGGGCCGAGTTCGCCGCCCTACCTGCGGCAACCGTTCCGGCGAAAGCCGCAGGCCCGAGAACCCCGCCAATCCCGAGTCCTGCCGCCGCTCTCTGAGCCGCCCCGTGCGGGCCTTCTCTGGTCTTCACGAACTGCGCCGCGATGTCCGCGAGTTCCTGAAGCGCCTTGTTGTTGATGCCCTTCATATTCGCCAGGCGGGCGACAGAGATCCCGCCCTCTGCGCCGTTCTGCGCGATGGTCTCGATGTCCAGCATGTTTCCGTACTGCTGGCGAACCTCTTTGAAGGCTTGCGCAGCTTCGGGCCCGAGCGATCTATCCAGGGCGCCCATGAGGGCCTTCTTAAGTTCGCGTGCGTGGAAAGCCTCTGGGGTGTTCCGTTGCCCGATCCGGTCTAGGGCTCTCTTGATGTTGTAAGCAGCCTGACCGTCGATAACCCCGTTCGCCCCCTTGGAGATAAGCTCGTCAACCTGGCTGTTGATGGCTCGAAGCCCATCGGCCCCTAGTTCCTTGGCTGCCGTCTGCTGAACCTCCGCAACCTGCGTTAATAGTTCTTGGTCGAACTTGACCGCGTTGCTTCGGAGGGTCGAATCGAACTTGGCCCCGAGGGTCTCTTGGGCTTTCCTCAATGCTTGGGTGACGTTCGGGGAGTCTTGTCCAAAGGTCTTTGAAACCGCTTTCGCTAGTTGGTCTTCGACCCGTCTTTCAACCGCCGCCCGGCCACTGAAGGGGACATAGTTAAGCCCAGCAGATACGGCATTGAGAGGTTTGCTGTTCGTGATCCGATCGGCCGGGATGTCGATCCCAAGCTCTTTGGCACGTCTGGCGAGAGCCGAGACCTCTGGAGACACCGGGGCGAGGATCGACCTCCCGAGGGCGTTCCCTGCGGCTCCTGCGACCTTCACAGCCCCCGGAAGGGCTGCACCGACCATCGCGCCGGCCTTGGCGTCATCTGGATTCACCAGCCCAGCGGAGGCGCCACCAACAGCGGCCCCGGCGCCCGCACGAAGCATCGGGTCAGTAACCCCCTTACCACCCGTGCTGAATCCGCCGCTCTGAAGGGCCCTGATTGCGTTCGGTGCCGCGCCGAG
>Ga0137430_1000230_pt1 | contig 15986 bp, 13 predicted proteins | sample EasRivERMZT754_2_FD_104651 | JGI IMG/M metagenome (GOLD analysis project Ga0137430, IMG submission 104651) | Soil microbial communities from meander-bound floodplain in the East River, Colorado, USA - East River MetaG ERMZT754_2 | ecosystem: Environmental > Terrestrial > Soil > Floodplain ...
CCGCACCGATCTGGCCGGGCACAAGCGGCCGTACGCGCACGATCAAGCGCCCATCGGGGATTTTCTGGCCGCGCTACGGACGCTCAAGCCCACGGCGATCATCGGCGTGGCGGCGGTGGGCGGAACGTTCACGAAGGAAGTGCTCGAAGAGATGGCGCGGATCAACACACAACCCATCGTATTCGCGCTCTCCAATCCCACGTCCAAGGCGGAATGCACCGCGGAGGAGGCCTACCGCCACACCGGCGGGCGGGCGCTGTTCGCCTGCGGCAGCCCGTTCGACCCCGTCACCCTCAACGGCAGGACGTTCGTGCCGCGCCAGGGCAACAACTCCTATATTTTCCCGGGGATCGGGCTCGGCGCGATCGCGAGCCGCGCGCAGCGCATCACCGACGAGATGTTCATGGCCGCGGCCCACAGCCTCGCGCATGATGTCACCGAGTCGGATCTCGCGCAGGGCAGTCTCTATCCGGCGCTGCCGCGCATCCGCGAGGTGTCGGCGAACATCGCCGCGCGGGTGGCGGAGGCCGCGTATCGGCGCGGCCTCGCGGCCGGGCGCGAGCCACGGGACGTCCTGGCGCACGTCACGTCGCAGATGTACGAGCCGACATACTCGAGTTACGTCTAGAGCGGGTGTCCAGCGCGCGGACAGCCAGGATTGACGGGCAACGTGAACGACTGCGGAGCAGACACCAGTAGATGTTCCAAGTGCGCATACATGGCCGCGGCGGCCAGGGCGTGGTTACGGCGGCCGAGTTGCTCTCCATCGCCGCGTTCCGCGAGGGGCGGCACGCGCAGGCGTTTCCGAGCTTCGGCTCGGAGCGCACCGGCGCGCCGGTGGTCGCGTTCTGCCGCATAGCGGAGAAGGAAATCCGGCTGCGCGAGCCGATCATGCAGCCCGACGCGCTGATCATCCAGGACCCGACGCTGCTGCACCAGGTGGATGTGTTCTCCGGGCTCGCGCCCGAGGGCTACATCCTCATCAACACGACGCGCAGCCTGGAAGCGCTCGGCGTCGGCGAGTTCGTGAAGGACTTCCACGCCGAGCGGATCTGCACCGTGCCCGCGACCGAGATCGCACTCAAGCACGTCGGGCGCCCGCTGCCCAACGCGGCGCTGCTCGGCGGGTTTGCCGCTCTTTCAAACAGGATCTCCGTCGAGTCCGTGGTGGCGGCGATCCACGAAAAGTTCTCGGGCAAGGTCGCCAAGGCGAACGCGGCCGCGGCGGCGGAGGCCTGCGAATACGTATTGAAGGAAATGCATGCTCAAGCAAACTGAAGGCTCGCGCGCGGTCGCCGAAGCCGTGGCGCTGTGCCGCCCGGAAGTGATCTGCGCCTATCCCATCTCGCCGCAGACGCACATCGTCGAGGCGCTGGGCGAGGTCGTGAAGTCGGGCGCGCTTGCGCCCTGCGAGTTCATTAATGTCGAGTCCGAGTTCGCCGCCATGTCGGTGGCGATCGGCGCTTCGGCGGCCGGCGCGCGCTCCTACACCGCGACCGCGTCGCAGGGCTTGCTGTTCATGGCGGAAGCGCTGTTCAACGCCTCGGGGCTGGGGCTGCCGATCGTGATGACGGTCGCCAACCGCGCGATCGGCGCGCCGATCAACATCTGGAACGACCACAACGACTCGATGTCGCAGCGCGACTGCGGCTGGATCCAGCTGTTCGCCGAGACCAACCAGGAGGCGCTTGACCTGCATATCCAGGCCTTTCGCCTGGCCGAAGAGCTGTCGCTGCCGGTGATGGTGTGCATGGACGGCTTCATCCTCACGCACGCCTACGAGCGCGTGGACATACCCAGCCAGGCGCAGGTCGATGCCTACCTGCCGCCCTTCGAGCCGCGCCAGGTGCTCGATCCGCGCGAGCCGGTTTCGATCGGCGCAATGGTCGGGCCCGAGGCGTTTACCGAGGTCCGCTACCTCGCACACGCGAAGCAGATGCAGGCGCTCGAGCTGATCCCCGGCTGGGCAGCGGAGTTTCGCCGCGCCTTCGGCCGCGACGCGGGCGGCCTCGTGCATCCCTATGCGCTCGAGGATGCCGAGACGGTGATCGTAGCGCTGGGCTCGGTCCTCGGAACGGTGAAGGACACAGTGGACGAGATGCGCGACCGCGGGGCGAAGATCGGCGTGCTCGGCATCACGTGCTTCCGTCCGTGGCCGCTCGCCGCGGTGCGCGCTGCGCTCGCCGCTGCGCAGCGCGTGGTCGTGCTCGAGAAAAGTCTCGCGGTCGGCCTGGGCGGCATCGTCTCGACCAACGTGCGCACCTCGTACACGGGGCGGCCGGATGCAGTGCACACCGTGATCGCGGGCCTCGGCGGCCGCGCCATCACCAAGGCCTCCCTGGCACGCGTGTTCGGCGAGGCGATCGAGGGCGGGCTCGAGCCGCTCACGTTCCTCGATCTGGACCGCGCGATCGTCGATCGCCAGCTCGCGCGCGAGCGCGAGACGCGCCGCTCGGGGCCGATCGCCGAGGCCATCCTGCGCGATATCGGCGTGGTGGCCGCGAGGATCGGTTGAGGAGCGCCGCCATGTCCTTCCAACCCATCAAGTTCTACCAGACCGGCACCCATACCGTCGGCAACCGGCTGCTGCCGCCGGAGACGCGCTCGGTGCAGGCGAACATGCGCCGCACCAACTCGCTCAACTCCGGGCATCGCGCCTGCCAGGGATGCGGCGAAGCGCTCGGCGCGCGCTACGCGATAGACGCGGCGATGCACGCCACGAACAACCAGCTGATTGCGGCCAACGCCACCGGCTGCCTGGAGGTGTTCTCGACGCCGTATCCCGAGACGTCCTGGCAGATTCCCTGGATCCATTCGCTGTTCGGCAATGCGGCGGCGGTGGCCACCGGCATCGCGGCGGCGATGAAGGTGAAGGGCAACCACGACGTGCGAGTGATAGCGCAGGGCGGCGACGGCGGCACCAGCGACATCGGCTTCGGCTGCCTGTCGGGGATGTTCGAGCGCAACGACGACGTGCTCTACATCTGTTATGACAACGAGGCGTACATGAACACGGGCGTGCAGCGCTCGTCGGCCACGCCGCCCGCGGCGCGCACCGCGACGACTGCCGCCGTGGGCGATGCGCCGGGCAACGTGTTCGGCCAGGGCAAGAACCTGCCCGCGATCGCGATCGCGCACGGCATCCCGTACGTCGCCACCGCCACCGTCTCGGAGCTGCGCGACCTGGAGGCCAAGGTGCGCCGTGCGATGGAGTTTCGCGGCGCGCGCTACATCCACATCTTCGTGCCCTGTCCGCTCGGCTGGGGACACGAACCCGGCGACACGATCCGCATCGCGCGCCTGGCGAAGGAGACCGGGCTGTTCCCGGTGTTCGAAGCGGAGCACGGCGAGGTCGTGAGCGTCTCCAGGATCCGCAGACGAACTCCCGTCGAGGAATACCTCAAGCCGCAGCGCCGTTTCGCGCATCTCTTCAGCCCGGCGCCGCGCGTCGAAGTCATCGCGGCCATCCAGACGATCGCCGACCGCAACATCCGGAAATTCGGATTGCTCGAGGAGGCTGCATGATGCGCAAGCCCTTTGCCATTACCCTCGATCCCGGCTCGAGCCTCGCCAACCACACCGGCACCTGGCGCACGGAACGGCCGGTGTACGTGGACCGGCTGCCGCCATGCAACCATGCCTGCCCGGCGGGCGAGGACATCCAGGGCTGGCTCGCACACGCCGAGTCCGGTGACTACGAGGCGGCGTGGCGGCTGCTCGTGCAGGACAACCCGCTGCCCGCGGTCATGGGGCGCGTGTGCTACCACCCGTGCGAGACATCGTGCAACCGCGCCGCGCTCGACTCGACGGTTGGAATCAATTCGGTCGAGCGCTTCCTTGGCGACGAGGCGATCAGGCGCGGCTGGCAGTTCTCGCCGCCGACGGCGAGCAGCGGCAAGCGCGTGCTCGTCGTGGGTGCCGGGCCCTCGGGTCTTTCCGCGGCGTACCACCTCGCGCGGCTCGGCCACGCAGTCGAAATCCACGATGCCGGGCCGTTCGCGGGCGGCATGATGCGTTTCGGCATCCCGAAGTACCGCTTGCCGCGCGACGTGCTGGAAGCCGAAGTCCGGCGTATCGTCGATCTGGGCGTCGAGCTGCGGCTCAATTCGAAGGTCACCAACATTCTCCAGACGATGCAGGCGGGCGGTTTCGACGGCGCCTTCCTCGCCGTGGGCGCACACATCGGCAAGCGGGCATACATCCCCGCGGGAACCTCGGCGCGCATCCTCGACGCAGTGTCATTCCTGCGCTCGATGGAAGGCGAAGAGAAGCCGATGCTCGGCCGGCGCGTCGTGGTGTACGGCGGCGGCAACACCGCGCTCGATGTGGCGCGCACCGCGAAGCGGCTGGGCGCGACGGAAGCGATCATCGTCTACCGCCGCACCCGCGAGAAGATGCCGGCGCACGATTTCGAGCTCGAGGAGGCGCTGCAGGAAGGCGTGATGGTCAAGTGGCTCTCGACCATCAAGCACGCTGGCGAAACCTCGCTCACGGTCGAGAAGATGGTGCTCGACGAGAAGGGCTTTCCGCAGCCGACGGGAGAGCTCGAGACGCTCGAAGCCGACTCGCTGGTGCTGGCGCTCGGTCAGGACGTGGACCTGAGCCTCCTGCACGGCGTACCCGGGCTCGAGATCGAGGGCGGGGTCGTCAAGGTCGCGCCCAACATGATGACGGGTTACGCCGGCATCTTCGCGGGCGGCGACATGGTGCCCTCGGAGCGCACGGTCACGGTCGGCATCGGCCACGGCAAGAAAGCGGCGCGCCATATCGACGCCTGGCTGCGCGGCGCGGCCTTCGCCCCTCCGCCCAAGCACGAGCCTGCAACGTTCGACAAGCTCAACACCTGGTACTACTCGGACGCGCCGAAGACGGTGCAGCCGGTGCTCGACATCATCCGGCGCCAATCGACGTTCGACGAAGTGCAGGGCGGGCTCGACGAGAAGAACGCGCTCTTCGAGGCGCGCCGGTGTCTCTCGTGCGGCAACTGCTTCGAATGCGACAACTGCTACGGCGTGTGCCCGGACAACGCCGTCATCAAGCTCGGCCCGGGCAAGCGCTTCGAGTTCAACTACGACTACTGCAAGGGCTGCCGGCTGTGCGTCTCCGAATGCCCGTGCGGGGCGATCAAGATGGTTCCCGAGGAGATCTGAAACGGCCCCTGATTCAGGGGGCATGAGGGTAATATCCCGGCATCCCGGTTGTGCGAAGCGAAATCGCCGCTCATGGCGACACTGGTTTGGTAAAGGGCGGAAGCACCCGGACCATGGCCCACAAGAGGAGAAGCGGCGCTACGGCCACCGCGACCGCCGTCAACAACCCTTCCCGGTGGAGGAGCACGAGCTGGTAGCTCAGCAGTCCCTTGCCGGTCTTCGCGATCTCCTGGCCGCCGATGACCACGTTCCAGCGCATCATCCAGACCTGGAACAGCACCAGCAAGGCGCTGACGGTCACGCCCACGATCAGCGCCTTGCCGGTGGTGCCCCGCCAGATCATGTACGAGAGCACCGCGATCGGTATCACGGCCCCGATGCTGAATTGCAGGACGAAGAACGGCACCAGGAGCGGGCCGGTTACGTATTCCACGATCATCTCGATCCCCTCGCGGCCCTTGTAGACGACGTTGGCGAATTCCAGTCCCTCCAGCGCCAGCGTAAACATGGCGAAACCCCAAAGCACATAAGCCAGGCCCTTCAGGCACTCCAGGTCAACCGCGACCTTGCGCAGCCGGCAGGACAGTACATAGAGGACGATCAGCAGCGCAACGCCGGAGATGACGGCGGAAAACAGAAACACGACCGGCATGAGATCGGAGGACCACCATTCCCGGGACTTGAGGGAGCCGAACAGGAACCCCACGTAGCCGTGCAGCCCGTGCGCGGCCGGTATGCCGATGATCGCCAGCGCGAAGATCCATTTTTCGTCGTAACGCATCGCTTGCGGGGAAAGATCGTCGGACCCGAGGCCCGCCACGTGCCACAGCCTCCCGATGAGCCCGCTCGTCTGCTGCGCCTGGCGCACGAAATAGGGCCGGAATATGAACCAGATTTCCAGCATCAGCAGAATGACGTAGAAGCTGGCAAACAAGCCGAAAATGGCCATGGCGGAGGTCCAGTGCGGCGTGAGCATGGTATTGAACGCCCGCTGCGGATTGCCGAGGTGCAACAGCAGGGGCATGGGCACGAAGATCATGAATGCGAGCGCCGTGAGCAGGGCGAACCGCCCCACGGGCTTGAACTGCTCCATGCCGAATACATGATAAAGACTCGAAACGGTGAAGGCGCCGGCCACCAGTCCCGTGAGATAGGGATAAACGACGATCAGCACGGTCCACGGGATGACCGTCTCGTTGGGATAGACGTAGCCCGTGTACGGTGCGATATCGACAAGGTGTTCCAGCAGACCACCGGGTTCCATCAGTTCACCTCCTTGTCGATGCCTACATAAAAGACATTCGGGGCGTTGCCGGTCTCGGGCCGGAGCACTTGCACGCGGTTGTTGCGTATGAACAGGCTGATCGGGCTCTGCGCATCGTTGCGATCGCCGAAGATGCGCGCGCCTACCGGGCAGACCTCGACGCAGGCAGGCTGCAATCCTTTCGTGATCCGGTGATAGCACCACGTGCACTTGTCCGTGACCCCCTCCTTGGTCCTGTAGAAACGCGCCCCGTAGGGACAGGCCTGCACGCAGTACTGGCAGCCGATGCAATACTTGTGGTCGATGAGCACCACGCCGTCCCGGGTCCGGTAGGTGGCGCCGGTAGGGCACACCTGCACGCAGGCTGGATGCGTGCATTGGTTGCACAGCTTGGGCACGAAGAAAGCCTTCTCCACCTTCGCGTCCTGGTAGCGGTTCGAGAATCGATATTCCCGTTCCGAACCGGAGGCTTTGATATTCACGGGGTCGTGGTGGCTGTCGACGCGCGCTCTCTTGTCGCCCTCGAGATAGACGTAGCGCTCCACCCAGGTGCGGAAGTGATGGGCGTCGCCGGGAACATCATTCTCGCGTTTGCACGCTTCGACGCAGCGCAGGCAGCCGATGCATTTCGTCGCGTCGACGCCAAAAGCCCAGCTGTGCCTGGTCCAGTCGTAGTCCTTCGTGGGAAACGAGCCGGGGCTGGACTCGTTCTTTGCCGCGACTTTCGGCGTGCCGCCGAGGGTCCCGGCGGCCACGATGGCGCCCGCGCACGTTGCGGCGCGACCGAGTTTGCGCAGAAATCTGCGCCGCGCGAGCAATGACGATATGGCTTCTCGTTTCATGGCGCTTTCCTTGCCTCCGTAACGGGCCGGCAGCGTTGCGCTGCGTAGTAGGCCGCGAGATTTTCGATGTCCGCGTCGCTCAGGCCCCTGACCACGGCCGCCATCATCGGGTCCTTGCGCAGGCCGCCCCGGAAAGCCTTGAGCACGTTCACCAGATAACTGATCTTCTGCCCGGCGAGGTGCGGCCACGCGGGATTGCCCGAGATGCCGGTGGCGCCGTGGCAGGCCGCGCAATTCTTCGCCAGGCCTTTGCCGGCGGCCGCGTCGCCGATACGCGTCGCGCCGGGAATCGTGCGGCAGCCCAGGCTGGCGTAATAGGCCGCGAGATTCCGGATATCCCCGTCGCTGAGCGGTTGCGCCAGGGGCGTCATCATCACGTCCTTCTGATCCCCGGACTTGTAGGCCGCGAGTATCCTCGCCAGGTAGGCGGCGGACTGCCCGGCCAGGTTCGGCCAGGTGTCGTTCGGGCTGATGCCTTCCGCGCCGTGACAGCTGGCACAAGCCGCCGCGCGCTGTCTTCCGGCTGCCACATCGCCGGTCACCTCGACCGCGGCAGCGGCAATCTTGGGCGCATGAGGGTTGTGACAGACCTTGCACTGCTGGCCGCCGGAGTGGCGGGCGACCTGGATCTGCGGCTGCGTGCCCGGCCGCTCCGGCATGGCTTCATGGCACAAGGTGCAAAGCCGTACCGTGTCCGCGGGGATCGGCAGCTTGCCGTTCTCGGGGTGCCCCTGCGCCGCGCCATGGCAGGTTTCGCAGGTCACCGACTTGTGGTTGTTGGCCGACCACTGGGCGTGGCGCTCGCCGTGGCAACTCTGGCAGTAGCGTGCCGTCCTGTATGCCGGTTCCTGAGCGGCGATTTCAGCGACTGAATCGGCGCGGTAATGACCGTATTCATAAAACGAGCCGACGGTGAAATACCATCTCGCAATCAGCGCACCGGAAACGCCGACGACAATCAGAGCGATCAAACGGACGATGTGCTTGGGCACGTTTGAACCTGGGCCTTGGCCAATGTCACGACGGTCTATGTCTATGTCATCAGAGCGGCGGGCACCTGGAACCGGGATTGCGCTCTTCCCCCACGCGAAAATTCACGATAGCAGGGCGAATCCCGGAACCGCTTGATCTATGTCAATGCAGGCGCAGAGCCGGTTGGCTAAACCGGGGAAATCCGGCCGCTCGCGTTGCCGGGGCGCAGGGAGGCATGGCGCGCGCGCCAGTGTGTTCGTAGCCATATGGAAAGTACGTGCTGCATGGCGAGATTCGCGCACAATTCGGCCTGATGCCCCATGCTACAATTGCCGGCGCAATGATCAGTCACGGCGTCGCGCTCGCCAGTTAATTCGGGACTCCACATCGGTAGCCGATCGCCTGATGCTCGCACGCTGACCGCGCCGGACGCCAACCAATGCCGAGTGAGTGCTGATGAAAGCAAGCGCACCGACCCTTTTCCTGGCGATAATCGCTGCGGGCATGCCGCATGGGAGCTATTCGCAAGTTCGTACTGCCGTGGCCGCCGAGTCCAGTCCTGGCAGCGCTGCGGATCTGCGGCCGGCGTATGCAACCGCCCAGGACGTAGCGGAAGGCAAGCGCGTTGCGGACGCTGCATGCGCAAAGTGCCACGGCGCGGCGGGCATTTCCACATCGAAGGGCGTTCCCCACATTGCCGGCCAGCGGCCCGGATACCTCTTTACCGAACTGCTCGTCTATCAGTCGGGCGCGCGCGGCGACAACGCCATGAGCAATGCAGTCAAGTTCCTGAAGGACGATGCGCTGGTCAAGGTAGCGGCGTATTACTCCGGCCTGGAGCCTGCTCAACCGAGCGCAGCCGGCGTCGCCAAAGCGCCTCCCGCCAGGCCCGATCCGGCAAGTGCCGGCAAGGCTGCGGCCGCCGGGTGCGCGGGGTGTCACGGGGAAACCGGGATCTCCAAGATACCGGGAATGCCGAGTCTCGTCGGGCTTGATCCCAAGTACTTTGTCGCGGCTGCAAACGCCTACAAGAGCGGCCAGCGCAAGCACGACATGATGAAGACGCTGGTCTCGGCACTCAGCGATGCCGACATGAACAACATCGCGCTCTTCTATGCCTTGCAGAAGCCGGGCAAGGCTCAAACCCCGTCGCCGGGCAACCAGGCCGCGGGCAAGGCCGCGGCCGCCGCCTGCGCCGGCTGCCACGGTGAAGGAGGGGTCAGCGCGAATGCGGCCACGCCGAGTCTCGCCGGCCAGGATGCGCAGTACTTCGCGGACGCCATGCGTGCCTACAAAGCCGGCTCGCGCGCCGACCCGTCCATGAAGGCGCCTGCGGCATCGGTTGACGATAACACCGTCAAGAACCTGGCGGCCTATTACGCGAGCCAGCAGCCGAAGCAGCCGCCAGTCAAGAAAACGCTCACAACCGCAGAGCTGGCGCAGCGCTGCGATCGCTGCCACGGCGTCAACGGCAACAGCACCGATCCGCGTTCGCCGGCGCTGGCGGCGCAGCGCGCGGACTATCTCGAGCAGGCGATGCGCGCCTACCAGAAAGGCGGGCGCAAGAGCAAGGCGATGGCGGCGATGCTGGACGCGTTGTCCGACGCCGAGATCGAGAGCCTCGCGGCCCATTACGCGAGTCAACGGGCGCGCAGCGTCGTCTACGTGATCCTGCCGCCGAAGTGAACGATATGGGAAAGCAATCATGAGCGAAGGTCCACTGCACCGGCTTTACTACCATTACTCGGACCTGCCGTACAGCGCGCGGGTTCTGTTCACCGCCGCGCTCTGCATACTCGGCATGGGCTACCTGTTCGCTTTCGTCTACATGTTCCATAGTCATGCGGGGAAGGACGGCAACCCCTTGATGCTTTCCTACCAGGACGTCGTCATCGCCTATGCGGGGAGCGGGAAAGGCTCGCGCATCGAGGCGGCCCTGCGCGGCCCGATGTCCGCGATGCTGCCCGCCGAAGAGTCGTCCAGGCTCGTCGGCTGGGTCCAGGAGGGGGCCAGCCGCGCCGCCTACGAGAAGGACATCAGGCCGGTGATCGACAAGCGCTGCATGACCTGCCACGACGGCAGCAATCCGCACCTCGCGAACCTCGACGGCTACGACAACATCAAGAAGGTGACGGAGCGGGACACCGGCACGGACATTTTCACGCTGGTGCGGGTCTCCCACATACACCTGTTCGGGTTGACGTTCATATTCTTCGTCGTCGGCCTCATCTTCAGCCACGCCTACGTGCGGCCGGTGTGGTTCAAGTGCACGGTCGTGGCGTTGCCTTTCGTCTGCGTCGCGATCGACGTGGGTTCCTGGTACATGGTCAAGGTGTACCACCCGTTCGCATGGCTCACGATGGCGTCGGGCGCCCTCATGGCCATGTCCTTCGCGTTCATGTGGGTGGTATCGATGTACCAGATGTGGTTCGGCAAGACCCCGACACCGGTCGAGCAAAGGGCCGGTGGGGACATGCCCAGCGTCGGTTGACGGTCAGGAGATTGTCGGCGCCGGGTCCGACAGACTCCGGGCCGAATCAGCGCTTGTCCCGCGGCTGACTGGCGTAGTAGGACGCGATGTCGTCGATGACCGCGTTGCTGTAGATGACGCTCATCTTGTGCATGGTGGTGCTTTCGCGCTTGTCATCGCGGTACGCCCGCAGCGCCATGACCAGATAATCCTTGTCCTGCGCCCGCAGGATGGGTGTCACCATACTGGGATTGTCCTCGGCGTCGTGGCAGCGATCGCATTTTACGGCGAGCTCCCGCGCGGAACTCGGCACGCTGTCGGCGGGCCTCGAGGGCTGGATCGCGTAGAACGCCGTGAGGTTCTCGATGTCCTTGTCGCTAACGCCCGTGACGAAACGCTGCATGCCCCAATGCTGGCGCGAAGTCCGGTACGCCTTGATGGCCTTCATCAGGTACTGAGGGTCCTGGCCGGCGAGGGTCGGCGTCGCGGCATCGCTGCTGACGCCGCGGGGGCCATGGCACCCGCCGCACATCGCGGTGAGCGGTTCACCCGCCGCGGGGTCGCCACGCGCTGGCGCCGAGCGTTGCGCCGGCGTTCGGGAGGCGAAATACAGCGCCAGGCTTTCCAGTTCCAGCCTGTTCGCGCCGCGCAGTATCGTTTTCATCGCCGCAGTCCCGCGGTCTCCCCGGTGGTACTCCTGGATCGCGGTGACCAGATAATGAGGCTGCTGGCCGGCGAGGCCGGGCACGCCCGGTGTACTGCTGTTGCCTTCCGCGCCGTGGCACTTCTCGCAGGACGACGCCAATGCCTTGCCTTTCTCGGCGAGCGTAGCCTGTATCGAGCCTTTCCCCGACGCCGGCGGGGGCGGCGGCTGGCTCGAGTAATACGCGACCACGTTCCGCAACTCCGTTGGATTCAATCGTCCCGCCAGTTCACGAAGGGCGCTATGCGTGCGCTTCACGTCCTTGTACTCGGTGAGTGCCAGCAGCAGGTAGCGGTCGCGCTGCGCCGCCAGGTGCGGGATGCCGGGTGCGACACCTCTGCCATCGAGCCCATGGCACGCCTTGCATTCCCGCTCGGCAACGGCTTTCCCGGCCGTGACATCACCTCCGGGCGACTTGTCAGCCGGCTTACCCCCGGTAGCCGCGGTCTTATCGGCTGATGGAGGCGTCACGGCGGGTTCCTTGTTTTCCTTGCACCCAACCAGCAGCACCGACAGGACGATCGCGAGCATGAGCTTGTTCATTGGGGATCTCGACATGGGTGGTCAACCAGGGATAGCGTCCTTCCGGACGAGCATTTCGCGCTGTTTGAAACAGTCACATATTAGACTCATCGCATGGCAGCATGGATATATTTCTTGCGGCTGATGCGCCGAAAAAAATCGCGCAGGGAGCCGCATTCCGCTTACCCGGACACGCTGCCCAGGAATCCGCTCACCACGAGCGTAAGCAATAACAGGCCAAAGGCGATCAGCGTGATGCCGAGCAACCGGGAACCCAGCGTCATGGGCCGCGACGGAGCATCGACGAGGTGCCTGGCAAGCTCGCCCGTTGCGACCAGGCGCTGGTAGTCGAGCGGGTGCTCGCGTCTGAATTCCTCCAGCGCAACTGTGCCGGTAAACATCACGATGTCCGGCGGCGGCAGCTTGTCCGGCCGGAAGTGGTTGTTGAAGAAGTGCACGGTGAACAGGAACACCGCGGCGAGGATCGCCTCCTCCCCGTGCACCAGCGTTGCGATGTTGAACACCCACCCGGGCAGGACCGACGCGATCGCTTCCTTGTACACCAGCATCATGCCGCTGCCGCCGATGATGGCCATGCCCCAGAACACCGCCCAGTAGTCGAATTTCTCCCAGTACGTCCACCGGTCAAGGGCCGGCCGCGGTCCCTTGCCGAGGAACCACTTGAACATGGCCAGCAGATCCCACAGGTCCTTCCAGTTCGGCACCAGCGAGGTCGGCCCGAACCAGTCGGACAGCTTCCATTTCGGGACTACCCGGGTAGCGATGTAGACGAGGTGGACGAAGAATATTCCCAGCATGATGGCCGCGCTCACCCGGTGCAGGATGCCCGCCGCGCGCGGGCCGCCCAGCGCATTCACGACGACCTTCGCCCAGCCGGTTTCGGCGTACAGCACCGCCATGCCGGTCAGCACCAGCATCATCACGCTCAACGCGAAGGCAAGATGGGCGATCCGCCACGCCGGCCCGAAGCGGCTGAAGTGCTTGCCCTGCAGTTGCGGCAATTCGCCGGTTACGACGTGGGGCGCGCCCTTGCCCTCCCGGCGATCCCGGTATTCCCGGTAGAACCACAGCGCCGAGTGCGTCCAGAAGAAGGCGAATACGCCCAGCAGGAGCGCGATCATGAACTTCGATGCGACCCACATGAAGGGGTAACGGACGTAATCATGGGTGTTCGCGTGCGGCTGGAACGTGATGAAACCCGGGGTGGCTTCCGCGTGGCATTTCTGGCAGGTCTGCAGCCGGTTGTTCCGGTGCACGGTGGACTGGGGGTGGCTTACCCGCTGTATGCCGTGGCTGCCATGGCAGTCGAAGCAGCTCGCGGTATAGGCATACCCCAGGGTGGACACCTGGCCGTGATAGGTGTTCGCGTAGGACTTCAGGCTCTGCGCATGGCAGGTTCCGCAGTTCCTGGTGATGACCAGCTTGATCGAATCCAGTTTGGGCCGGTCGACGTCATGCGTCGTATGGCAGTCCGAGCAGATGGGCGCAGCGGGGTTGGCGTTTCCCATGACCTGCCTGCCGTGGACGGAGTCGAGATATTCGTCACGCTGCTTGACGTGGCAGTTTCCGCAAGTATTGGGAATGCCCAGGCGCCAGTCCGCGCGGATGGGACTGTCCTTCGGGTAAACGTAGTGGGCGTCGTGGCAGTTGTAGCAGGTCGCGTTGGTGCGCGATTGGTCTTCCCGGTTGGGCCGCGCGTGAATGGATTTCATGTAGTGGTCGATTTGCTCCGCCACCACCCCGAGCCTCGGGAATTCCTGCGTTTTGTTTTCCTTCTTCGCGGTCTCCCATAAGTCCTGGTGGCACTGCACGCAGCCAACCTTGAGCGGACCGGCTTTCTCGTGCGGGATCGCCGTGAAGTCCTTGTGGCACTCGACGCACTGGCGCTTGCCGTGCACGCTCTTCTCGAACTTGTTCCCGACGACATGCAGCGAGCGTGTCCGCCCGTTGGCGCCCAGCGCCGAGAAACCCTCGTTGCCGTGACAGGCGAGGCACATCGCGTTGCCGGGACTGGCGGCTGCCGGAGCTTCCTTGGCCGTGGCGGCAGCAGTGGCCCCGGCTTGCGCCCGCGCAATATCCGGTGCTGCCGCGAGGAAAATAACGCCCGTGATTGCCCACGCCCCAAAATGCGAGATTCTCATCGCTGTCGATCCCCTGGTCTGTCAGCCTTCCGCGCGCCGATCCGATAACGGCAGGGTGGGACTACCCCATAGCCGCCGGACCGGAACTGCGCCGAATTCGTGAAAGGCGGTCGGTGCGCTGGCGCGATGCATGAGCAGACGGTTGGCTAACGCTTATAGTCGAACCTGGCCTCGATTTCCCGGGAACTGCCCGGCTTGCGGATCCGCACCGTGATCGTGTAGGCGTTGCTGCTCGACATGCGGAAATAGTTGCCGTAGCTTTGCATGTCGTTGAGCCTGACCAGCTCGAGCTGCTTCGTTTCGCCTCCCGAAACGGGTTCCCTCACGCTCGCTTCCACCTGCGCATTCGTGATCGCGGCTCTCGTCTTGCTGTCGAACAACGAGACGTTCACGTGGTAATAGTTGCTGCCGCTGGGGATGCCCCCATGCATCTTGCTTTCGTGGTCCGGCTTCGAATGCTGCGCGCGCAGCGCTTCCGCCGACACGACGCCCAGAAATACTTCCGTGCCGTCAACGACCTTGCGGTTGCGGTCGGGTACGGCCGGCAGGGCGCTTACAGGCTTTTTCTGCGGAGCCTGCTCCGGGTTGAACATGTAGAGGATCGCCGACCGGATTTCGGAATCGGTGAGGTCAGCCGTCCCGCCGCGGGCAGGCATGCCCCCGTGTCCCTTGATTGCCGAGCTGACGGTGGCGTCCAGCCCGCCCTTGAGCCGCGGTATCCAGGCATTCCGGTCGCCGATGCGGGGCGCGCCGCCCACCCCGGCCTGGTGGCACTTGGAGCACTGAACCTTCACGATCTGCTCGCCCGTGCGCTCCACGGGCGGGGCGGCCCTGCTGACAGGCTCGACCCAGTTGCCGCCCGACTGGTTGATCATGTAAGTGATGGCGCGCTTGATTTCGACGTCGGTGAGATTCATGTCGCCGCCGTGCGACGGCATCTCCCGTATGCCCGTGAGCGCGTGTTGCGTAAGCGCGGACAGGCCTTGCTGCGCGCGCTTGCTCCACGCCCTCTGGTTGCCGATCTTGGGCGCGCCCTGCGCGCCGGTCGCATGGCACTTGGCGCATACCGCGTCCACCACTTCCTTGCCGCTGCGCTCGGGACCCTGGGTGGCTGCCGGTTGCGCTGCGATCGACGCCGCGGAAAGCACGGCTGCGGCTATCAACTGCCGCGGCAGTCTGGTGAATGGCGAACGATCTTCAGCGGGCGCAGGGTTGTCCATGGGCGGCTTCCTGTCGGGTCACTTGAACATTTTAATACCACGCCGCGCGCACGGGGGGCACGCTCTTACGCCAACACGGTAGCAACGGGCCGAAAGAAGGTGGTTGATCTATATCAATTGACGCTTGAGATTTTGTGCTTGCCGATCCGCGGCCTGCCGGGTCGTTTCCCGTCCAGGCGATTCTCACAGGGCGAAAAAAAGCTGGCCGCAGCCAGCTCTTCTTCTTGAGTGGAAGCCCTGTGTTACTTCGTGGACAGGACGGTGCCAATCGCGGCCTTGAGCTCGGCGTCGGAGGCATCGATCTTGAGATGTCCCTTGCCGTCCTTGAGCTTGGCGACCAGCGTACCGGCTGCGCTCTTATCGCCCTTGTACTTCGCGGCGACGTCCTTGAACGCGGGGCCGACCTTCTTCTTGTCCATCTCGTGACAATTCATGCATCCCTTGGCTTTCAGGACGTCCGCGCCCGATTGAGCGAAACCGGCGCCCGCCGCGAGCACGCCCGCGGCAGCCAAACCCATCAGCATTGCCTTCATGGTTTTCCTTTCTACGGAATTGAAACCTTGTTTGATAACGCATCACGACGTGATCCGGTTGACTGCCCCAGGCTCCCCGGAAACCGCGCCTTTCCATATTCCGGAGAGCGCCTGCGCGCCGAACGCGCCCGCAAGCCGGCCCGGTTTC
>Ga0137430_1000233_pt1 | contig 15817 bp, 13 predicted proteins | sample EasRivERMZT754_2_FD_104651 | JGI IMG/M metagenome (GOLD analysis project Ga0137430, IMG submission 104651) | Soil microbial communities from meander-bound floodplain in the East River, Colorado, USA - East River MetaG ERMZT754_2 | ecosystem: Environmental > Terrestrial > Soil > Floodplain ...
AACATCTATCCAGAATATGATTGGAGTGATGGAACAAGTAGATTGAAGGGTTATACAGTTCAGCACAACCTCAGGTTAGAAATACCATCAGATGAATCAGAATCTGTTGGAAGAGCAATTGATGCAGGAGTTGATTCGGGAGCTTTGATAAGCTACATTAATTTTGAGCTTAGCAATGACCTTGAAAATCAATACAAGATTGAAGCTCTTGAAAAGGCAACACTTGATGCAAGAGCAAAGGCTGAAGCAATAACTAAGGGGCTTGGAAAGAGTATTGGTGATGTGGTCTCAGTAAGCACATCAGACTTCAATTACTACCCATGGGCTACATACAGACTCATGGATGCAGGAAGCACAACATCTCAGGAAAGCTATGCTGCCGCAAAGGAAGCAATTGGAACAGACATCAATCCTGGAGAAAGAGAAGTTACAGCAAGCGTTTCAGTAACATTTAGAGTAAGGTAGTTTTTTATTTTCTTTTTTTAACTTTACTCTTATTTCTTTATTTTATTAATATCTTCAACAAAGAGCCACGCACTTCCAGCTCCGAATCCCTTCTTATCAATATTGAATGGGGTGATTTTTCGGGGATTTTTAATAAAGACAAGTATACAGTATTTCTTTCCCTTGTAATAATCGGAATTGGGATTTCGGTCGTTCAATGAAATTCCACCATCACCACCATACTTTTCAATTATCTCTCTCAAATTTTCATTATCAAGCTCAAATTGCATGACTCTCTCAACTTCAGCTGAAGCAGTTACGGGTTTCCCCGAATTCTTGAAATAAACAATATCTCCAACGGCTATTTTATTCCATGGTGCCCTCTTGTGTTTGTACCACCTCGATTCAATCTTCTTCATCCCAGAAATTATTTTATCAATGAGTCCAATCTTTGGATTCATTATAGCTATATGATGCATGAACAATAAAGAACTGTATTATATAAAAATTAATCGTACAATCAATCTTCAAGATATATTATAGCTCAATGGTGCATGAATAATTAATCTTCAAGATGCTTAGGCTTAATCCATCTCTTATTTCTTCCTCTTCCAATTCTGCCTATTGGACACACACTCAATCCTTCACGAGTACACAAGCAGGCACTATCGCTAAATCCGCTAAAATTCTCAGCAAATGCACTAGAAGTAGAACATGATTCTAAATCACTTCTTCTAGTACCATCATAGGAAATTCCATCTCTAAGACGTACATCAGTATATGAAGGAGTATGATGATGAGGCTTGTCAAGATGTGGAGAAGTAAGAATTTTCTCATACAATAGGAGCAAACTGCCTACCATTCAAGACAGAGTGAATATCACTTTTTAAAGATACTTGAGATATGTCACAACCATTAGTCTTACATCCTTTCAAGGATTTCAATTCTCTTTTCAAGAGGAGGATGGGTTGCAAAGATTCCCGAGATTTTCTTCTTGAAGGGATCACTCATGAATAATGGCGCAACTGCCTTGCTCACATGAATATTTCTGTCTGGAATATTTTGCTCATGTTTTATTTTGAGGAGAGCATTCTTGAGTCCGGTTGGGCTTCGAACAAACTTTACTCCAGAAGCATCTGCAGCATATTCTCTCTTTCGAGATATTGCAAGCCCTACAAGATTTGCAGCTATCGGAGCAAGAATTGCAAGAACAATTCCTATAACCATCAGTATGGCATTTCCCTTGCTGTCATCATTTCCTCCCCTAAACCAAAGACTCCTCAAGAATATTTCAGAGATAATGGCAACCATTCCAATGAGAACTGCTGAAAGAGTCATGAACCTCACATCATAATTGGCAATATGAGAAAGCTCGTGTGCGAGAACTCCTTCCAATTCCTGCTTGTTTAACTTTTCAAGAGCCCCTTCAGTAACACAGACCGAGGCATGTTTCTCATCCCTTCCCGTAGCAAACGCATTAATTTGGCTTCCCCTCATAACAAAGAGTTTTGGTTTTGGAAGCCCTGATGCGAGTGAGAGGCCCTCAACAACATTATTATATTCACGATATTTGTGAACATCAGCAGGCCAAGCCCCGACTGAGATAACTGCAATTCTGTCTGAATTATAGTATCCAAAGAGAGTATAGCTTATTGAGAAAATAATCGCGATAATCATAATGAAGAAGAATGACCCGGGATCGAAAGCAAAGGAGACAACATATCCAATTAGAACCAAGACCAACAGGATAATTGACATCAAGACTAAGGACTTTCTCTTGTTTGAAGAGATTTGTTCATAAAACGAGATTCTCGCATCACCTCTTTCCCGAGCCATGAGAAGATTAGGCGTTATGCGTATTTAAAGATTATTTAGATGAAAACACAACCTTCACAACTCTTAAAAACCCTCAGTGATTCTCATTTTCATGTGCGGAGAAGAAGGAAGTAATTCAGGCAGTGAAAGTTATAGTTCCAGCCGTGACTCTGCAAGACAATACTTCTCCCAAAGTCAAGCAATGAATTACTCTTCAGAATCATCCTACAGCAGTGCGAGATATGATTCTGGACGTTCTCACTACGAAGAAAGCCATTAATTCTCGTTCATTCTATCATTAAATCTAAATACTCCATAAATGGTAATCCCTAATCTATAATCATGACACAAGTAACAAAGGCTCAGGAGAAGAGCAGAGAAGAAATTGAAAGAGAATTACATCCTCTTGTAAGAGAATGGTTCTTTTCCAAATTCGTAGATTTTTCCCTACCTCAAAGATATGGGGTTCCTGCAATAAGAGATAGAAAGAACATCCTCATTTCAGCTCCAACTGGAAGCACCAAGACTCTCACAGCATTTCTCTCAATCCTAAACTACCTCGTTGCACTTGCTGAAAAGAACGAGCTTGAAAATAAGATTTATGCAATCTACATTTCTCCATTGAAAGCATTGAACAACGACATTCACAAAAACTTAGTTGAACCACTTGCAGAAATAACTGCACTTGCAGAAAAACATGGGAAGAAGATTCAGGAAATAAGGGTTGCAACAAGAACAGGAGATACTACAACTAACGAAAGAGCAAAGATGGCAAAGAAAGCTCCACACATTCTAATCACAACTCCAGAGAGTATGGCCATAATGCTCACAACAAAGAAACTTGTTGAATTCATGTACAACACCGAATTCTGCATTGTTGATGAAATTCACGCTCTTGGAAACAAGAGGGGAGTCCACCTCAGCCTGAGTCTTGAAAGACTCAATGAAATAAGCAAGATATGGCCTGTAAAGATTGGACTTTCTGCAACAGTTGAACCTCTAGAAGAAGTTGCGAAATTCCTTGTGGGAATAGGAGATGATAGAACAGTCGAAATAGCAAAGGTCCCATTCAACAAAGAAATTGACATAAAAGTTCTGACTCCCGTAAAGGACCTTGTCGAACATGAAAATCCACAGAGAGAAATTTATCACCTCATTCACGAGCTTGTTAAAGAACATAAAACAACATTGATTTTCACTAACACTCGTTCCGCAACTGAAAGAATAGTAAACTATCTCAAGGACAAATTTCCTACAGAATATGGGGATGACAATATTGCAGCTCATCATTCTTCATTGAGTAAGGATTATAGATTCAAGATTGAAGAAGACTTAAGAAATGGAAAATTAAGAGTAGTAGTTTGTTCAACAAGCCTCGAACTTGGAATTGACATTGGTTTCATTGACCTTGTAATTCTCATGGGTTCTCCAAAAGCTTCATCAAGAGCTCTTCAAAGAATTGGAAGGGCAGGACACAAATTGCACGCAATAGCCAAGGGAAGATTCGTTGTTACGGACAGAGACGACCTCTTAGAATGCGCAGTAATCCAGAAGGAGATGATTGAGGGAAAGATTGACCGAATAAGCTTCCCAAAGAACGCTCTAGATGTTCTATCACAGCAGATTTATGGAATGGCAATAAGCAAGATATGGAAAGTAGACTACCTTCTTGAAACCCTGAGAAAGAGTTATTGCTATTCAGACTTGAGTAGGAATGACTTCTTTTCAATAATCAGCTACCTTTCAGGAGACTATGGTGTTGAACTTGAGAAGAACTATGTTTTTAGAAAAATATGGTATGATGTTGAGGAAAAAACAATAGGAAAGAGTGGAATGATGGCAAGAGTAATATTCATGACTAATGTTGGAACAATTCCAGAAGAATCCTTTGTTGATGTAAAACTTGCACCAAGTGGAGAAAGCATTGGAGTAATTGATGAAGGATTCTTGAGCAGGATGAAGAAGGGAGATGTCTTTGTTCTTGGAGGAAAGAAGTACCAATACTCCTACACAAAGGGGATGAATTTATATGTCAGGAATGCCGAACACCGTTCCCCAACAATTCCATCATGGTTCTCAGAAATGCTTCCCCTTAGTTTTGATTCTGCTCTAGAAATAAACAAATTCAGAGAATTAATTGAAGAAAAATTCAATAGAAAGGAAGAAGTTAATTCAATAATTCAATTCATAATGGACCACCTCTACCTTGAAAGAGATGTTGCAAGGGAAATTTACAAGTACTTCTATGAACAGTACAGTTATTCAGAAATATCTACAACGAGAAAAATAATAATTGAGAGATATAGAGATGTAAAGCAGGAAAAGAATTACCTTCTATTCAATAGCATGTATGGACGTCGAGTGAATGATGCTCTTTCAAGAGCCATTGGCTATCTCATGGGAATTTCTCTAAAGAATAGAGATGTTGAATTAGGAATAAGTGACAGAGGATTCTACATTGCTGGTGAATCTCTTCCAATCGAAAAAGTCCTCAAGGAATTAAAATCAAAGGACTTGAGAAAAGTTCTAGAAGCAGCAATTGAAAAGACTGATATTCTCACAAGGCGTTTTAGACACTGTGCATCTCGTTCATTGATGATATTGAGAAATTACAAAGGAAGAAGCAAGAGTGTTGGAAAACAGCAAATGAAATCGCACTTTCTTGTTCATGCTGTAAAGAAAATAAGCGAGGAATTCCCAATACTAAAAGAAGCCAAGAGAGAAGTCCTTGAAGATTTAATGGACATTAAAAACACTGAACAGGTTTTGAAATGGGTTGAAGATGGGAAACTAAAATTCAAAATAAAGGACACGCTCCTTCCAAGCCCATTCGCACTGAGTCTCCTCCTTCAAGGTCATGTGGATTTAATAAGAATTGAGGACAAGCAGGCATTCTTAAAAAGAATGCATGAGTTATACACAAGGGAGATTGAAAAGAAGGCAGGATTTGAAAATGATGAAGATGATGGATAGAGCAAAGAAAAAAAATAAGGACTTCATTCTAGTTGGAAAGGGAATATTCTTCAAGAATTCTGGAATTCTAGCAGTAGGCGATTTACAGATTGGTTATGAAACAATGCTCAGAGAAAAGGGATTCTACTTACCATTGAATCAGCTAAAGAAAACAATCGAAGATTTGAAAGCCATAATTGACAAAATCCAGAGAGAGGGTCATGAAATAAATAAAGTAATTCTCCTTGGAGACATTAAGCATCACTTCGGATTTCAAATTGAAGAAAAGTATCATGTAAGAGAAGTTCTTGAGTTCATAGAAAATGAAATTGGAAGAAATAATTTAATTCTCATAAGAGGAAATCACGAAAAATTTAATCTCGATGGAAGGGATTACAAAGATTTCTATATTGATAATACCGAAAACTCAACAAAAACAATCTTTCTTCATGGAGATAAGGAATTTCCAGAGCTAAAAGACAAATCAATAAAGCGCATAATAATGGGGCACATTCATCCAGCTGTAACCCTCAAAGATAAGGAAGACATAAAGAAGGAAAAATTCAAGTGCTTCCTCATTGGAAAATGGAAGAGGAAGGATGTAATAATTCTCCCAAGCTTCTTTCCATTGAAGGAAGGAACATCCCTCAATGAAGGAGACCTCTCAAGAAATGACTATAATGAGGATTTTGGAATAGTTCCACTGAGCGAATTAAAGAAATTTGATGTCTTCATTGTTGGAAAGGATGGAATTTACAATTTCGGAAAGTTAAAAAGTCTATAGTTAAGCAGGTTCATATTCATGGTCTAATTTCTCTTCCAAGACTCTTCCACGATATAGTCTTTCTACAACTCCACCATTCTTCCGATCATTAATCATTTGAATGACCATTCTCTGAATTCTAAGAGCAAGAATTTCATCGCTGAAGGGCCATGACACCTCAAATACGGGCATCTTCTCTCTTCTCTGAAGATCATTCAATTCTTTTAGGTTATAAGCAAAACCGGCATAATCTTCTAAATCATCCCCATTTCCAAACAATTGGACATGGGTAATTGTTCCCCTTTCATCATATTCAATCATTAGTTGTTTTTTCTCAACCCTTCCATTCCTTGAAATATGGTACATTTCTTGATTAGGTAGACTCCTCTTCCCATCCTTAATCAAACTGTATCCCTGAACAGCAGCCTTGCTAAATCTCTCCTTCAATTGCCTTGCATTCTTTAATGCGTTAATGTAGGAAGTCATTGTTTAGAATTAATTTTTCTTTATTCGAACTTTACTTTAGGTACAGCTCTTGTTTCTGCAGGTATCTCTAGATATTTCTTTTCTTTCTGCCCATAGAGCTTAGCAAAGAAGACTCCAGGGAACCTTTCTACTGAATTGTTATAGTCAAGAATGCTATCATTATAGAACTGCCTTGAATAAGCGATCTTATCCTCAATTGCGGCCAATTCCTGTTGAAGATGGAGGAAATTCTCATTTGCCTTTAAGTTTGGATAGTTTTCAGCAATTGCAAATAATCCTCCGATGGCCTGCTGTAATTTGCCCCCTGCCTTGATTCTGTCTTCAAAGGTTGCAGCTCCAACCAACGCCTTTCTAGCAGAAGTCACAGAATCAATCATCTTCTTCTCGTGTTTAACATATCCCTTCACAGTCTCAATAAGATTGGGTACTAATTCTCCTCTCTTTCTTAATTGAACATCAATCTGTGCGAGAGAATTATCGATTCTATTTCCAAGTATCACGAACTTATTGTAATAAACAATGAACATTATCACAATCAGTGCAAGTATGGCAATTATCACCCATTCAATCATACTAAGATAATCAAAATCATGTATTTAAAGTTTGTTAAAGATTACTTATGTTTTGAAAAAGTCAACCATTGTTAACCACGTTAAGTTTATAAGTTCACGCCATTTACAAGTAGATATGTATCATTTGCCACAAGAAATAGAGGTATGGTATATAATTCCTGCAATAAGGAGGGAGCTTTCAAAGGAACTTGTCAAGACCCATGGAATGACTCTTGAGATGGCAGGCGGACTAATTGGTGTGAGCAAAGCAGCGGTTTCTCAATATATTTCTAAAAAGAGAGGAAAATCAATAAAGCTGACAAAGAAACTTCTTGATGAAGTGAAGATTTCTGCAAATAACATCAATGAAAAGAAGAGCACAGCATTCCATGAGATAATGCGCCTTCTAAAGCTATGCAAGTCAGAAGGAATTGCTTGCCAAGCATGCATGAAGCATAATAAGGGCGTTTTAGAGTATTGCAAGAATAAGCATCATGTGTATGATCAAAGTTATGGTTTAGAAGTGAAGTAAACCAAAACTCCACCCCAATAATTCTTTTATACCGCGAGAAACCCATTTACAGATGGCAGAAGTTAAGAAACCGATTTGGGATGATAAAGAGAGATTAGAAAGTACAATGGATACACTTGAATTTAGAGTAGAATACATTGGAAAGCCAATTTTGATGAGTGGATTGAGAGGGTCTAATTCTAGCAGCGGAGTAATAGAAGAAGATAACGATTCAAAATCAAAGATAGAAGAAATCTTAGAAAAAAGCGGAGGAGATGGCATCTTGGTGTTTAGAGGGAAAAAAATACATGAAAAATGGTCTTATGATGCAACTTATGAAATTGTCCGATATGATCTAGTGCTCATCCCATACCGACTAATCAAGAAATAATCTTACTTTCTCTTCTTCTTAGTCTTTGAAGCTTCTTTCTCAGTCTTATTAAAATCAAGCTTTGAGAATAGGAAGATATAGAGAATTTCAAGTATCCCCATTGTGTTCAAAACAAGAATTCCAACAAACCAAATCTTGTGATTCTTATGTGCGGCCTTCCATAGAGCAAGACCCTTCCAAATTAATGTCCAAATAACAACTATTGCAAGAATCCATGTTGGAAGACCAAGCAAATTTTCTCCAATTAATGGCGATACCATTACTCATAATAACAATATCCTAATTTAAACCTTTGCCAATTCATCCTCAATAAATTTTTATCAAAATTAATTACTAATGAGTTTCGAATCATAAAAATATTTTTAAGAGAATAAAAATTCAAAAAATAGTTTTATCACAGAAATGTTTAAATACTTTGTAAATGGTAAACAATTACACTTATACAATAGAGTGTATTCTGAACATAACCCAGATACAAGATGTTGTACTAGTAAAAAAGGTGAACATGCGCTGCCCATTTTGCGGAAAATCAGAAACTAAGGTAACAAATAAGAGAGACAATGAAGGAATTGTCCGCAGAAGGCGTGAATGTTTGAAATGTAGCCAGAGATTCACCACCTATGAACGGCCTGAGGAAAGCAGAATCACCGTAGTCAAGAAAGATGGAAGGAGAGAGCCGTTCAAGAGGGAAAAGCTCTTGGGAGGAATGGTGAGAGCATGTGAAAAAAGGCCAGTTCCAATGGACAAGATTGAGGAAGCAGTGAATGGTATTGAAGCAAGGCTTGCAAAGAGGAACAAGGAAGTGACAAGTGTCCAAATAGGTGAAATGGTAATGGCTGCGCTGAAAAAATTAGACAAAGTAGCCTATGTAAGATTTGCATCCGTATACAAGGACTTTCAGGACGTTGCTGACTTCAAAAAGGAAATAAGAGAAGTTACAAAATAAATAGATATTGAAAAGCAAACAACACAAGACAACCAATATAGAACAATAAAGGTTATAAAGAAAAATCAAAGTAGATAAAAATAAATAATAATCAAAAACAAAAAAGAGATGGTGAAAATATTAAATTATGAGAGTCCAGTTAGGAATCACTCTGCCAGAGCAGTTCTAGACATTCCTTCAGAGATAGAAAAATCTGCAGATTTTAGATATTCTCTCTCACCTCTACATCATTATAACGCAGTAAGACATTTAAGTCGGGAAGAAGCAAGGAATATTGCGGTTTCTGAAGGACTCGACCCTGAAAGAATTAATTCAGCAATAGAAAATAAAGAAATTTCAACCTATTTCAATAAAAAGGGCTCTGAATTCTTGGATAGATTGGACATAGGCAGACTATATTCTACCGATGGAAATAAGAGAACAGAAGATAGAAGAGGGTTAACAATTGAAAAATACTTCACAAAAGATGAGCAGGGAGATCCTCTAGAAAACACAAGATATGGTCATGCAAATATGATTATAAAAGACTTCAAGACTCAAAAAACCATATTCGAAATGCAGGATGTAGAAATTCCAGAGGGATGGGAAGAGGGAGACTTGGCAATAGTTGCCCAGAAATACTTCATAAAACCTAAGGAAGAATCATGGAAGGAAAAGTTGAAAGATAAAATAGGAAGAGACCACGAATATTCTCCAAAACACCTCATAAGAAGAGTTACTAACTTTGTAACAGACATCGGAGCAGAATTAGCAAAATTACAAATAACTAGAAAATTTGCATTTAACTCCCCAGTCCAGTTCAATGCAGGAGTATTCAATGAATATGGAATTGAAGGTTCTTCAGGAATTAACTTTGTAAGAGATCCAAAGACAGGAAAGGTTACGAAGATTGATGATGGATGTTATGTAAGACCCCAGACACACGCATGTTTCATCAAGGGCCCAAGCGACAGTTTAGAGAGTATTCTAGAACATGTAAAAGATGAGGGAGCAGTTTTTTCTGCAGGTTCTGGAATTGGACAAAATATAGGTATCCTAAGAGAAGAAGGAGCTAATCTGTCTGGTGGAGGACAATCTTCTGGTCCAATGAGTTTTTTCAAAATATTAGATACAGCTGCCGGTTCTATAAAGTCTGGGGGCAAGTCTCGTCGTGCTGCAAGGATGACTGTCATGGATGGCGATCACCCAGATATTATGAAATTTGTGAGAGACAAAATAGATGCGGATCACAAAGCTTTAGATTTAATGAAAGCAGGCTGGTCACCAGGAATGGATGGAGAAGCTGCAACGAGTGTAGATTATCAGAATACAAACCTTTCAGCAAGACAGAGAAGAGCCTTCTTTGAAAGTGTTAGAAATGGTGGAAAGATTCAATTGAGAAGTGTAAAAGATGGAAGAGTTATAGAAGAATTAGATGCAAGAAAAGTCTTGCAGGAAATATCCTATGGAAGCTGGAGAATAGGAGATCCTGCAATTCAATATACGGACATGATTGATGAAATGCATACCTGTAAAAATTCCGGAAGAATAATGGCAACTAATCCCTGTTCAGAATATGTTTTCTTAGACGACACTTCTTGCAATCTTGCATCCACAAATCTTGTTGAATTTACAGACGAAAAAGGAAATTTAGATGTGGAGGCATTCGTAAGAGCAAATAGATTAATAGCCATTGCAAGCGACATATGGAACGACGCTGCTTCTTATCCGATAGCTGACATTGCCCAAATAAGTCCAGAGTTTAGAACAATTGGAGTAGGGTATGCCGGTCTAGGAAACCTCTTGATGAGAAAGGGAATATCCTATGGTTCTGATAAAGGAAGATCATTGGCCGGAGCACTAACTGCTCTGATGAATGGAACAGTCTATGAGGCTTCTGCAGAAATGGCAGAAAAATTAGAACCATTCACCCACTTCAGGATAAATAAAAAATCAATGCTCGAAGTTATGAACAAGCACAGAAAAAACTTAGAGGGAATTGTTTGGGACAATGTTGGAGATGAAACTTTAAAATTAGCTGCCACAAAATCATGGGATAATGTAGTTAAGAAAGGAGAAGAATTTGGATTTAGGAACGCTCAAGCTACCGTTCTTGCACCAACTGGAACAATTTCTTATCTCATGGGTTGCAGTGATTCTACAGGAGTTGAGCCAAGCTTGTCTTTGATGATTTATAAGAATCTGGCCGGCGGAGGAAATATCGTCGTAGCTAATAGAGAAATAGGCAATGCTCTTACAAACTTAGGATATCCTAAAGAAAAAATCTCAGATATAATTGAACATGTAAGCAAGAGAAATACTGTGATTGGCGCTCCACACATACTTCCAGAACATGTGAAAATATTTGATACTGCATTTGGAAATAGTAAAGGAGATGGAAGTATTGCATTTGAAGATCATATAAAAATGCTTGGAGCAACTCAACCATTCATATCTGGAGCAATATCAAAAACATGCAACCTTCCAGAAAGTGCCAGTGTAAGACAAATATTCGACGGTTACTTGATGGGAAATGACCTTAATCTAAAGGCACTGGCAATATTTAGAAATAATAGCAAGCCAACAGCAGCAGTAGCTCATGAAGAAAGAGGATTTGTGGAGTTAGCTAGAGGCCAAAAAGAAGAATTAAAAACGAGAAGAAATGCATTTGAAAGTGAGGTAGAAATTATTAGTGAAAATGGTAAATCTACTCCTCTCCATGTAGTTGTAAGTGAATATCCAGATGGAAGACCTGGACAAATCGTCTTCCTTTCATACAAGGCAGGTTCTACACTTGGTGCTCTCCTAACAACTTCAGGAATTCAAGCATCTGCAGCTCTCAAGAGAGGAGTTCACCTAAACGACATCATTAAAGGATGGTCAGGACAAGAATTCAAACCATCTGGAAGAATAGTTGGGCACCCCTACATTAAGATGGCCCTCTCTCCCCTAGACTACGCTTCAAAATTACTGTCTCTTGAATATCTTGGAGATTCAGAAGTTGCAGAGAATAAGGAAGTGATAAAGGTAGATGATTTAAGAGGAGCTCAAACTGGAGCCTTCAGAGCCTATGACCGAATGGAAATTGATGATTGGGATTTCAACCAAGTTATTAATGACCCAGAACTAGGAGGATTTGTCGAACAAGTAGATGATGGTAGTTTGAGGTCCATGGCAAGAAAGAGAGGAAATAATGGAAATGGTGAGCACAAGAATGCTAGAGGAAAGACTTGCGACAAATGTGGTAATATCATGCTTCAAACCGCACCCAATTGTTTCAAGTGTGATACCTGTGGCGAAAAGATTGGTGGATGCGGATTATAGTCTCTCAGATTAATTCAAAGGATTTTTAAATAAGACAATTTATTTTATAACTATGATAGAGAAAAATATAGTTGCTATTAAATTGAGTGAAGCAAGTAAATAATATGGTCGAAGAAATTGACAGTGCTAGCGAATTCAACGAGGCACTCAAAAAAGATGTTGCAATTGTGGATTTTCATGCTGAATGGTGCATGCCATGTATAATGATGTCTCCAGTCATTGATGAAATATCTCAAAAGAAGGAAATGAAGAAAGCCCACTTCATAAAAGTCAATGTGGACGATTATCCTGAAATCGCCGAGAAATTCAATGTTCTTTCAATTCCAACAATGGTTATTCTTAAGAAGGGAAAGGAAGCCGGAAGAATCATTGGTGCATCTGGTGCTGAAGCCCTTGAATCCAAGCTCAAATCTTACATCTGATTATTACTAAGTTCTCAATAGATTTTTAAATCCTTTTTAGCTCTAAGTTGAGCAACGGCTCCGTAGCTCAGCCTGGATAGAGTACTAGGCTTTTAACCTAGGTGTCGCGGGTTCAAATCCCGTCGGAGCCATAGAGGGATTTGAACTTCAAATACCTGAGTTCGCAAGAACGAATGGTTGCAGGGAAGATTGCTTCACTAGCACCCGTCGGAGCCATAGAGTGGTTTGAACGTAAAAGGTTCTATCAGCACCCCACAGTAGCACTATGATAATCCCTCATGAAAAATGTGGCATTTTAAACACAAAGAGTGGATTTTTAACATCATAGAGGAAAGGTTTAAAAACCCACTTTAGCTAATTTCTTTAAGTCAAATTGCAGTAGCGATTTGTCAATAAAATTCCGTTTTGTCCCGCCAATATGCACGCATTACAACCAAAACACGTTAAGCTCAAAAAAGATGAAGTTGAAGAACTTGTAAAGAAGTTCAATATATCCATTTCTCAGTTACCAAAAATACTTTCTACTGACCCATCAATGCCTGAAGGATGCCAAAAGGGAGATATTGTAAAAATTGAAAGAAAATTCGATGAAAAAATATTTTCTTATTATAGGGTGGTGGTAATGTAAGATGGCGGAAGGACACGTAATCGATAGGCGACACACAATTCTTAAGAAATACCTACAAGGACATTCATTAGTAGAATCAAATATCGTTTCATTCAACAACTTCATTGAAAGAAGAATGCAGGAAATAGTTGACGAAATTTCAGAAGGCCTCATAAGCGATGACTTTGAAATCAAGCTCGGAAAAGTAAGTGTTGAAAAGCCACTCATCATTGAAGCCGACGGAAGTACGAGCATTCTAACTCCAACTGAAGCAAGACTAAGAAATCTTACTTATTCAGCTCCAGTCTTTTTAGAAATAAGTGTAAAGCAAGATGGTCAAACAGAAAATCACAATTTTGAGATAGGAAAAATACCAATAATTGTCAGAAGTAAGTATTGTAATACAAATGGAATGACTAAGGAACAACTTGAAGATAACTACATGGACCCAATCGACCCAGGGGGATACTTCATAGTTAACGGAAATGAAAGAGTAATGGTAATGATTGAAGACCTTGCTCCAAACCAGCCATTCATAGGAATGTCTAGAGGAAGACTCACTCTAAGATTATTCAGCCTTAGAGGTTCTTACAGAATCCCAGTTTCAATTGCAGAAACAAACGAAGGAATTCTTGAGACCTCATTCAGCAGATTCAAGAATATTCCAACACTCGTAATCTTGAAAGCTCTTGGAATGACTAAGGAAGCGGACATAGCAAAATACGTCGGAAAAGAGAATGATAGCTTCATCGTAAACTTATATGAATATGCAAATATCAATTCTGCAGAAGATGCAATGGTCTTCATTGCAGAAAAGACTTCTCTTCAAGGAACAAAGAAGGAAATGGTTGACAGAGTAAAGCAGAGACTTGATTCTTATTTAATGCCCCACATCGGACTTACAAAGGAAGACAGAATGGAGAAGGCAGTAACTCTATGCAAATTAATAAAACAATTCTACGCTGCAAAGGAAGACCCAACAATTGTAACAAACAAGGATCACTATTCAAATAAGAGAGTAAGATTGAGCGGAGACCTTCTTGGAGACTTATTCAGAGTAAATATGAATATCCTTGTAAGAGACATTCAATATTCTCTTCAGAAAATATCGAAGAGAAAGAAATTCTACAGCGTTAAGACAATAGCAAAATCAACTTTGTTTTCTCACAGAATTGAATCTGCAATTGCGACAGGTTCGTGGATTGGAGAAACTTCAGGAGTTACTCAAAATATGGACAAGGCAAATTATCTTGCAATTATTTCACAGCTTCAGAGAGTTTCAAGTCAATTGCCAGGAGAACAGGAAAATTTCATGGCACGTACAATTCATCCAACTCACTGCGGAAGATTCTGCCCTATTGAAACTCCAGAAGGAACTGAGATAGGATTGAGAAAGAATCTTGCAATCATGTGCAAAATATCCGTTCGTTCAGGATTTGACGAGCAGAAATTCATTGAAACTCTTGAAACTCTAGGAATGAACAGGAATATCAAATCAGAAGAGCACTACAAATATGATATTTTCTTCAATGGTAGATTCGTCGGTGCTGCAAAGGACCAGAAGGATTTCATAGAAAGAGTAAAGGAAATGAGAAGACAGGACAGACTTCCAATTGAATTGAGTATTGGATTCAACGAAGAACTAAACACAATAGTAATCTCAAGTGAGACTGGAAGAGTTCTTAGACCATTGATAATCGCAGACAACGGAGTAAGCAGATTCACTGAAGACAATGAATCGTCTCTTGCAGGCGGAGAAATGACTTGGGATGACTTGCTAAAGCAGGGAATAGTTGAATATCTTGACGCAAGAGAAGAAGAAAATGCATTGGTTGCATTGAACAAGGAAGATTTAACTCCAGACCACACTCACTTAGAAATAGACCACGTTGACATGCTTGGACTAGTAACAAGCCTCGTCCCATACGCAAATCACAATCACGCTTCCAGACTAATTAGAGGAAGTAAGACTCAGAAGCAGGCCCTTGGAATTTACGCTGCAAATTATCCAGTAAGAGTTGATACAGATGTTTCAGTTCTTCACTATCCTCAAAAACCAATTGTTAGAAGTTTCGTCTATGACACCTTGAATATCTATCCAAGCGGACAGAACTTGGTAGTTGCAGTAATGACTCATGAAGGTTACAATATGGAAGACGCTATAGTTCTAAACAGAGGAAGCGTTCAGAGAGGAATGGGAAGAAGCACTTACTTCAGACCATATGTTGCTGAAGAAATACACTACGCAGGCGGTCTTGCAGATAAAATAGAAATTCCTGAAAAGGACACTTCTAGATACAGAACCGAAGCAAGCTATAGACTCCTTGAAGACGACGGAATAGCATTCATTGAAGCTGAAATGCATGAAGATGATGTTGTAATAGGAAAAACTTCACCTCCAAAATTCCTTTCAGAAGCTCGTGAAATCACAGTAAGAACAAGAAAGGAATCAAGCGCAGCAATAAGACAGGAAGAACAGGGAGTTGTTGATGCAGTCTTCGTAACAATTGACAATGAAGGTAACAAATTGATTCAAGTAAGAATGAGAGACCAGAGAATACCTGAATTAGGAGACAAATTCTCAACACCTTATGGACAAAAGGGAGTTGTAGGAATGATTGTTCCT
>Ga0137430_1000234_pt1 | contig 15778 bp, 19 predicted proteins | sample EasRivERMZT754_2_FD_104651 | JGI IMG/M metagenome (GOLD analysis project Ga0137430, IMG submission 104651) | Soil microbial communities from meander-bound floodplain in the East River, Colorado, USA - East River MetaG ERMZT754_2 | ecosystem: Environmental > Terrestrial > Soil > Floodplain ...
ATTTCAGGGGAAATATAGAGTTCATTATTGAAGAACCTCACAAGACCGACAACCATTATTGTATCTCCAGGGTTAATTCCTTCGAATCTCTTAACATCATCTCCAAACATCTTGAGTCTTATCTGCCCCGAAGCATCATCTACAGTTAGAGTAGAATACATTTTATCTCCCTCGCTTGAAAATTTGTCAATAACATTTGCAACAATATTGACTCTTATGACTTCCCTGTTTCCAAGCTCAACAAATTTGAATCTTGGATTTCCACTATTATCAACAGCTGAACTGTCCATGATTGGCTTTCCCTGGACTATGTCTCCAACTTTGAGCTTGAATGCTATGTTTCTCTTTTTTATTTCTGTATTCAACATATTATTTTTATTTGTTTTTTAGTTTATAAGTTTAGTTGTGGTTGTATCCTCTGGGGTTGACTGTCAAGGGGTACACCCCTTACAGTTACATTACCTGCACGAAACCCTTTCTTGGATGGAAGACATCGCCCATTCTAGTGAGTCTTTCAAGAGCATCCTCAATTTCCTTATCATCCATCTTTCCAACCATTTCTTTCTTTAATTCTTCAATAGGTATTAATTTTCCAAGCCTACTCTCTAACTTTGAGAGAGCTTCCTTCACTCCAAGAACCTTACTTCTCTGACTTGTTGAAACTCCTGTAGCAATTCTATCAATATCAAAAGTATTTGTTTCATAATCATATCCTACTTTCATAAGATAGTATCTCATTAATTCAATTGCTCTCTTTGCATCATCTCTCGTTACTTTTTCGCTAAGTCTCAATTTGGCTGAAGCCTCACTAAGTCTCATGAGTCCTTCTAATTGTCTCGCAGATATAGGAAGAGGTTTCTGAGAATTATCCGAGCCTCCCCCGGTGGACATATTTCTCAAATCAACATAGAATTTCTTTATCTCATCAATTGCTTCATCAGTCAATTGAGGCTTCACTCTCTGTCTCGCATATGCAATGTACTTCCTGAATAAATCTCTTTCAATAGTGAGTTCTCTTTCCTTATGCTCCTTGCTCTCCATGAGAACGTGGGATGCAATTGCTTCATCTCTCCCTCTGTCAGGCATGTCCTTGAGTATGAATATTATATCAAATCTGTTAATTAATGCTGGAGGCAAATCAATTTGGGCAGCTACTGTTTGGAATGAATCAAATCTTCCGAACTTAGGATTTGCTGCCGCAAGAATACTCGTCTCAGCTCTAAGCTTTGCTTGAATGGTCGCCTTACTGATTGTGACACACTGTTGTTCCATTGCTTCATGCATTGCACTGGTGTCCTGAGCTTCCATCTTATCCATCTCATCAAGGCAGAGAATTCCCCTGTGTGCAAGAACTATCGCTCCCGCTTCAAGACTCCATCCCTTTAGAAATTCATCCTTTACAACAGTTGCAGTAATTCCTGCTCCCGAAGCTCCACGACCAGCAACATACCTTCCCTTTGGTGCAGCATTTGCTATGAACGTAAGTATTACTGACTTTGCAACTCCCGGGTCTCCAACAAGAAGAATGTGAATATCTCCTCTCTTCTGAGTCCCATCATTCATTATTTTTTTGACTCCCCCAAGTAATTGAAGAACTAGAGAAGATTTTACTTCCTTGTGCCCATAAATGGATGGAGCAATGCTATTAGCCATTTTCTCAAAGAGTTTTGGGTCTTGAGAAAGTTCTCTTATTTGTGTTTCATCTTCCTCATCAATTACAACATCCTCATATGATTCTTCCATTGGAATTACGTTATTTGCTTCAATCGCAATATCATATCTTGTAAGTTGGGTTCCCTGTTGTGAATGCTTGACAACTTCTTTTAGAGTCCCTACCACTCTAACTCTTGCTCCAGGAGTCGTCTTCTCTTCCATTCTAGGCTCTACTAAGTCCTCTTTAAGAAATACTGAAATTCTTCTTGGTTGCTCTCCTCCACTCAAATCATCTGGAGCTTCCTCAATAACAATTCTCTGCGCATCAACCATGTCCTTTGAAAGCAATTTGAATCCGCCACGTCTTCCACAAGAACATCTCCTTGGCTCTCTGAACTTGCTTTCAATTTGAAGTATGGATATCACCGTTCCACAAGTAGGGCATTCAAACTTTGCATTTACTACTTGGGGCCTTACTTCAGTCGCCTGTCTTATTATTCCTTCAATTTGAATGAATTTATTGAGATGTTTCGCTCTCAAGTTTCTTATTTTTTCAGAATGAGAATCTGGAAGACTCATGAACCTCACTCTCGCGTTCTTAACAATCTCTGCTTCATCAACAGCCAGCTCCATGAGCATTATTGTCTCTTCAGGATAATTCATGAGGCTCTCAGTAATCATCGGGGAGAAAGCATTGACTTCCTCAAAATTAACATGAATGACCTTATTTTCCTCACGTGCAGCCCTTCCGACTACCTCTTTTTTGTATGAATCAAAGAAGTTTCTTGCTTCCTGCTTCAGCTCTTCTTGATCTACCTTTTTTTCCATGGAGATATCATAATATCACCTTTTAAATCCTTTTATGTTCTTAGGCGATTATAATGGAAAGATTACAACATTTAGTAATCTTCAAATAAGATTTAGCGAGAACTAAGAGAATCATATCGCCTGAACGATTCTATCGGCTAATTCAGAAGAAAGCTTTCGATGTTCATCCCGATTTAGCCCCAATGTTTTGGAGAGACTATCTGAATTACATTCCAAAACTTCCCTCATTAACTGGGAATTCTGAATAACTCTTATCTGAAAATTTGGAACTGGTCCATATCGATTAGTGAGGGTGCCCATAGTCATTTCAGCAAGGTCCTCAATCCTATTTCCATAAGTCATGTCCAAATCCCCCACAATTTCTCCATCTCTTGGATCAAGCAATGCACAATAATAATTAGTTCTGTCTTTTTCAGAAATAAGATCCATATTAGCGCCCAATTTCTCAAGCACCTCAGGATTAGTTATTTTCTTATAAGGAAATAAATCAACGACTGCCATTATGCATTAATTCTCTTAATTGCAGCCTTGACATTCTTAATCAGTTGAGTCATACTCTCATCGAGCTGCTGTCTTGTCTTTGTTCCAGTGCATACAAGCTTTCCATTGCTGAAGAGAAGGAATGTTGCTGTTGGTTCTTCAAGTTTGTAGACCAATCCAGGAAATTGTTCTGGTTCATATTCAGTATTTTCAAGTTCTAGGGCAAGAAGATTGAGATTCAACATCAAATCAATGCTTCCAGATGCAACTATGTTTTGAACATTAATCTTTGGCTTGTCAGTTATTCTAACATTAATCTTTCTAAGTTGCTTTATTACAGAATCAATAACTTCCTTTACCTGTTGAATTGACTTTGTTCCAGTGCAAACAAGATTTCCGCTTGAGAAAACAAGAACTGCTGACTTTGGTTCCTTTACTCTCAATATGACTCCAGGAAACTGGTCAGGATTATAAGTTGTATTAACAAGAGTCTTTGCAAGTTTAGTAAGTGAGATTGGCTTTCCAAGAGAAGTTGTTGCAACAATATTTTGAACCTTTAGAGAAGATTTTTCTGCCATTTTATAAACCTTTATTAAAATCCCGACGATTTAATTCTTATTTATAAATGACTTCCTTTATAAAGCTTTCGAAGACTTAATTCTTCGTCTTCGGAGGCCTCAAAATGTAATCATTTTGAAGCTTTGGATTGCATAATTTTTCAATCATTTATTGTAACTACTTAAAAGCAATACTAAAGCAAAGATATTTAAGCCAGCCATTAATTATTAAAATAATGACCAGCGAAGAGAATATTGGTAATAAAGATTCTAAAAACGGCAACGGAGTTTTTGAGAGTGAGGAACATCCAAGATATGCCTGTATCTTTGTTCCACAGAGTGAGAAGAGCTTATTGATTGATAAGGACGTTCTTGCTCATCTTGGAAGGATTCAGTATCAGGGAGATGATTTAGACGCAATATATCTAAGCCTCAGAAATGTTGATGATTTTGAACCAAAAAGAAACTCATTTCCAAGAACAATGGAATTTTGTGTGCAAAATAATGTGTTGATAAGGGCATCTTACAATCATGATTTTCTTCTTGAGGACTTGGCAGATGGAAGAGGAGAGGGCTTTCTTAGAATAGGATATATCGGAAGGAATAGAGAATCAGACATTGAAAATCTTTCTTCAAAACTAAGATCAATGTTCTTCAAAGTTGAAAAATTCGAAGTCGCTTAATTCAATTAGCTGCTTGTCACTTCTCTTACCATCGAACTATAGACTACAATTAATCCAAGAATAAAAACAAGAACACTCAAAATTTTGAAATTGCCTGAGACAATGCTTCCAATTATTGAATTTCCAGTTATCAATCCTGATGAAACTGCAAGAACGATGCTCGTCACTATCATCACAATTCCTGCTACTCCTAATAACCATCTCTTTAATTCCTCTTTTGTTTTATGCATTGTAATTATTTTAGTCATCCCTTATGTTTATTATAATGTAAAAATTCTTGTCTTTGAATTTTTATAGTTAAGAAACATCATCCTTTATGTTTCTTATAATCTTTCTCGATATCTCTTAGAGTATTTGCATCTTCAATCTTCTTGTCAGGTCTTATTACTTTAATCCTTGGAAATCTGAGGGCATATCCCGAAGTGTATGTTGGAGACTTCTGAATATTCTGATATTGAATCATCGCAACAATTTTTGGTCTTACAGTTACCTCTCTTCCATTCTCACTTTCAATTAATGGTTTCAATAGTTTAGTCATCTCATCAAAACTCAAACCTTCCTCTGGTTTCTCCTTCAATCCAGTAGAGACCTTTCCCACCTCTAATAATTCTCCACTCTTTCCAAGACAAGAAACAGAGTAACTCGTGAGCCATCCTGCCCTCTTCCCTGTCCCATATTCTGCCTTCGTTATTACTAAGTCTAACTCTTCTGCATCTGGTTTTAGTTTGACTGCATATCCAATCCTTGCTCCAGGCTTGTATGGAGATTGGAGATTCTTTCCCATTATCCCCTCTTCTCCAGCTTTCAATGATTCATCATAGAATTTCCTCACCTTATTCTCATCATCAGTAATTATCTGTTTTGCAAGAGAGAGCTTGTAATTTTCGGGCCTAGCAATTTTTTCAAGTGCCTTCCTCCTTTCAATGAATGGCTCCTCAAGGAGACTCTTTCCGTCAAGATAGAGCAAGTCAAACAAGACAATCTCAATGGGAAGTTCCTTTTCGAGTTTTTCAATATCATAAATTCTCTTGATTCTCTGGCTTATTTCCTGGAATGGAAGGTATTCCTTTGTCAGGGGGTTATACCCTACTACCTCTCCATCAACTATGAAGTTATCCGCACTCACATGCTTCTGAACATATTTTACAACATCCGGAAATTGCTTTGAAACTTCCTCGAGCCTTCTTGTGTAAATCGTAACTCCATTCTTGCTCTTGCTTATTATTACTCTAAATCCATCATACTTGTATTCGAATGCAGCTGGCTTTCCAACAATTCTGAAAGCATCTTCAATACTATCTGCTTTAGGGAAGAGCATTACTTTTATTGGTTTTCCAGGCATGAGGCTTATCTCTCTCAGCTTTCCAACCCCCTCGCAAGCATAATCAAATACTAGTCCAAAATCGGTAGTCAAATCATATGCCTTCTGAAGAAGCACTTCATTTTCTTTAGTCTTATCATCCATACTGAAGCAAGCATCAAAAATCGCATCTCTAAGGATTCCTTCCTGAACTCCAATCCTCATATCTGAAAGAACTGTTCTCACAATGTACTTTGATTCGAGAGGAGCGGCCATTGAAAGAAGCTCTGAAATCAAAACCAATTTCTTTTCAACTGTTCCCTTTCCTTCCAATTGTGCAAGTTTCCTTATATTCAAAACAATCCTTTCAACTTCAAGCTCTTTATTTTTAACAATACTCTTTCCCTTTCTAGACATTGCCCATTCGGCAACATCTCCCAAGTCCCCCTTCTTTCTCCATTCTGAAACAATTTCCTCATTGCCCAATCCACTCGCCATTGCGATGGATTTAACAGTGAGCTGTTCTGAAACTCCTAAGACTTGGCTGTTGCTTTCAGGGAAAACATTTCCCTGAATGAGGTAGATTATATCCCTTCGATTATGTTCCTTTTTAATTCCCTTTAGAAATCCAGAGATTATTCCTGCTTTTTCAAGTTTCTTAGTCGTCCCTTCAAGCTGCGAATAAATCTCCACCAATTTTGAGTATAGCATTAAAATTTGATAGAAAATCAAGCTTATAATATTTGCGAAATATATGATTCAAAACAAGATTCCTTAAATAGACTCAATCTTAGTTTAGTTGATGACACTAATAGAGAAGATGAAGCTGGGATTCGACCCTCTTGCACCAAGTGCAGACCCTACTCTGAGGGCTATTTTCAGCGACCCAATCAGCACGAGTATCTATCTTGGAATAAGGCAGGGTCATCTTTGGGAAGAAAATGATGGTAAGAGGCTTCTTAAAATGGTAGAAATTTGGAAAGAGAAGGGTCGTCCTCAAAGTACTGACAATCTTAAGGAATCGCTCGATAGAGCTTTTGGAGAACATGCCCCATCAAATTATAACTTTCTTAATGAATTACTCCCATATGCTATGGGTGATAAGAAAATTGATTATGAAGTTGTTCGTCAGCAATAAAATCTCTAAGTTTATCTGGAATAAATGGTTCTCTTAAAAAATCACTATATCTCTCAGCCTTGAGTTTCACATCCATCAACCATAAATCTCCATTAGCAAACTTATCTCCAAAATAGTCCATATCAATCTGATAGAATCCAGAATCTGCAAGTTTTTTCTTGTCAGCGGCTCCAAGATTTTCAGAGAAGTAAATTAACATTCTATCATCAGGTATTCTATCAAGATCTTTTGGAAGCTTTCCCACCCCCATTCTCTCATCTCCCATCAAGTTCTTCATTGCCTTTCTTAAGTGATTTGCATCATACCTAGTTCCATGAAGCACCAACTTCATTCCTCGTCCAAGTCTTCTGAAAGTTCTTATTTCTGCCATTGCTCCAGAATAATTTCCAGAGGTGTAGAATTCATCTGCCCTATCAACTTTCTCGTGGGCATTCTGGAGTATTTCTTCAAGAAATCTATTTCCAAAACTCGCAGCCAAATCATCATAATAACTTTGAGGAAGCTTTACTCCCCCGCCAAAGAATATGAAATGAAAAAAATCACCCAACTCCCTAATTGGAAGAATGCTCATTAAAATACATGAAAGAAAATATGCCTTTTAAATATTTAGATAGTGGGGGCTGGCTTTGGTTTCTTAGCCTTGAAGTTTTCTACGCGATTATAGTTGTAGCGTTGATAGGAATAACCAATCTCAGTCTTTCCTTTAACAAATTCTCTTAGTTTTTTAAGAGAGTCAAAATAAGCTTTCATGTTTGTCTCCAATTCCCAAGAATTGCCCAAGGGTGTGGGAAATAATTGTTCTCTAAGGGAGCCCATTCCCCTTTTAAGACTTCTAAATGCTACAAATGCCCGAATTCCATCCGTTTCAGAATAACAATCCTTCATTGCATCATTGACCTGCCAGTAAGTCATTTCTAATTCCTCATCTGAACTGAAATTTTCAGCCACGCTCAATGCAGCATTAATTTTTTCAACTCCAGATTCAACAAGTCTTCTAATCTCCTTTCCAAATGAAGGGATGAAGACATAGTCTTTCTTTGATATTGTTATTTCTTCTGGCTTCCTTTGTGGAGCGTCAAGGTCTCTTCTTGGTTCCTCTCTTTCAGGAAGTTTCAAAATCTGTGCCGTTTCAACACTCATTCGTTTTTCCAAATCACCCAAACCATTTCTAAGGATATTTATTCCATGAGCAAGTCCAGTATATGCATCTCCAATACTCAACAAGGGTCCAATTTCTTCAATCAACTCGGCTGGGTCATGATATACCCATCTAGCATCTCTCCCTTTATCAGAAATTTGATCAATGCATCTCTCATGCGCTAGTTTTACAAATGCAAGATTACTCAAACAATGCAGTGAGGGAACTTCTTCAACCATTATCTTCTCATCTAAATAGTAATTATAAGTATTATTGTAATAGAATAGTTAGCTAGTCCAATTGATTATGGTTCTAGAGTGCACAGCCATTAGAGGATACTGGCTTCGGGTCGTACTTTCCTCTCAAATATTCTGCTGCCCACACTGGATTAGTACTTGAATCAAGAAGTCCCATGAGTCTCTGAACTCTTGGAGTTTCAATAATATCTCCTCTATTAATCTTATCAGTCAAATCTTTCTTTAGAAAATCTCCCCTTATCTGGTATCTTTCAACGTGAGAAGCAATTTCTTCAATCAATCTCTGATAATACTTCATTAATGAATTGAGAATATCTTCTTTTTATAGATTGTTGTCAACAAGAATATAGAAAATTATCTTCCTCTTCTGTCGTGAGACCTTGAAGAAGGTCTTGTCTTCAATTCAGGGAATCTATATCTAAGTCCTCTTGATTTCTTTCCTGAAGATGTAAGTCCTCTATATACTCTGCTTCTATTTGATTTTCTTAGAATCCAGTTGATTGTTGGGTCGCTCTTTATTTCAGCTCTTTCAGGATCAACTAATATAACTTCAAAGAAATAATGCTTTCCATCCTTTCCGATATTGTAAGAGTTTAAAACTTCAAGATTTTCATATTTCTTCTGAGCTCTCTGTTCAGCAACCCACTTATAGTTCATTTTAAGAGTTAGTCTTGTATGCATTCTCTTACTTCTTCTTCCCTTTCTTGGCCTTGGTCTCTGTCTTCCACCTCTTACTAATTTCACTCTCGCAACTATGAATCCCTTCTTGTCCTTATATCCAAGATTTCTTGCCCTTCCTATGTCAGTAGGCTTCTCAAGTTTGACAACGGATTCTCCTGCTCTCCACTCAATCATTCTTTCCTTAATTGAGTTCTTCAGGGACTCCTTAATATATTGATAAGCATTAGTCATGATTAGTTTAGAAATGAGTGGTTTAAAAACCTTAAGGTTAGAAGACAAGTGGATATTGGGATACTTTTATAAACGAAATATTACTGCTCCAAATGTATGAGCCTGTAGTTCAGCCCGGCAGAACGCTGCTCTGATAAGGCAGAGGTCCGAGGTTCAAATCCTCGCAGGCTCATGTGGGCATTAGTTGATCAACTATAATTAAGCTTATAAAATTAAGATTGGGTTGACTTCTATGAAGATTGGTCTCGACATTGACGATTGTCTGTATGGATACATGGCAGCATTTCTTGAATTTCACAATTCAAAATATAGAACTCATTTAACCGTTCTAGATGTGAATGATTACTACAATCCAGGAGATTTACCAATTACTGAAGAAGAGAGGGTTGAAAGAGTAATTCAGTTTCAGCAATCAGAAAAATTTGATCAAATTACCCCTCTTCCAGGGGCAAGAGCAATGCTAGATTATCTTAGGGAAAATGAGTTTGAGATTTATTTTGCAACTGCAAGATTTGGCTTCGCAAAGGAAAAAACTCCCGCAATTCTTAAAAGAGATTTTGGAGAACCTCTAGGAGAAATTCTCTTTACCGGTCACCTAAATGGAGATGCATCTTATACAAAAGGAAGAGCATACGATGAAAAGTCAATTGATTTGATATTAGAAGATCATACTGAAAATATACTCGACTGTACTTCAAGAGGGATTAGAGTAATAGTTCCCCATAAGAAGTGGAATGTGGGAATTGAGAATCATCCAGAAGCATGTGGTCTTGTTAAGAAAGTCAGCTCAATAGCGGCCACAATAAAGACTTTTGAAATGATGAGAGAAAGGTCCCTCTAATCTTCTTCCCTTAATTCAATGAGGAGCTTTCCACCCTTCGAAAGAGAGTACTTAGTTATAGGATAATTGACTGGAAGATTCTTGAAATAAGATTTCTTTTCAGCAAATGCTCTTACTTCAATTCCTTCTTCAAGTCTGTTGATTATTATGTCCTCGAGACTCGTGACTCCTGGAAGCTCAATTTCATAGATTATTTTGTTTGAAAGTCTTCTAACTTTCGATTTTGCTTCTTCCTTTGGAAGCTTGGCATATTGTTTTGCAACTTCATCAGATATTTCATTATTTGGAATTATTTCTTGGATTTCACTTTCTTCATCATCAAGATTCTTCTTTGCAGCATCACCAAATTTCTCTATCTTTATTTTTGGCTGACCGTCTCCTGTGGATGATATGCTAATGCTTATTCCAGATTTATTGACTTTAGTATTATCCTTGCCTTGTTTTGGCTTGTGACCATGATTATGTGCATGCTCGTGATTGTGATTGTGTGGTTCCCGCATTTCTTTCTGAGCATCGTTCATCTGCTTCATCATTTCCTTCATTATATTTCCAAATAAAGAACCAAGCCCCATTGGCATGTCATTCAACGGACCAAAATCATCTCTTCCAATCATGCCATAATCTCTTGGGTCATAGTTCCTGCTCAAGTCAAGTCCACAATTGCCGCAGAAGTTGCTTGATTTGGAAACTTTTTCATTACATCTCTTGCAAGTATTCCCAAACATAATCCTTCAAATGCTTCTTCTCTTTAAATAGATTGTGAAAGTAACTGCCCTGGGCTATATTTTACATGGCAGATTGTGAAACTAAAAAATTTAGATAATTCATTATCAAAAATTACAATAATCATTAAATAGCTTGAAGGGCATTAACTAGAATGTCATTAGATAAAATATTGGACTCAACAATTGTAAGAGGAGACTTCATTCAGGTAGAATTGAATGATGGACGCACTGTAATTAATGGGAAGTATCAATCTCGCAGTCGCGCCCAGTCGGGAGAATTCGAGTTTCTAGTCTATGGCTATTCTGTTTTTGTTGATGAAAAGAAGAGATTTGATGTCACAAAGGATCTTAAATTTGGAAACCGCGTTATTCAGAGCAAAAACGTAAAATCAATTGATAAGTATGAGCCAAGAAGAGTATATTCTTCAGAATAATATCAATGTATAATCCAACACAACCTTTAATAATATTGATTTTCTATGATTCTGAATGGAAAAAGCGGAAATCACCGCAGGTTTGAAATCTGCCCTTGCAAGAGGTTATTCATTAGACTTTGCAAAGAAGAGTTTTGTCAACGCAGGCTATAATTTTCAGGATGTTGAGGATTCTGCAGCAGCTATAGTAATGGGTGGTGGGAGCCAGAGATACTCTTCATCGCAGGATTCTTCATCAGTATCATCAGCTCAACCAACTCCAAGAACCGCATCTGTTTCGCCAGCATATTCTCCACAGCAAATAAAGCCAGTTTCTGTCCAACCCACACAACCAACACAAACAAGCGAATTTCAACCTCTCCAGACTCAGGCTTATTCAAACCAACAGCCAGAATTCAAGCCACTTCCAAGTGTATCTCCCAGGGCACAGGAGTATCAGAGAGTTACCGACATTTACGGAAGACCAAAGCAGAAAGGACTTGGTTTGATAATAGTTCTTTCAATAGTATTCATCTTAGTTCTGGGAGTTCTTGGAATTCTTCTCTTCAAGAGAGATTTCGCAGAAAGTATTCTCCGTAGTTGGGGTTTGATATGAATTGCACTCAGCCAAACCCTCTTCAAGAGCTTGCATTTCTTGCTCTAAGTTCAAGGTGGTTACCAACTCCAAATCCCTCAATCAAGAAAGTTAAGACTCTCGATGAATTAAAAGAATTATTTCCCGAAACTAATGTCTATCAACCAGTAATTTTTAGAGAACCAACTTACAAAAATGATTTTGGCCTCTATCTCAGGCCAATTAAACCTTCTCACAATTCTAAGGGAGAACCATACAACATAACTGTATTCAATTCAGACAAAGTCGCATATGACTGCTGGAATTGTGATGGAATTGTTGTTGACGCGCCAATACTCCAAAAAGAATATGGGGGAATAAGCTCTGAATGCAGGCAATGTAACCAGCCCCTTCCAATAAGATACAAAGTAATTTTTGAGGCAATAATGAAGGGCAAAGGAAGAGAAAGAATCACTCTTTCCTAATTTTATAATAAGCAACTCCTATTCCAATTATTCCTGTAAGAATAATTATGAGATAATTGACAATTCTGGAATCAACTGATATTAATGCGGTCTTGAATGCGAATACCGTAAAGATATAGAGCACAAAGTAGTAGAGCAAGTTTGAGAATAAAACTCCTCCCTCAATTCTGCTCTCTTCAATTACATTCCTCAAATAAGTGGATATTGTGAATCCTAGTACCATGAGCACCAACGCCCCAGTAAGGGCAGGAATTACAACGAGTATGGATGTCAACCATCTTGTAAATATTGGAACATTCAATTCAACCAAAGCGAGGTACAAGAAGAGAATGTAAATTGACCAAGATATAACATTGATGAAGAGCTCAATGAAATTGTAAGACCTTCCCTTCTCGAGACCAGCCTTCTTAGACCATTTCTTCAACCCCTTTCCTATTAAGAATCCAAGAAGGAATCCTAAAATAAGATAGAATATTGCAGCAAGAAGTCCTGCAAGAAAATTGCTTATGTCAATATTCAATATGTTTCTGAGCAACATTGAACATCAACGTGTCCCAGATTTATATATGTTGTGAGAAGTTAACAAGAGCAGTCTCACCTCCGAATCCACTTTCCCCCAATATATGAATCTCCAAAATTCTTATATCCCGAACCATCATCAAATATGTAATCATGAGGGTACGTCTTAATAACCGCGTATTGACTCCGTATAATTTCAGGATTAACTCCGTATAATTTTTCTGAAGGGTCATATGCGAGATTTCCAGTGAGGAATTTAACTTCCATCCAAAAATGCCTTGGAAATTTCTTGGGTTTTCCATCCTCTGGAATCTTCTTTTGAACACTTGTGTTATCTCCAGAAATCAATTCAATTCTTTCAGGTTCAATACCGCTTCTTATAAGGAAATCCTTGTATTCCTGAGTCATGTCATCACAATCGTGGTCATCGAAAACATAATTCTTGCTTATTTCCATGAATGCCTCCCTTGAACTTTGAAAGTGTCTAGTTATGTCAAACTCACATTTCCTAGAAGCACATCCAGCCAATAAAAATACAGGGACAATTAACATCTCTTTTAGTGACACAAATTATTCATACTATTGCAATTTATAAAGACGTGTAAAATTTTACAATAGTCCTTCAATCACAATTATCTTTATATAAGTCTTCCCTGATTCATTATTTGTAAACGAGGTATTGAAAATTATCAATTAAACCCAATGCGCTTTGCACATCTATCAGACTGCCATCTTGGTAGCTGGAGGCATCCTGAACTTCAGGAATTAAACATGGCTTGCTTTAGGAGGACCATTGATATTTGTATGAGGGAAAAGCTTGACTTTGTTCTAATTGCAGGAGATTTATTCGATTCTCCATATCCTCCGATTGAGATTTTAAAGGATGCATTCAAGGAATTGAGAAAACTCAAGGAAGCAGGTATTGCCTGTTTCTTCATTGCAGGAAGTCACGATTTTTCATCCTCTGGAAAGACATTTCTCGATGTTCTTGAAAATGCTGGTCTTTGTACTAATGTATTCTCTCCACAAGTTAGAGAAGGCGATGACAATATCTATCTCAATCCAACAATATTTGGAAATGTTGCAATTTATGGATATCCTGGAAAGAAGACCGGACTCGATGTTCCAGAAGTAAAGAGAATAAAATTAATTGACTCTCCTGGCTTCTTCAAAATACTCATGCTCCACACATCCATTAAGGATGCTATAGGAACCCTCCCAATTGATTCAGTTGATGAGACAAAACTTCCAAAGGCAGATTACTACGCTCTCGGCCATCTCCACATTGACTATGAAGTTAATAATATGGTCTACGCAGGTCCAACATTCCCTAATAATTTTGAGGAAATTGAGGAATTACAGGGAGGAAGTTTCTACATTGTTAATACAATGCCATTCCAATTCAAGAAGATTCCTCTAGAGCTAAAGGGAATTGTAAGAGCTGAAATGAAAATATCCAATGCCCTTGTAGCAACGGACCAGATTCTATTCGAACTTGGAAAGCACGACATTCGCGACAAGATAGTTCTTCTCAGATTGTATGGGACTCTAGAAAAGGGAAGCATGAACAATATTGACTTCCTTAAAATTTCTGAATTTGTCTCATCAAAGGGGGCATACTGCTTCCTGAAGAGCACATCAAAACTTGTCAAAGCAGAATCAGAAATACAAATGCATGATATTCACGCCCTTCCAAACATGGAAGAGGAGATAGTTAAGAAATACATAGTTGAGCACAAGTCGGACATGAATAAATTCATTGAACCCCTCATGCACATTCTCTCAGTTGAAAAGAAAGAGGATGAAAAGACTCTCCTCTTCACTGATAGAATAGTTTCTGAAGCAAGAAAAGTTCTTGGCATTGATGAGCCAGGAGTAAGGAGGATTGAAGATGATAATTCGAAGATTGAAGCTTGAGAATATAAGAAGCTATGAAAATTTGGATATTGAGTTTCCATCAGGTTCAGTTCTTCTTTCAGGAGACATTGGTTCTGGAAAGACAACAATTCTTCTTTCAATTGAATTTGCTCTCTTTGGACTCCAACCAGGTCAGAGAGGTTCCTCACTTCTCCGTTCTGGGAAGGACAGAGGAAGCGTAAAGCTTGAAATTGAGATTGATGGGAAGGACATAACAATTGAGAGGAGTCTTGAGAGAAGTAGCAAGTCAATAACTCAAGAAGATTCCACAATAACAATTGATGGTGTAAAAGAAGAATTATCTCACTCTGAATTAAAGAACAGAGTCCTTAAACTTCTCAATTACCCCATGGAATTTGCAAAGAAGACTAATCTCCTCTACAAATTTACAGTCTATACTCCTCAAGAAGAGATGAAGCAAATAATCCTTGAAGACTCACAAACAAGACTCAATGCAATAAGACATGTCTTTGGAATTAACAAATACAAGAACATCAAGGAAAATATTTCCATTCTATCAACTTACATGAGAGAGGAAATAAGGAATAAGGAAGGAATGATTAGAGACTTAGACATGAAGAAGCAGACTCTAGAAGAAAGAAGATTAGTTCTCAAAGTTCTTGAAAAAAATCTCATCGATGCGGAAATGACTCATCAAACAGCAGTAATTGCAAGAAAGTCAATTGAAGTGGAGATGCACGAAATAAAATTAAAAATTGATGAGAAGAAAAAGCTAGAACTTGAAATAGAGAAAGTAAAGATAGGAATATCTGGAAAAAAAGAACTCATTTCAAACATGGAAAAGGAAATACAGATTATCACAAAGGAAATTGCAGACATAAAGAATCTATCTTTTTCAGAGCAGGAGTTGAGGTCTCTCGAAATAGAAAAAAAGGATATTGAAAGAATTGAAGAAGAGATAAAGAAAGAAAATCTTGACAGCATGATTAAAGTAAAGACTCTTCGTTCAAAGAATGCTGATGTTCTCACTTTAAAGGACAAGATAATGAAGTTACAACTCTGCCCAACTTGTCTTCAGAATGTTGACAACAGCTACAAGAATAATATCCTCAAGGGATTTGATGAAGAAATAAGTCGAAATAATATTACACTTGGTGAATGCGAAGTGAAAGTCAAAAAATTCGAAGATGAAATGAGGATTCTTCTTGAAAAAAGGAGAGGTGTTGAAAGAAAACTCACTGAGTCGCAAGTAATAAGGATGAAAATTGCGAGCATGAAGGACAAGGAAGTAAAACTTCTAGATGATGAAAAGAGAAAGGAAAGCGCAAACAAAGATATTGAAATGCTTTCAACTCAAATTGAACTTCTTAAAGAAAGTATTAGAGAATTATCAAAAT
>Ga0137430_1000239_pt1 | contig 15666 bp, 13 predicted proteins | sample EasRivERMZT754_2_FD_104651 | JGI IMG/M metagenome (GOLD analysis project Ga0137430, IMG submission 104651) | Soil microbial communities from meander-bound floodplain in the East River, Colorado, USA - East River MetaG ERMZT754_2 | ecosystem: Environmental > Terrestrial > Soil > Floodplain ...
CATGTGCGCCTGGCCGACACCCGCTCGGGCGTCATCGTCGGGGCGGCGTCGATCGAGTTGGATTCCACGACCCAGACGCCGAAAGCGCGAGCCCTGGCTGTCGTTCCCGCCATCGTTGTCCCTTAGGGCTTAATTCTTTGCCCTTGACGCCACGAGGACGAGGGGCGAGATTCCCCCACGTCTCACTTAGCACTCAACAGTCGTGAGTGCTAACGGCTAATCAATTCAAAGAGTTACGGAGGCTTCGAGCATCATGGCAACAGCAACCAAGACGAGCCAGAAGTTCAAAGTCTTCCCGTTGGCTGATCGCGTCGCGATCCGGCCGATGGAGGAGACCGAAACGATGAAAGGTGGGCTGTACATCCCCGATACTGCCAAAGAGAAGCCGATCCAGGGCGAAATCATCGCCGTGGGTCCGGGCCGGCGGGAGAAGGGTGAGACGATCCCGATGGAGCTGAAAGTTGGGGACCGCGTCATCTACGGGAAGTACAGCGGCACGCAGGTCGAGTTGGACAACGAAGAGATCATCCTGATCAAAGAATCCGACGTCATCGCGAAGCTCGCGTAAGCAGCCTCTAGGGAGGAAGCACAGACATGGCAGCCAAGTATCTGGAGTTCAGCACCGAAGCCCGCGCCAGACTCAAGCGGGGTGTCGATCAGCTGGCCGATGCAGTGAAGGTGACGCTCGGTCCCAAGGGTCGGAATGTCGTCATCGATAAGAAGTTCGGCAGCCCGACCGTCACCAAGGACGGCGTCACTGTCGCGAAGGAAGTCGAGCTCGACGACGAGATCGAGAACATGGGCGCCCAGATGGTGAAGGAAGTGGCGACCAAGACGTCCGATCTCGCAGGTGACGGCACCACCACGGCGACCGTTTTGGCCCAGGCGATTTATCGCGAAGGCCTCAAGTCCGTCACCGCCGGCGCGAATCCGATGGCGCTGAAGCGCGGCATCGAGAACGCAGTCGAGACCGTGGTGGCCGAGCTGAAGAAGATTTCGGTACCGACCTCGGGCCGGAAGGACATCAAGCAGGTCGCCACGATTTCCGCCAACGGCGACGCCGAAATCGGTGACAAAATCGCCGACGCAATGGATAAGGTCGGTAAGGACGGCGTGATTACGGTCGAGGAAGCCAAGAGCCTCGAGACCACGCTGGAGACCGTAGACGGGATGCAGTTCGATCGCGGCTACCTCTCCCCCTACTTCATCACCGATCCCGAGAAGATGGAGTGCACGATCGAGGACGCCTACATCCTCATTTACGACAAGAAAATCTCCACGATGAAAGACCTCCTGCCGGTGCTCGAGAAGGTGGCACAGTCAGGTCGGCCCATGCTGATCGTCGCCGAGGACGTCGAAGGTGAGGCCCTCGCGACGCTCGTCGTCAACAAGCTCCGCGGCACGCTGAAAGTCTGCGCCGTCAAGGCGCCGGGCTTTGGTGACCGTCGCAAGGAGATGCTGCGCGACATCGCCATTCTCACTGGTGGCCAGGTGATTTCGGAAGAGCTCGGCTTGAAGCTCGAGAACACGACGCTCAACGATCTCGGCCGCGCCAAGCGCATCATCGTGGACAAGGACAACACCACCGTCGTGGACGGCAAGGGCAAGGACGACCAGATCGACGGCCGCAAGGCGGAGATCAAGGCCCAGATCGAGAAGTCCACGTCGGATTACGACAAGGAGAAGCTGCAGGAGCGGCTGGCGAAGCTCGCCGGCGGCGTGGCCGTGCTGAACGTCGGCGCGGCGACCGAGACCGAGATGAAGGAAAAGAAGGCTCGGGTCGAGGACGCGCTGCATGCCACTCGCGCGGCAGTCGAGGAAGGCATCGTGCCGGGCGGCGGCGTAGCGCTGCTGTGGTGTCAGCAGTCGCTCGACAAGACCAAGGGTCACGATGACGACGAGAAGACCGGCATCGAGATCGTGCGCCGGGCCCTCGAGGAGCCGATTCGCATCATCGCCCAGAACGCTGGCGCCGAGGGCGCCATCGTGGTCGGCAAGGTGAAGGAGTCGAAGGACAAGAACTTCGGCTACAACGCCCAGACCGATAAGTTCGAGGACCTGGTGGCGTCGGGCGTCATCGACCCCACGAAGGTCACCCGGACGGCCCTGCAGAACGCCGCGTCCATCGCGGGCCTGCTCCTCACGACGGAGTGCGTCGTTGTGGAGAAGAAGGAGAAGGATAAGGCTCCGCCGATGCCTGGCGGCGGCGGTATGGGCGGGATGTACTAGCCGTCTAGACGTCTAGGCGTCTAGACGTCTAGGTGTACGACGCACAGGCAGTCAAAAACAGCCCCGGAGGATGGTCTCCGGGGCTGTTGCGTTTTGCGAAAGTGAGCCTGGGCACGGGCCTAATCGCTATTTTGGTGGGCCATGACTGGCCCCTCCACGTCCGAGCCAAAGGCGCCCGCGCCCGCTCCGGCTCACGTTCCGGAGCGGGCAGCGCTGTCGCGCGCGCTGGCCGACTTTCTGATCGAGCTGTCGATCGCCCTCCACAAACACACCATGTATCCCGAAGGCCACCCGTCGCTCGAGCCGGCGGTGGTGGCCGTTACACGCCGTGCCGAGCACCTCTTCGAGGGCCGCAGCTCGTTGGCGCTCGGCGTCGCGCGCAACCAGCTGGTCATCGAGGGCGTCGCCACCGAGCCCAAGAATCCATTGCTCGCCGAGCTCGCGGGGCGGCTGCATCGGCACCACCTCGGCGCGGTGACGTTCCAGCGCGGCCTGCGCGTGAACGAAGTCGTCGAGCTGATGCGCACCCTGGCGGTCGATGCCGAACGGACCGGCGCGCCGCTCGGGCTGGGTCCGCCCGAGCGACTGCGCGCGTGGGAGCATGTCCGCCTGCATCCGGTTACGTACGAGCGTCTCGAGCTGCTGCAGGATGCAGAGCAGAGCCCGGGCGATGACAAGGGAGCGCGCGATCGTGCGCTGCGCGGGACGCAGCTCTGGGTTGGACTCGCGCGGGCCGCGCTCACGGCGGACGCGGATGACGGAACCGCGCCGCCGCCCTCGAACGAGCCGGCGATCATTGCGAAGGCGATCGACGAGCATCCCCGCAGCGCCGCGTACGATCAGGTGATCGTTGGGTATCTCCTGCAGATCGCCGATGAGCTGAAGCATGCCGGCGGAGCGGACGCCGCGGCGCTGCGCCGGCGCACGTCGAAACTCGTCGGTGCGCTCCAGCCCGGCACGTTGCGGCGCCTGATCGAGATGGGCGGCGACAACACGCAACGCGCCAAGTTCGCCATCGACGTCACACAGGGGCTTGCGGCGGACGCGGTGCTCGAGATCGTGCGCGCGATGGCCGACGCGGCAAACAAGAGCGTGTCCGATCCGCTCGTGCGTATGCTGTCGAAGCTGGCGCAGCACGCCGAGCACGGGTCGCCGGAAGTGCGGGCGCAGGCGGATGAAGCGCTGCGCGAGCAAGTCCGCCATCTCGTCACAGGCTGGACCCTCGAGGATCCCAATCCCGCAGAATACGGCTCGGCGCTGCACCGCATGTCGGCCGCGGCGCCGTCGAGCGCGGCGCCGCGCAATCCCACCTCGCAGCCGGCTGAGCCGCTGCGCGTGGTTCAAATCGCGGTGGAAACCGGGGTCCTCGGCTTCGGAGCCTGGCGCGCGGTCGAGCGGCTCGTGGCCGAGCATCAAGTCGGCCAGCTCGTGGACATGCTCGCCTCCTCGCCGGAAGCGTCGAGCGCGCCCGTGCGCGTCGACATCGCGCCGTTGTGGACGCGCGTCACCTCGCCCGACGTCGTGGGGCAGCTCGCGGGCAGCGAGCCGCCCGACTTCACGACCATCGATCGCGTGCTCCCGCGTTTGCCCGCCGGCGCATTCGAGCCGCTGCTCGACGTGTTGGCGGCATCGGAATCGCGCACGACCCGCCGGGGACTGCTCGACCGGCTGACGCGCGCGCCCAACGAGCTCGGTCCTGTGGTGGCCGAGCGCCTGACGGTGGACATTCCCTGGTACGTCGCGCGCAATCTGCTGATCGTGCTCGACGGCTTGTCCGCGCTGCCGGATGGGTTTTCCACGTCGACCTTCGTGGGCCACTCCGACGTGCGCGTGCGGCGCGAGGCCGTGAAGCTCGCCCTCAAGATTCCCGCCGAGCGTGAGGTGGCGCTGCTCGGCGCGCTGTGCGATCCAGAGCCGCGGATGGTGCGGCTTGGCCTCACCGCCGCGCTCGAACAGTGTCCCCCGTCGGCGGTGCAGTTCGTCACACGCGTGGCGCAGGACGCGTCGATGACGTCCGAGCTGCGCGTGCTGGCCATCAAGGTGTTGGGGCGGGTCGGGAGCCCCGCCGGGCTCGGTGCCCTGGTGCGGCTGGTCGACGGCGGCACCAACTGGCTGGGGCGCCGACGTCTCGCGGCGCGGTCCCTGGAGCTGCTCGCGGCATTGATGGCACTGGCCACGGGATGGGCGGACGATCGCCAGGCGCGCGCCCTGCTGGCGCTCGCGGCCGTCTCGACCGATCCCGACGTCCGCAATGCCGCCACGATGAGTGCGCGCGCCGTCAAACGATGAGCGACCCCGCCCGTTTCCTGAACTCGTTTGCGCAGGCGCTCGCGGCGATGGCCCTCTACCGCGATGGGCACCCCGCGCGGGAGCGCGCCGTGGATGTCGCCTACCAGCAGATGCACGACCTCCAGTCGGACACGCCGCATCCCCTGTTCACCTTCCTGGGCGACGAAGTCGTGTTCGGCCAGCAGCCGCTGCGCGAGCTCAAGGCCTGGGATTGGGGCAAGCGGCTCGCGCAGGCCGGCATCCAGCGGCTCGAGTTCGAAGATCAAGTGAGCCGCGACGACTTCGAGGGATTCCTGGAGGAAGTGCTGGCCCGGCTGACGCTGTCGGCCATCAGCACCGAGGCCCGGCAAATGCGCCGCAGCAGTATCCGGTTCGGTGCGGTGGGCTTGAAAGGCGAGAGCGAGGTCGCGCTCGAGTCGCTGCCGACCGCCACGATCGCCTTCTCCCTTGGGGAAGAGGTGGACACGCTGCGCTGGCTACAGCGCGAAGTGCAGATGACCGGCGCCGTACCGCTCAGCGAGGCGGAAGCGGTGGTGCGCTCGCTCGCGGTCGCGATGCACAGCGGACGTCAGGTCATGCTGCCGCTGCTGCAGCTCAAGGAGTTCGATCAGTACACGACGACGCATTCCATGAATGTCGCGGTGCTGTCGATGGCACTCTCCGAGTTCCTGGGTCTTTCGGCGACGGACGTGCGGACCTTCGGCATTGCGGGACTGCTGCACGACATCGGCAAGGTCAAGATTCCGCTCGACGTCCTCACCAAGCCGGGGAAGCTGACGGACGAAGAACGGGCGCTCATGAACGAGCATCCTGTGGCGGGTGCGCGCATGCTGCTCGAGGTGGAAGAGGACCTCGATCTCGCCGTCGTCGTCGCGTACGAGCACCACATCATGATCAACGGGAGCGGGTATCCCGTCCTCCACTACGCGCGTGATTGCCATCACGCGAGCAAGCTGGTGCACGTGTGCGATGTCTACGACGCCTTGCGCACGCGGCGACCGTACCGCGAAGCGTGGTCGTTCGAGAAGACGCTCGGCTACCTCCAGGAGCGCAGCGGGCTCGAGTTCGATCCAGCGCTGTGCGACGCCTTCGTGCGCATGATGCGGCAATGGGAGCTGCAGGTCGCCATCGTGTCGGACCCCGCTGCACAAGCTCCCCCGGCCTGACTATGATTGGTGCCATGGCTCGGCTGTGGATTCTGGGTGCGGGAGCACTCGTGCTGGTCGCGGCGCAGGCGCCGGTGAAGCTCGCCGGCAACTGGCAGGCGCGCTCGGGCGATGAAATCCGGCACATCATGGTGCGCGCCGACAGCTCGGCGCAGTTCGGCGAGGACGTCGCCCGGTGGCGCGTGGTCGGCGACAGCCTGTGGATTACGCTCGGCGATGGCGTCTGGCAGGTCTACGGCATGAAGCTGGCGAGTGACAAGCTGACGATCAGCGGCGGCGATCTGGAGAAGCCGGTGACGCTCCGGCGCGTGGGGCCTCCCAACGCGCGGGCCGACTCGCTCGTGATTCCCGATCCACCCGCGGCGAATCAGCGCGCCTGGTAGACGCGTCTTGCGGCGGTCATTTCAATTCGTTGACCGCGGCTAATCTCCAACCCACCTCTTTTTTCTCGAACCGCATCTCGAAACGCCGCCGGTCCACGCGCGGCGCGCCGCCGGTCGAGGGCACGTACTGGAACGTCGCGTGCACCTCGCCAGTGGCGGTGGTGGCATTGGGCTGCACGCGGAACTTGTCCACCGAGAACTTGGCAGTGATCTCGTTCCACTCCCGGAAAAACCGTTCCCAACCGCGCCGTTCCTCCTCGGTCAGGGACGGGTACAGCACTCGAAGGTTGGCGATGCGCTGACTCGAGAGGGCGCGGCCCAGATCGCTGAGCAGCACGTCGACCGCGGCGCGCGGGCCCGCCGGCTGCGCGCTCGGCGGCGCGATCCCGGCGTCGATGCCGATCTGTTCGGCACTCTGCGCCGCGACCTTGGCGAGCGTAAAGTCCTGCTCGCGCAGCAGCGACTCGGCGCGCGCGAGAAAGATGGCCGCGTTCGCGGCCGCCGCTCCCGTGGGTATCGCTTGCACCACCGGCGCGACTCGCTCGACCATCACCCGTGCTTCCCGGTCCATTCCGCGTGCCTGCGCGCGCGCGCGGGAGTACTGGGACACCGCTTCCACATAGCCTCGGATCGCGCGCGACTGATCGCCTGACTGGAGCGCTTGCTCGGACGCCTGGAACATCGATTCGGCCAGAATCCAGGCGGCGACGCTGTTCTTGAGCGCGCCCGCCGCGATGGCACGGTCCCGGGCCGCGAAGGCGGAATCGCGCCGGTTGGTCACCGCCATCGAGACCGGCGCCTCGGTCACGGTCGGGGGAACGATCAGCGGCGTGGCCGGCGCCGGCGGAATCACCGGAGGCGGCGCGAGCACGGCGTTCGCCTGACTGTCGCCCGATTGGCCTGGCGAGAACAGCAGCAGCAGCACGACGGCGGCCAACGCGCCGAGCACCGCGAGCCGGGCGCGCATCGACGCATACGTAATGAGCTTGAGCAGCGGCTTCGGCAGCGGAGTCCAGCGGCCCAGCGGCTGCGTCGCTTCGTCATCCGCGCCGGACAACGCCGAGCGGATCTGCTGCAGCGTCGCCATCATCTGGCCCGCCGACTCATAACGCTCGTGCGGCACCTTGTTCATCGCTTTAGCGACGACGCGCTCGAGCGCGGCGGGGATCGACGGGGCAACGGTGCGGAGCGGTCGCGGCTCGGTGGTGAGCACCTGGTACAGCACGCCGTGCACCGACTCCGCTTCGAACGGGCGCTGATAGCACAGCAGCTCGTACAGCATGCATCCGACCGAGAACACGTCGGTGGCGGGTGTGATCGCGCCGTTGGTGATCTGCTCGGGCGCCATGTAGGTCGGTGTGCCCACGATGGCGCCCGACCCGGTCGCGTCCGCCTTTTGCAGTCGCGCGATCCCGAAGTCCATGATCTTCACGCGGCCGTCCGGCATGACCCGCACGTTCGACGGCTTCACGTCGCGATGGATCACGCCGCGCTGATGCGCGAAATGCAGACCGGTGAGGACCTCGGTGGTAATGTCGAGCTTGCGCTCGAGCGCGAGCGGATCCCGCAGCGCGATCATGTCGGAGAGATCGCGGCCCTCCACGAGCTCCATCGCGATGTAGAGCTGGCCTTCCGATTCGCCCAGATCGTAGACCGTCACGATGTTCGCGTGCTGGATCGCGCCGGCGGCGCGTGCTTCGCGCAGGAAGCGCTCCTGCATGTCTTTCGTCTTGCGGAAACTCGAGCTCAGCAGCTTGAGCGCCACGTAGCGGCGCAGCACCGTGTCGTACGCCTTCCACACGATGCCCATCGCGCCCTCGCCCAGGAGCTGATGCAGCTCGTACTTGCCGAGGCGGCGGTAGCGTTGCTCGGCGTCGCTCACGTGGTCAGCCACTCGTATGCGCGGGTCAAGTACGACCGCATCGCGTCGGTCACCTGGACGTCGCGGCGGGGCAGGACGCGCTCGACGACGTCCAGGAACTTCTGCTGCGTCATCCGCTCGGATGCGGAGCCTCCCCCTCCCCAGGCGAAGGGCGGGACATACTTCGGTGCACGCACGCAGTCGAACACGCTCGCTCCCGCGCCAATGACGGATCCCGTATCGAGCATGATCCCGATCGCCGTCTTCGCGTGGTCGCCGATGAGACTGCCCAAAAACTGGTGTCCAGTTTCCAGGTCCACGTCGCCGATGCGCAGACGCACGGGACCGTATGTGCTCTTGAGGTCCGACGTCGTCGTGCCCGCGCCGAGGTTGACCCAGCGTCCCAACACCGAGTGTCCGACGAAGCCATAATGGCTCTTGTTGGCGTAGCCGAGCAGCGCCGTGGTGGACATCTCTCCGTGCACCACCGACCACGGCCCGATCGCCGAGTTCCGGATTGGTCCCCCAACCACTCGGGTGTTGGAACCGACCCACAGCGGACCCTCGAGCCTCGTGCCTGACCGGACCTCGACGCCGCTCTCCAGGACGACGGGGCCGTTGCGGGTGTCGAACACGACGCCCGGCTCGACCATCGCTTCGTGGACGGCAACCCAGGCCGGGTCGCCCACGACGATGCTGCCCTGGGGGACCGCGTCCGAGTCGCCGCTCAACAGCTTCACCGCGTCTTCGCGCAGCAGCTGCTCGAGCGCGGTGATCAGGTCGTGGACGCCGCGCAGCAGCACGCCCTGCACTTCGACGGCGTGCGCATTCGCGACCGGACCGTTCCAGGTTGTCCCGGCCGGTACCGCCCATCCGACGGTGATGCCGCCGTGAACGAGGCGCGCTGGCGTGTCGGGCAACGCCGAGGCGAGGCCTCGCGGTGCGAACGTCGACGAGCCGATGACCGCCGGGCCGCTCACGGCACGCCGCGCCTCGACCGGGGGGAGACCGGGCTCGGGAAAGCCCGCCAGGTGCGGCAGTGCAAAAATGCCCGCCGCCTCTGTGCCGAGGAAGTTTTCCCAGCGCTCGCGGATCAGGTGCGCGCCGGCGCGCAGCTCGCAGATCGGCCGGATTCCCGCGAACGGCTCCCAGGCGGGCCCCGGATCGGGATCGAGCAGGTAGAGGCGCGGAGGGGTCACAGGCCCTGGACCAGTTCTTTCAGTTTGTCCGGTCGGCCGGTCGGCATCACCAGCGTTTGCCCGTTGGCGCGCACCACCACCATGTCTGCGACGCCGGTGACCGCGATCCGCTCATCCTCCGACCAGACGACCGAATTCCGCACGTCGTCGCCCAGCGCCACATTGCCGACGGTCACGTTGCCCTGCGCGTCGCGCCGCCGGATACGGAGCAGGGCATCCCACGAGCCGATGTCGTCCCAGGGGAACGTCCCCGTGACGACGGCGAGCCGTTTGGTGCGCTCGAGCACGGCGGTGTCCACCGCCACCGGCGTTACCGCTCCGAAGAAGCGCGGGGCATCGCCCGCATTGAGTGCCGACCAGCCCGGTGCGAGCTCCTCGGCATAGGCGCCCGCTTCGCCAAGGAAGCGCGCCGCCCCCCACGCGAACAGTCCGCTATTCCACAATGCGCCGCGTCGGCGCAGCACTGCCGCGCGCGCGGAGCTCGGCTTTTCGATGAATCGCTTGACCTTGCGCCCGCTCCCCAGCGGCTCACCAGGAATGATGTAGCCGTATCCCGTTTCGTTACGCGTTGGTTTGACCCCCACGGTGACCAACACGTCCTGCTCCGCCGCCACGCCCAGTGCGTGGGTGGCGGCCGCGCGGAACGCCGTGTCGTCCCCGACTGCCCAATCGGCGTGAAGCGAAAGCATCTGCCCGCCGGGATCATGCTTGGCGATCCAGTGGGCGGCCCACGCGAGCGCCGGCGCCGTGGAGGCGGCGCGCGGCTCGGCGAAGATGTTGGCTGCGGGGACTTCGGGGACGGTCGTGGCGACGCGCTCCACGAGCGCGGGCCCCGTGAGAATGATCACGCGCTCAGGTGGCACCAGTCCCCGCAGGCGCGCGACGGACTGCGCGAGCAGCGGCCGGTCGCCGGTGAGCGGCAGAAACTGCTTGGGACGCTCCGGAGTGGAGAGCGGCCAGAACCGCGTGCCGGATCCGCCTGCGAGGATCGCTGCCCAGATGGTCATCGCGGCGCCCCACCCCCCCCCTCCATCTCGGGGTCGTCGCCGAACATCATCGCGATCCGCTGCGTGAGTTTGGTGGGGGAAAACGGCTTGGTGACGAGGGCGGCGCCGAGCCGGCGTGCTTCGCGCAACACCCGGTCCTCGCCATCGGCGGTGAGGACGAGCACCGGCATGCGGGCCGTGCCACGCTGTTTGCGCAAATCGCGCAGGAAATCGAGCCCGGAGCCGTCGGGGAGATGCAGATCGAGCAACAAACCGTCCGTGGCCGGCTGGGCGCGCAGGACGCTACGCGCTTCGCTCAGGGTGCGGGCCAGGCTGACCCGGTACCCGAGCTGTTCGAGAAATGGCCGAAGGACGAGGCCGATGTGCGGCTCATCGTCGATGACCAGCAGGTGCCGTGCCGAGATGGTCAACGGCGGCGCCCGATTACAAGAGACCTGCGATAGCGGTGCGGTGACGGCGAAGATCGAACAGGAGGGCGCCCACGTTCGTCGCAGGCTGCACCAGCACGATGAGCAGCGCTTCGGCATTGAGCACGGCGACGATCGCGAGGCCGCCGCCGAACTCGATCACGGCCGTGTTGAACTCGCCGCGACCACCGGCGCCACCCAGCTCGGCCATGTGCTTGATGGCGGAGGGGAGTAGCGCGGCGACGCTCTCGGCGTCCACGCCATTACCGACGCGCGAATCGATGGGCAGCCCGTCGCGCCCGACCACGAGCACGGCGTCGACACCACTGGCCCGGCTCAGCGCCTCCACCACGTCGCGGATAGTCGCCATACGAGCGGGCCAACGTAGGAGTCAGCGAAGTCGAAGTCAAGCAGCCACTATGGGTTGACCCACTCGAAGCTGGCCCTGTAAGTTCTCAGCACTCCATGCGCACCTTTTCCTTACTCTTTGTGGCATTGGCGCTCGCTGCCGCGTGCGGTGACCCGCTCGGCCTGCCGCCGCCCGCGATCGTGAATCGTACCGACACGGTGTCATTGTACGCGCTGAGCGGCACGCCGGTCACCGCGCCGTCCGCGTACGTGATCGGATTCCGCCAGGTCGTTCGCACCGATCAGAGCGCAACGGGCTTCGACTTCGCGTTCGACATCGACACCCTCGGCCGTCCGGTGCTGTTGCCGACGGGTGCGCTGGGGCTGCCGCGCGCGTCCGGCTTTCAGCGCACGCTCCATGCATTCGACTCCGTCACCGTCGCGCCCACCGGCACCTATCAATCGGACAGCGCGATGGCCGTGGATTCGAATGCGGTGATGATCCTGCATTCGCGGCCGCTCGTCTGCTCGTTCGGCATCACCTCGATCTATTACGCCAAGCTGCACGTGCTGGCGATCGACACGACTTCCGGTCCGGGCGGGCGCCGGATCGATTTCGAAATTCTCACCAACATCAACTGCGGCTATCGCGGGCTCGAACCAGGCCTGCCGAAGCGGTAACCGTGATCGATCTCAAGCTGCTGCGCGCCTCACCCGGTCAGGTGCGGTCGGCGCTCGCCCGTCGCGGCGACGCGTCGCTCACCCGTCTGCTCGACGAGATCGAAGCGCTCGACATGAAGCGGCGCACGCTCACCGCGCAGCTCGACACGCTCAAGGCTGAGCGCAACGACGCGGCGAAGTCCGACGCGCTCGCCGCCAAGTCCGGTGGCTTGTCGGCCACCGTCGTCGCCGAGCGCCGCAAACTCGGCGAGCGCATCACGGGTCTCGAAAGCGAGCTGCGGCAGATCGAGACGACGCTCGAGGCGAAGGCGCTGTTCGTGCCCAACCTCCCGCTCGCCGATGTGCCGGACGAGCCAGCGCTGCTGCGCTCGTGGGGCACACCAGTGCCGAAAGGCGGCAAGCCGCATTGGGAGATCGCGGAGAAACTCGGCATCCTCGATCTGCCGCGCGGCGCGAAGCTCGCGGGCTCGGGATTTCCGGTGCTGATGGGCATGGGCGCGCGCCTCGCGCGCGGGCTCATCAACTTCATGCTCGATCTGCACACCCGCGAGCACGGCTACATCGAGGTCGAACCGCCGCTGCTGGTGCGGCGCGATGTCATGACGGGCACGGGACAGCTTCCCAAATTCGAAGACGACATGTACCGCCTCGCCACGGACGAGCTGTTTCTCATCCCCACGGCTGAAGTGCCGCTGACGAATCTGCACCGCGACGAGATCCTCGACGGCACCACCTTGCCCAGGGGCTATGTCGCCTACACGCCCTGTTTCCGGCGGGAAGCCGGCGCGGCCGGTAAGGACACGCGCGGGCTGCTGCGCGTGCATCAGTTCGACAAAGTCGAGCTCGTCCGTTTTTCCAGCGCCACCGATTCGCCAGTCGAGCATGAGAAACTGACCGGACACGCGGAGGAGGTGCTGCGGCGACTGGGGCTCGCGTACCGGGTCGCCGTGCTGCCGGCCAACGATTTCGGTTTCGCGGCCGCGAAGACCTATGACCTTGAAGCCTGGGCCCCCGGGGTGGGGCAGTGGCTCGAGGTCTCGAGCTCGAGCACGTTCACCGACTATCAGGCTCGGCGCGCCAACATCCGCACCCGCCCCAAGCCCGGCGAGAAACCAGAGTTCGTCCACACGCTGAATGCCTCCGGCGTCGCCCTGCCGCGCACAATTGCGGCCTTGCTCGAGACCCACCAGCAGCCAGACGGTTCGGTCACGATTCCGCCGGCGTTGGTGCCGTATGTCGGCACTGACCGCATTGCCTAGAGACGTTCTGCGCCGCGCGGGTCCGCCCGCGCTCATCGCCGCCGCGCTGCTGTTCGGCGTGCTCTCCGTTGGCTACGCCTGGATCGTCGCCCGCCATCTCCGCAGCGACGCCCGCGAAACGAGCCGCATGCTCGGCCGGGTGTTCGCCGGCCTGAACGATCCGCGCGAAGGCGCCGCCGCCGACGCGCTGCTCGAGCTCGCCGACGAGGTCCGGCAACTCGGGATCCCGATCGCCGTCACCGACACGGCGGGGCGGATCACGGCGATGGACAACGCCCCGTTCGGCCCCGCGGCAAGCGAGGAGACGCGGCGGAACTGGATCGCGGAGCTCGATCGGATTCACGCCCCGCTCATCCAGCCAGGTGTCGGCACGATTCATTACGGCGCACTCCCCGCGGCGCGGGCCTTCACGGGTCTCGCGGTGCTCCAGGGCGCGATGTTTCTCTGCCTCGTGCTGCTCGGCGTCTGGGCGATGCGCGAGCGCGTGACGTCGGCGCGGGACCGGCTCTGGGTGGCGATGGCACGCGAGTCTGCGCACCAGCTCGGCACGCCGCTCATGAGTCTCACGGGGTGGATTGATTACCTGCGCGAGAATCCGGGTACGCCGGGCAGCGAGCTGGTCGACCATCTTGAGGCAGATGCGGAGCGGCTGCAGCGCGTGGCCAAGCGGTTCGAGCGGATCGGCCGTCCGGCGCGGCGGGAGCCCGTGCGGCTGGGTATCGTCGCCGAGCGCGTCGTCGCGTATTTCCGGCCGCGGCTTCCCACGCTCGCGCATTCGGTCACGATCACGCTCACGTCGCCGGGCGCGGGACCGACGGCCACGGGCGATCCCGTGCTCATCGAATGGGCGCTCGAGGTGGTCGTGAAGAACGCGGTGGATGCGTTGAGTGGCCGAGGTGGGCGCATCGACGTGGATGTCGAGGCGGCGGATGCGATGGGACGCGTGAGTGTGCGCGACGACGGGCCGGGTGTGATGCCGGAAATGCAACGGCAATTGTTCGAGCCCGGCGCGACCACCAAAACCGGCGGCTGGGGAATCGGGCTCGCGCTCGCGCGCCGGATCGTCGAGCAGCAGCATAGCGGGCGGGTGACGTTCCGGCCCGGCCTCCAGGGGAAGGGCGCGGTATTCGTCTTGGAGTTTCCGCTGACGGCATGACTGGCCTGCCTCCACTTCCGCTGAACCCCGCCCAACGGGAGGCGGTCGAGCACGCCGAGGGTCCGCTGCTGGTGCTCGCCGGCGCTGGGTCGGGCAAGACCCGCGTGCTCACGGCGCGCATCGCGCATCTCATCACCAAACACGGCGTAGCGCCGCAGCGCATCTTCGCCGTCACGTTTACCAACAAGGCCGCCGGGGAGATGCGCACCCGCATCGCGCAGCTGCTTGGGCGCGATCCGCGTGGGCTTTGGATCGGGACGTTCCACTCGCTCTCGGCGCGGCTGTTGCGGCGCGAGGCGCCGCTCCTGGGGTTCGGGCCGAACTTTACGATCTACGACTCCGATGACTCCGAAGCGCTGGTCAAACGGCTGCTCGAGGCGCGGCAATTGTCGCCGAAAGCCTATCCACCGCGCACAGTCCACGGCGTCATCTCGGGCGCGAAGAACCGGATGCTGCGGCCTGAAGAGCTGGCCCAGCAGGCCGACACGCCGCTGGTCCAGGTCGCGGCCGACATCTATGCCGCGTTGGGACCCGCGCTGAAGCAGGCCAACGCCATGGATTTCGACGACCTCCTGCTGCAGCCCCTCGTGCTGTTTCGCGAGCATCCGGAACGGCTTGCGTTCTGGCAGGACCGGTTTCAGCACGTGCTGGTGGATGAGTTCCAGGACACCAACGCCGCGCAGTATCTGCTCGTCAAGCATCTCGCCACGCGGCACGGCAATCTCTGCGTGGTGGGCGACGACGATCAGGCGATCTACGGTTGGCGGGGCGCGGATGTGCGCCACATGCTCACGTTCCAGAACGATTTTCCCGGCGCCAAGCTCGTACGGCTCGAGCAGAACTACCGCTCCACCCAGGTCATTCTCGACGCCGCCAACGCGATCATCGCCGAAAACAAGACGCGGCTGGGAAAGACGCTGTTCACCGAGAAGCACGGCGGTGCGCAGGTCGTGCTGCTGAGCACCGCGGACGAGCGGGATGAGGCCGAATGGCTGGCGAACGAGTTCTCGCGCCGCTCGACCGAGGGCGACGCCGCCTACGACGAGATGGCGATCCTGTACCGCACCAACTCCCAATCCAGGCCGTTGGAAGAGGCGTTCCGGTTTCGAGGCATCCCGTACCGGTTGATCGGCGCGATCAGCTTCTACGAGCGGCGCGAAGTAAAGGACCTGTTGGCGTATCTGCGGCTGATCGCCAACCCCGCCGATACCGAGGCGTTCCGGCGGGTCGTCAACGTCCCGCGCCGGGGCATCGGCGACGCGTCGCTCGCGGTGCTCGCCCGGGCGGCGGCGGGATGGCAGAAGCCGCTGCTCGAGTCAGCACGGCAAGCGTCGGCCATCAGCGACCTGCGGCCGAACGTGCGGGAGGCTCTCGCTGGGGTGGCGTCCCTCGTCGATCGCCTGCGCGAGTCGGTCGGGCAGGCGGACCCGGCCACGGCGCTCGAAACGATCCTGGCGACCACCGGTTACGAGCAATACCTGGCGGAAGAAGGCTCGGAGGGGCTGGAGCGCATCGAGAACGTGGGAGCGCTGGTCGCCGGCGCGGCGGCCTGGGCGGAGGTGCAGGACCCCGAGCTGCTCGAGAACATCGGGAGCCCGGTGGAGCGCTTCCTCACGCAGGCGGCGCTGCTCACGCCGGCCGACGAGGCGCGCGAGGATCCTGGCGTGACGCTCACGACCAC
>Ga0137430_1000243_pt1 | contig 15581 bp, 36 predicted proteins | sample EasRivERMZT754_2_FD_104651 | JGI IMG/M metagenome (GOLD analysis project Ga0137430, IMG submission 104651) | Soil microbial communities from meander-bound floodplain in the East River, Colorado, USA - East River MetaG ERMZT754_2 | ecosystem: Environmental > Terrestrial > Soil > Floodplain ...
ATCTGATGGCCCAATGTGTTGATCCCAATGATATTGAGCTGCTGGAGGACTGCGATTGTGATCGAGTTGCCGAGCCTTCCAGGGAGAATCCACATCGTCGTGTGAAGACCTACCAACACGACAAGGACTGCGAGGAATGTCAGGGCAGCGGGAAGCGGCCCACACCATTTGGAAGAGACATCATCAATCTAGTTAGAGATTACGGAACAACTCGATAAGGAGCCGCAAATGGGACGACCGGTATTCGAAGACAAGAATCCCTACAATGGAATGAATTACTACATCATCACCAACGAAGAGCCGGAGTTGTTTGCCAGGATGTTGGGTAAGCGTCGATTCAAGAGGTCGGCAGGGATTGCAAGTGGTGGAGAAGTCCCGATTCAAGTGCTGCTGCCGCGTAGCGACGAGGTGCTGGCCATCGATCATGCCTACCCACCACTGGCTCACAGCTACATGAAGACCTTGATGATTGAATCATTGGGTATCAACAAGTTTCAGAAGCTGCTGCTGGAGACCAGTGGTAAGTATTACCCCGAATTGGTTAAGCTGGGGCAGGAATTGGCTGCGATGTTGCCAGAACCTCTCAACAAGCACATGCCGCCGACCAGCATTACCAGTAGCTTCTTCACTGCGATGCGAAGGGAATGGCTTATCCTGCGCGGTCTCCGCAAGATTGATGAGAAGCTCGACAAGCTAACGCTGATTCACGGCGACCTAACCGATCTGGGGCAGTATGGGCAAGTGGATTGTCTGTATATTTCCAATGCCCTTCAGCATACCAATCGAACAATGAAATCACCAAAGCTAACGGATTTTGCTCCATTGGTGGCTGACGGTGGCATTTTGATGGGGACTGGGAATGATTTCACTCCCAAGGTACTTGGTACGGCTTGGAAGCCCCTCCATAGCATCATGGGCACCAGGACATCGTGGCAGCATGTCATCATTGAGAAGCTACCGCAGGTTCCAGCAGTGGCGGCATGAAGCGCTACGCGCCGACTTGCCAGCGTTGCTGCGGTATCGGCAGCTACATCAACAATATCGTGAACAGATGGCGGGAGTGGCCTATGTTCGTGCGCTGTGAGTGCCGCGAATGAGGGTAACAATCCCTGAGAAGTCCGTTACCATCTCACGGTGCTATCACGAGTGTCCATACTTCCAGCTTGACGGTGGTCCCAGTCCGGTAATGTATTGCGGGCATCCGGACCTTAGCTACGAAAAGACTGGTGATGCCTACGCGGGGATGATCATTAGCCATCCAGACTGTGATACAGGCTTTCCGAAGGATTGTCCGCTGACGAAGAGGGCGAAATGATCGAAGTCAAGGGTGATCTTTGGACATTCCCAGCCGGAGTAATAGTTGTTACCACGAATGGTGTCGTGAAGCGGGATGGCTCGTTGGTGATGGGTGGGGGATGCGCTTTGGAAGCTGCCCAACGATATCCCGACCTTCCGATCATGTTGGGACAAGCTGTGCGGGAGTTTGGCAACGAGCCGTTCTGGACACTATGGCCGGATGGAATCCAGATTGTCTCCTTTCCGACGAAGCATCATTGGCGGGACAAGTCCGATATCCTATTAATTGAGAAGGGTGCCAGCAAGATAGCTGGGATGACTGTCTTGCGAGATCAAGCTGTAGTGATGCCTCGGCCGGGATGTGGCTTGGGTGGATTAAAGTGGGATGCTGTTAAGGCGGTAATCGCTCCAATTTTAGATGACAGATTCCACGTTATCGCCCATACGTAGATTCCAATGATGCTTTCTGTGGCAGTTTGCGCACAACACATCACACTTTTCGATCTCGGCAAGCACTTTTGGCCAACTTTTCTTACCTACTTGATGGAAATAGCCAACCAAGGAGAGTAATCGATGCGAGGTTCTGTCGATAACTTTGACACCATTGAATTGGTGCTTTCCAAACGGAATTTGCTGGCTTTGCTGCACAAATTGGAGATGGTGGGCTCTGCTAGAACCATTATATTCGGGGACCGGGGATGGACCTTCGTGATCAAATCGGAGTCAAACGAAGAGCATTATCGAGATCGAATACCTGGGGCGATGCATCCACAAACCGAAGCATTTATCGAGGAGAACTCCGATGTTTAGATGTAACCTCTGTGATACCGTCTCCCAGCCCAGCGCCAAGCCAGTCAAGGTCGTGGTGGAGACTCGTAGGGTCCAGTATTACCGTAGCGGCAGCGAAGGCCGGGAAGCTGAGCTGATCGGTAATGGTGTGGAGACTGTCCGGGAGATAATGGTGGGGCCGTGTTGTATGGAAGGTAAGCTGCAATGAGAACTGAAATCACTACCTTTGGTTATTTCACTTTCGCCTGCATTTGCTTTGCCGGTGCTGTAGCGCTTAGTGGAGGCGGATTGGCTGGGGTGTTGATGGTAGGGGCGGCGTGGGGAGTTGTATGCGCCATTTGCAATGTGAACATATGCTGATCCCCTCTCGATCCATTAAGTCGGTTGTACGGGGTTTGTAAGGGTTCCTAGAGGCATTCTAAGACCGATGCGTAATGACATGTCGAAGGTAGTCGTGGAAAGGCCTCGTGGTGGCCACCACATCGGCTTGCATGGGCGAAATCGAGGCACCAAAACGAGGTTACGGACCCTGCTGCCGCAAAGCTGGGAGCTTGACGACGACGATTTGCCAGCATCGACGGTGCTGACCGCCAAGCGACATCCAATTTCCCCGAATCGCCCGGAGAACGATGCCTACGACGATAAGAACTTTTCGGATCTGCTGGGACCATTACGGGGCTATCTCCGGAAGCAGGTCGGACGGCCTTGGGATGACGTCTATTCGGAGCTGAGTCAGCATCTCGATCGTCGGAGCTTGTCGGGACGGCACATCTGGGGCCATGTCGAGAGCGACGTTTCCGTCAATACCTGGATGGGCCGTAGTGGAAAAATCTATACGCGCCGTTACGGCACACATTTGGTGGAGGACTTCTACGTTCATCCCCTCACTGGGTTGCTATGCTACACGCCCCGTAGACGGTACCGCAATCGTAGCGCGAAGCAGAAGGCCAAAAGGGCCTACGATCGTCGATTGAAGCAGCTGTTCGATGTCTCTGGGCCGGAGTGGTGCATCATCGACGAAGATACCCTGTTCGAGTATCGAGAGATCGAGCACTGCGACAGCAAGCCCTACTACCATTTTCGAGTCTGGTTTGTGCATCGATATGGCATCATCCCGGAGCGGGTACAGACATACTCCTATCGCGGCGAGATACGACAGAAAGTGATCCCCGCGCATCGCGGCAGGATCTCCTCGAAGCAGGCTTCCAAACGGGATATTCGCAAAGCAGGAACTCTACTTATAAAGGAACTGACATGAAAGATTGCAACGTGCAGGAAGCCACACATGTAAAGATAGGTGGGCGATACGAACGGATTACCGCGAAACACGGAGTCAATCCTGACGGACGACTAAACAAACCATCTGAAGGCGGGTTCCGCGTAACCACGGAAAGCGGCCGTCGTGTAGGTATGTGGCAAGCTGAGCGTTATGGAAAAGAGGAATCCGAATGAAATCTACCTCGAAATTGGCGATTGGTTGGCTGGTGGGCCTGTTGCTAGCCTTCATTGTGTCTTTCCCCGTGGCGGCTATCGCAGCAATCAGTGTCTTTTTCACTATATTTTGTGTGCTTCTATTGATGTTCCGATCAGTAGAGGATACGCTGTGAGACATACCATTTCCCACGATTGGAACGTCCGACGCCCCCGGCTACACTTCGCACAGCGACCCAGCGATAATCTGGCCTTCGATGTCCGCTGCGCTGACGGCTCTCCGATGACCATTTACGCCACCGAGGATGCCGCTGAGAAGCTGATGCTGGCTTTGCTGGATATCCTGCTGGAGACACCAAGCATGGGCCGCTAAGCGAGAAGCCGAGATCAAGGCTATACGGGCCTCCTGAGCCGTCCTAGGCACCTTCGGTGGCCATTCCAGCCGCTTACCGAGATGAGTATCATCAACGTCCTCACCGTTTTTTAGTATAGCACAAAATCGGGAGATTGTCAAATGCGAATAGCCGTAACCCAAAAGGACATCAACGAAGGCGACCATCTTTGCCGGACTTGCCCGATCGCCAGGGCCATCCAGCGTAGAACGAAGGCTAACTCGGTATTGGTAGGATTTGCGTTTATTACAATCAATGATGCAGTCGTCCACACGCCACCCAAGGCCCGCAAATTTATACTACAATTCGATCTACGCCATCCCGTCTCTCCGATGCATTTCGAATTGGAGCTGCCATGCGAGGCGTAATAGACGCGCTGATCTATGGATTAGCGCTATTTGTATTAGTTGGTGGTTTAGGCACAATAGTCGTGGCCGTTATCGCAGCGGTGTTTAGACCATGATACCAATATGGCTCCAAAACTACATCTTGGTTTGCATCACGATGGTAGTCGCTGTCTACATCATCGCCTATCTCACGGAGGACTTGTGATCTTGGGAATTGTTTTTATCGCTGGCCTGCTGTTAGGCGCCGGAGCAATATGGCTCATCATCACCACTTCTCGCAGCACTGACAATCGCGTCACCGACGAATGGATTGAAGAGCATCGCTACGATAAATCCGGCTACTAACCTGGGAGGACATCATGAAAATCAACGTCAACCGGTCCACACCTCCGCAACTATTGTTTGCTAGCACGCCACCATATAAGCTATTTTTCTTCACAGATGGCAACAATACATTTGTGGGATTCAGGAATGTTATTGGCGGTTACTACTATTTCAATTTGTTGGATGGATCTCTATACTTCAATCCATCGTGGCCACCCCAATACATAATCCTAGGCATGGTCAACGAAGCAATATTCAGTTAACAGCTACGAATTTGGAGGGCCTACAATGCCCAGAATCTCACGCTCCGACGTCACTTTCGCTGTCAATGATAAAACCTGGCTTGCACGCTTCACGCACGATCACAACAAGAAGGGCATCATTTTCAAGGACCGTGACGGCAAGGAAATCACTGTCAAACACATCACCACTTGCCGTCTCAGCCATCTTGCCAAGCCGAACGTCTATGTCACAGGTGTTTCGCCTTGCAGTCTCTCCGACGATTACAACTGGCGCAAGGGCATCACCAGAGCCTTCAAGAAGGCCCTTGAACGTGCGGGTTACTGCCGCTTCGAGAAAGATCCCACTACTCGCCGGGAAACCGTCGTCAAGCTGAAGGAAGACTACCCCCTCATGGTGCGGCAGTTCGCGTGGGAGATGGAAATCAAGGATTACCCGCCACACAATCTCCGCGAAGCGGCTAAGGCCGATAAGGTGAAGGTAATCGTAGCTGGCCGGAAGGCACCGCCAATCACGCTCGAAGGCGAAGTTGTCGCATCAGAGCCCGTCGGTACGCCACCGGAATCCACCAAGAATGGCACCGCCCATTTAGGAATGGACTGATGCGTAATCCAAAAGCAATCACCCTCGTCGTCGGTCTCATCCGAATCGTTGAGGGTTCCGGTATCCGCTCTGGGAGATGAACTTCTTGGTATGGAATCGTATCCGGGAAGCTAGGAAGGAACTTGACATATGAAAGCAATACTACACGTCGATGTCGAATACGATCTCCCCGATCTGGAAGCTGCGGAGCTTGAGGCATCATTCGTGGACATGATCCAAAGACTAGCTGAGGACACTCATGCAGTCCGCATCGATGCAAAGTTCGATGATCGGGTGATCTTGGATTTGGATCGTAGGCCAGCAATCGTAGTTACCGACGGAGCGCAGCCGTGAAAGTCCTCATCACTCCCGATGTTCACGAGCGTAACGTCCAGCTCGCCAAGGTGTTATCGCCAGAACGCTTAGATAGTATTGATGCTGCAGTGTTTCTGGGAGATTGGCTGGACAGTTTTGCTCCTTACGATGGTGGACGAGTCCAGTCAACCATCGAGTTTATCATGGCGGGACATCAACTCAATGGCATAGAACACAAGGGTCGTCTAATCCCGTGTGACTGGATAATCGGTAACCACGACGCCCATTATTTCTTCGATCACAATGGATATGGCTGCTCTGGCTACGATCCTCGCAAGAAGGAACAGGTAAAGCGCCTCATCCCACCCGAGGTCATCAGCCGATTTAAGGTATTTACCCACGTCGGGCCGTATCTGGTGAGTCATGCTGGATTCCATCCCACTACCCTCAAGCTGGCGGACTTCCAACTGTGTCAGGATGCCGTCAAGGAAGCGCTAGGAGGCGGTTACAGCCCTCTTTTCGGTGCGGGGTATGCCAGGGGCGGCAATCTGCCCTACGGAGGGCCAACTTGGCTTGATTGGTCTCAGGAATTTGAAAATATTCCCGGTAAGCCCCAGATCGTAGGGCACACCTACGGCAAGGAAGTCCGTACACGCGGTGGTGACGACGCAAAGGCCTTTCGTAGCTGGTGTATCGACACTGCCCTGAAATTCGTGGCCATCGTTGATGACAATACCGGCGAAGTCATCATTGAGGAGGTATAGCGTGAGATTCCACAAATCTGATCGCGTCATCAAATTCGCCTATGGGATGCAGACATACCCACCCCACAAGATAACACTGTGTGCATTATTCTGGAGACTTGTGCTGATAGCACCACTGTTGTGGCTGGCTTTGGGATCGCTCCTCTGCCTCGCAGGTCCGGTTTGGTGTGTCCATTGGTGTTGGAAACAGACACTTGGTAAAGTCATTAAGCGCTGGGAAGAAGCAGCCGATGAACGCAGAATAGCAAGATGGTCCAAAGGAGAAGCTTTGCGACCACAAATCGGCATCTGGGTCACAATCAAAGCTGGCTTCAAGGCCATCAAGGGCCGCTATTGCCCAATCATAGAGATCAAGCAGGGTTAAAATGCGTAACGAATCTGATCGAGAACTGGTACTCCTACGAGAAATCGCAGATCTTCGTAGCGAGCTAGCGTTAATTCGGGATGCCGCCAATGATGAATCACTAAGTGACGGTGCCATTAGAGCCGTAGCGATAGGACTCTCCGAGATAACCGCCGAGGACATCGCGTGGGCCAAGGAAGCCGTCGCGAGGCAGCGATGAAGGTTATTCGTACACCGCTATATCGGGTTACGGTTGATCGGAAATGGCTTTACGATCGTATCCCGGAGATGTGGCCATGACCACTGTGGCTATGGAAGCTCGCTGGCGGCGTATCGCCACCTTCTTGGAGCGTACCCTAGGTCTGAGCCGAGGTGACGCCATGCTGCGCGCTAGATTGATGTCCGATAAGCAATTAACAGAGCATCTCGCCATGATGCTGACACATCGCTCACCACGCCCCAGCACCGTCGCTCAGCGCAAGCTACGGGCCAATCGCCGAGCAGAACAAGAATGTGTGGAATGCTCGAAGCCCAGCGAGACTAGGCGCTGTGAGGACTGCAATGAAGACCGCAAAAGACATCGGAGGGCCGCGTGACAACAAGAAGCAAGGCCACGAGGAAAATCGTCATCTGGCAACTGGGAACCGCATACGGTCCCTTTCTTTTGCATGAAGCTAAGGCTTGGTGTATGCAAGAACTTGGCGTCCGATATCACGAGGACATCGCCACCTCCAAAGATCAAGCAGATCTCAATAATATCGGCGCTGACACCGGGCTGTTCTCCATAGATTTCTACAACAAACGTTGTGATTCTTACTTGTGTAAGGAGCCGTGATGACTAAAAAGCAACGTATCGCCAAAGCAAAGGCCTTGTGGGATGATAATCTAGCCGACTGGAACTCCATCCAACTTGCCATATTTCACTTGGAGCGAGTGCGTAGAGAAATAGGTTTTCAAGTCAGTGCTGCTCATACGCTTTACAAGAAGTTGGGTGGCAAGTGATGCACGAAATGGACCCCGATCTCTTGGAACTGTACAACGATGCCCTCGGTGGGTAACGTTTTGGAGGCTGTGATGTCCCGTAAGAAGATCCAAAAGCAACGTCTCGCAGACAAATCCCTGGACATCGTTGCTGCTACGATGAGCGCTGGAGATTTGCTGACCGAGATCCGGGAGATCTCCAAAATGACCATGGCCCATCGCAATAAGCGACGTCATGAAGAACGATATACCAAATTCAAAAGGCCGGTAGGATAAACAATGTCAGAACTCTTTTGCAAAAGCTGTAGGTTCTTCCTGAAGATCGATGATGCCGGGGAATGTCATCGGAACAGTCCCAGACCAATCATCCAGGAAAGTGCCATATCACATAGGACAATCTGGCCCGTAGTCCAGTCCTCCGATTGGTGCCACGACTACGAAGAAGCAGATTCCGTCAATTAGGAGACTCATGACCATTCCCTATAGGCTTGTTCAATGGTTTTATTGTAAAAAATATGATGACTGGGGGGACCGAGTAATTCCTTATCCTGGCGACTCGGTTTCAGTCTGCACATTGGTACTGCGAATCCCAATCCTCTTGTTTTGGATAGCGGCAATAAGCATCGCTAGCCCGTTGTTGTTGTTGGTCTGGCTTTACGATCATTGTCCCTGGCAAGTTAAGGTACGGTAAAGGAGACCCTGATGAAGCATCCGGATACTCACGAGATTCGTGTGATTAAATTGAAGGCTTTTCACGCTATCTTGGACGATCCAAGCCAAGTAGAACAAATCATAGCCAGGGCGCACGCTGACATCGCAGCTACACTCACGATAGCCTCTTGCCATGTTTGTGGAGACCCTGTTGATAAACATGGCCAATTCGGTTTTAGAGATCATGCGCCGCGCGATGCCAATGGCGACGAGATCTATGTCCCAGACAAGTTTTAGGGAGGCCCTACAATGAAATGCCCAGAATGCAGCGGCTTCGTCATCTACGCTCCCAACGGCTACTACTGCGGCCACTGTGATTGGGAGGAGTCCCTTGATGGTGACGAAGATGACGTAGATGAAGATGCGTTGGAAGACAATATCGATGACCATGACTGGGAACCGGGTGGCGACGATGACGAATAACGAAGAATCCCCCGACGGTTTGCCGTGGGCCTTCCCCCGCCAGATGGCCCGTTCCATCGTCGCTGAGCTGCGTGCGCAACAACGATCCAATGTGCTACGATTTCCAACTGGTTGTCCTGTATCCCTGTCGGAGTTACAATGCCTAAATCAGCTCCACGCTGGCGTCTCATCGCCGGAATAGCCATGTTTTTCTACATGTGGTACTCGGGTCAAGGCTGGTTATGGCTGGAAGGATGCTGTAGATGAAGCAGAAATTCCACGTTGGAGATGTCGTTCGAGTAGCGAAGGATCTCGGCTCTACTATGCGTCACTTTACCAACGATTGTTATGCTGTGGTTGAGTATAGCTACTTCGATAAATTCCCGGAGCATAATCCAAACGAGCAGCACAAGCACGAGTATAGTCTATTGCTGCTTACAGATGGTGGGGCACATTCATCTGCGTGGTATCACTCGCATCAATTGCGAATGGTTCGCAAGAATACCGCATTGAGCGTTTCTTAACATTATGATTAATACACTATGTTACATCGTCATCGGCTGGGCGGCTATGATCATATACAACGATGTGTGGAGACCTAGAACATGATTCTAACTAGTAAATCAGAAATGTTGATCCTTTCTGGACTTCCTGGGAGCGGGAAATCCGTCTACGCTCGTGATTGGGTAAACGAAGATCCCGATGCCCGCTTACGCTTCAACTATGACGATGCCCGTGTGGCACGCTACGGCCCCGATTGGGTTTGGAATCGCAAAGAAGAAAACGAGATGCAGGCTGCAGTCAAGGCTGATGTCATCACCGCATTGAAGGCAGGCTTGTCAGTCTGCATCGACAATACGAATCTCTCCGGCAAGGTCCGTGAGCGTTGGGCTGCACTTGGCAAATCCCTGGGAGCTGAGGTCATCGAGCAGGAAATCGACACTCCCCTGGACGAGTGCATCAGACGTGATCGTAATCGTAAGGATCGGGCTGGGGGTAGGGTCGGCCGTGGCGTTATCGAGCGCATGGCTTTGTTCGGCGGATTTATGGATTTCGCCGCTAGCAAGAGACCCATAGCAATTTTTGACATTGACGGCACGCTGGCAAACTGCGATCATCGGGCGCATTACGTTCGACGTGGTCATACGCCAAACTGCACCAACAAACAAGAAACTATTTGGCAATACGGTAAGTGTCTCTGCGGTGCAATCGAAGGTCAGCGGAAGGATTGGAAGGCCTTCTACACCGCTGCGCCACAGGACGAACCCATCAAGCCAATCATCGAATTGGCTAAGCTGCTGGCGATGACCCACGAGATCATCTTGCTCTCCGGTAGGGATACCTCCGATGGTATCATGACTGAGGAATGGTTAGAACCGCATCTCGATGGCATCTATTCACATCTCTTCCTTCGGCAGGCTGGTGATTATCGCAAGGACTACGAGCACAAGCTGGAAATCCTTTCGTATATTCCGAGAAAGAGAATAGATCTGATTTTCGAAGATCGAGACCAATGTGTTAAGGCGTTTCGAGAGAAAGGGTTTCGGACTTTGCAGGTTGCTGAAGGAGCCTTCTGATGGGCTATCACGAATCCATCGCTGAACTTCGGCAAGAAGCTCACACAACTTGAAAATGTCACGCCTTGCAAGAAGCATGGCATCGAGCATATGAAGGCATGTAACGCTTGTTTTGGAGATGTGCACTGCGAGGCATGTATTAAACAAGGTGGTCGCATCAGTAATTGCTGGTGTGACTATGATAGCAGAGGAGGATACGATTGATGACTGGAAATGAACTGATTTACAAATTGAACAATCTATCTCCGGAAGAGCGTGACCTGCAAGTTCATTTATATATCCCAATCGGCGAAGATGGTGACATGGCTTCTGAGGTAAAGGTTCTCAAGGAAGAAGACTCACCCTACTACAAAGGAGACAATCCCTGGCGTTGTGATCTAGCGGAGCCAGGCGAAACGCTGATCTTCGTTATGTAAGATACGAATCACGGAGCGAAGCGACGCGCGCATGCGCTCGCGCGGAACAGCAGCCGGTGTCCCCAAAAGTGGACATTTTGACAATCACCGGGTCGCCGGGTCATACTCGGCAAGTCGCGGAAATGACCGGAAACGGCCCACAACGTTATTTTGGAGCATACGCATGATTCACGTTGAAGACGCCACAATGGAGGATTTCGAGAGGAAGCGAGTCATCCAGATAATCGGTTCGGAAAGGGAAATCTCAGCGTTGGAGACGTCGCTAGTAGAGCTGGAGAGCATCGAAGGAATCTCCTCAACATCCCGTAGAATTCTTCATGATTTCACGCATAGTTTAACAAACGCCTGTGGTTGGTAAACTAGGATGACACCGCTTCAAACTAAGTTCCAACAGGCTCTCGTTGACTGCATCCTTTGGCATATGGATCACTGTGATGATGAGTGGGACGTCACTTACGACATGAATCGAATCAACAACTTTGTTGAGACTTGGGCAAAGACACTTAAAGAGGACCGTAATGAAAACATCAGTTAAGATCAGTTCGGATGGTAGTGAGACAGGCGCCTTGCTTGTTGAATATCTCAAGGATCGTAATGTTTACGACTCCAAGGGCCAAGCTACCGTCTGCTATGGCCTCTCCAGTCGTAATCGTCCAGCGCTGAATCATTCCTGCCAAAGCGATAAGATCACTCGGATGCGAGCGATGAATAACGCGGGTATCCGGACGGTTCCTTGGTTTGATGCGAAGCGAGTTCCTGCCAATGTTCAGTTTCCGATCCTTGCCCGGAAGATGTATGGCATGGGTGGTAAGGACATCGCAACAATCTTCCAGCGTGAGGAAATCGACTGGCGTATCGCTGCTGGATGGGATTGGTTCAGCGAGTATGTTCCGGTAGCTCGTGAATTAAGATGCTGGGTTTACCGCGACGAAGTGCTGGATACCTTCGAGAAGGTGATGCGTCGCCCGCAGGATTACACGAAAATTGGACGGAACTTCGGCAATGGATTCGAATTTGAGCTTGTCGGGGAACACACTGAGGCTTACAAGGCGTCCATCGAGACCCTACGGGCACTTGGATTGGACTTCGGTGCCATCGACTTGTTGGTAGGCAAAGATGGGCTGACATACGTTTTGGAGGCTAACACCGCTCCGGGCGTGATTCGTAGCGGAGCGCAGGCCACTCTTGGAAAGTTCGCAGATCGGATTGTAAACTGGTTACAGAACGGAGCAAAATAGGACATGTCAATCAACATCATTTACCGGGCTGACTCAGTTGGCCCCATCTGCAAGAAATTAGCTAATGCGGGGGATTTGGTAGCCTTCCATGAGGATGCCGTCACCGATCTTCGGACAGCTCCAGTTGCACCTCCAATCGATCCACTCGCTCCGCTTTGGAACGATACGCAGGACGCTGCCGAGGCCTTTGCCAATCTAGATATGACTCGCTCAACGGTCGCTCAGCAGGGCATCGAAGACTTGATTGCGAAGCTGCAGCAGGTCAGGCAAACACAGCTTGTTCCAGTTCCGGTGGCCGTCAATCCTGACCGACAAGTAGCCATTCGATGGGGCTCGCGGTGGGCTGGTAGAGCTGACATCGAAATCAACACAGCTGAGGCCGTATCGTTGGCTCGTGATAAGCGAGGTAGTCGGCAAGCTTTGCGAGGCGGTCCTAACGGACCCATCTGCCCAGAGACTTGGTGGAGACGCAGTGATGTCCAACTGCCCTGCGTTGTTCGCCCACGTCGTCATCATGCCGGTAATCGATTCTTCGTCTGCCGGACACCGGATGCCCTCAACACTGCGATCAATCGCTGTGGTCCTGGTTGGTATGCCTCAGAGCTAATCGAAAAGACCAACGAATATCGGGTCTTCGTGTTGCAGGGGCGGGTAGTTTGTGTCTCGGAACGATTCCCAGCCAATGCTACTGATGTGGCTTGGAATCTTGCTGCTGGTGGTCGTCTTATCAACGTGAAGCGCGGTGCATGGCCTCTCAACGTCGCCCACAAGTCCATCGAAGCTGCAAGACGGATTGGCTTGGATTGGGCTGCGGTGGATGCCTGCGTTGACAATCGCGGTAGGGTGTTGGTATTCGAAGTCAATACCGCTCCTGGATTGAAGAACGAGTATACCATCTCCCAGATCGCTTGGGCCTTCGAGCAGATCCCGCAGAACATCGGCTTGCCGCAGATCACCGCTGCGCCGATAACGTGGCAGGAGATCATCCATCCAAGCTTGCGGAATACTGATGATGCCGTAGCCGCTAGATAAGGATTGGTGGGATGACATTGCCCCGCAGCATTAAATGGCATTTCTACAGATATTACCATAACTGGGCAGTCGGCATCGGTTTTGAGAAAACGTTTGTAGGTCTCAAGGCGATGCGATTCGGGCTCGGATGGTGGTGCTTTTCCGTGACTTGGAGAATGGCTAAGGTAAACAGCCGATGACCCTAGACGCACAACAGCTAGAACGCCTAGTCCGTAGAATCGTTGAAACAGTGATTCAGGCCGACACCACATCACAGGCAGACAACGAAGTTCGTGATATTTTGGAACCATTGCTGCTCGATGAGGAGCCAAATGGCATTTGACGCTCACATCGATCTACCCTGGCAGATGTTGAAGAATCACGATGGCGAGAATTTCTTTGACATCGACAAAGGTGCAGACTACTCGACCATCTCAACCGAGAAGTTAAAGAAAGGTGGTCTCAACAAGATTATCTTCGCTTTATACATCTCCGATCCCATGCGATATGATCTAGGAACTGTCGATGCATACGAGGACATCCTAAGGGAGTTTAGCTGGTTGCCAAATGGGCACTACGTCGCATTAGAAGGTGGCGGTGTGCTTGGAGAAGACCCCATCCCACGCCTAGCAGAATTGAAGGAAATCAGCGATATCAAGTATCTCACGCTAGTGCATAACCATAATTTGGATTGGGTGGAGTCCGCTACCGATGGTGATCTGGGGACGGGCTTGCGGAATGTTGGCTACGAAGTAATCGTAGAATGTGAAAGACTCGGCATAGCCGTGGATGTATCGCATGCCTCAGATCAGACGATCAAGGATGTCCTAAGTATTGCTACGAAACCGATCATCGCTAGCCATTCCGGAGCTAGAGCCGTACTGAAGCATCCTCGCAACTTACCTGACGATCTCATCGAGGAGATCGCGAAGACAAACGGCATTATTTGTGTGCCATTTGCTAAACGATTTGTAGGATCGATTGACGGTATTGCGAAGCACATCGATCAGATCGTTCAGATTGCTGGCATCGATCATGTTGGGATTGGAAGCGACCTGGACGGAGCAGCGATGGTTGATGGCGTAGTATCTGTAGCGAATTGGTCCTGCTGGCAGGAACCCCTACGTAATCTGGGCTACAGCAAAGATGCTATTGACCAGATCGCTGGCTTAAATTTGCAACGTGTCTTGAATTTACACTAGGAGCAACGATGTTTCAATTACGAACAACTGGCTGCTGCGGAGTGTTGGAGATGGAAGACATCTCTACACAAGCGGGACCAAAAGAAGTGCTTGATGGATTGGCGGGGCAGCTACGAGCCAATTGCTCTGATTGGGAGCGAGAGAAGCCCTTTGTTCTGTTCACAAGTGTAGTGCAAAGGGTCACTGGCGATCATGTGGATACATTTGGTAATCGTCACGATGATTATGGCTTGGCGCTTGCTGATTATCTGGAGCAGAATGACCTAGGCACGGTGAATCGAACCATCGAGCCGAAGCCCAACTACACCAGGAATCCCATCAAGATTTGGATTTGGACTCCGAATTACGAGAAGATGAAGGAATTATATCCAGCACCACCACAACCAGTCGGATACGACGCAGCGCAATGTAATTGTAAGGATTGCCTAGTGCGCAGAATTCGTCTTAATATCCCAACGATCGTGCCAACGGCATCAGATCTAATACCAAGCATAACTTACGATTTCACAACGGAATCCAATGGTTAATCCAACACGACCATTCCAATGCATGCCACAGGACTACCTTCGTGGCGGGGGTACTCTAGCATCGCTGTATGAGGTACGAAAAATTATCGCCAGACGACACAAGGTTCACACCAATCTTGTCCAGTTGAAGTACGATCAGATTGAATCAGATTTTAGCTCGCCGATGGTTCGACAGGCTCGTGGATTGATTCTTGACGAGGCTGACAATTGGAAGGTTATCGCGAGACCATTTGATAAGTTCTTCAATCATGGTGAGTTACTCGCGGCAGACATCGATTGGACAACGGTTACCGTCCACGAGAAGCTTGATGGATCGCTGATCATCATGTACTTCTATGATGGGCGTTGGCAAATCGCTACGTCTGGATCACCGGATGCCATGGGCGAAGTCGGTGGTTACGGGATCACCTTCAAAGAGCTATTTTGGGATGTCTGGAAGGATAAGAAGTATGGTTTACCTAGCACCCTTCATGAAGGGATGACCTTCATGTTTGAGCTGACCACACCATATAATCGGGTAGTGGTGCGGCAGCCGGGTTGTAACATCCGGCTAATTGGCGTTCGGAATAACTTCTCAGGAATCGAGCTGCCAATCCGAAATTTCGTATTATGGGATTTGGTTAAAGAATTTCCTATCTGTGGCAGTTTTGAGGCGTTGATCAAGCAATTCGATACAATGGAACCAACGGCCCA
>Ga0137430_1000246_pt1 | contig 15505 bp, 16 predicted proteins | sample EasRivERMZT754_2_FD_104651 | JGI IMG/M metagenome (GOLD analysis project Ga0137430, IMG submission 104651) | Soil microbial communities from meander-bound floodplain in the East River, Colorado, USA - East River MetaG ERMZT754_2 | ecosystem: Environmental > Terrestrial > Soil > Floodplain ...
ACTTCCTGCCGACGCCGTTTGAGGACATCCTGCAACAGATCTCGAGTGCGCAGTCGATCGGGATGCCGCCGGTGTTCATGAAGGAACTGCGGAAGTCGATCGTGACGAAGTTCGAGGGCATGGCGAATCTGACGCCGGCGCAGATCGAGGAGATCCACAAGGCGATCGAGGACGCGGCTGATGATGTGACGCCCGCGGAACAGGCGCGGCAGCGGTTGGAGATGACGGTCAAGGCGCTGGGGTCGGAGCGCAAGCCGTTCGAGCGGAAGGAAGACGCGGACGCGGAGTGAGCCATGTTGTGTATCAACAGATTGGCGTGTGCGGTGTCTGAGCTCGCTCACGAGTGGAGGCGGTACAACGACTTTCAAGAGCGGGCAGTGTCTCTCGCCAGAGAACAGACCGACGCGCTGAAGACAGTGGCGGATGGTCAGGCGGCGATGATCGCGACTCAACGCGAGGCGAACGAACGAGCGGCCGAGTGGCGCCGCACAGAGCTGGCACACATGAGGGTGTGCGAACGTCGCTACCGTCTCGCGCTCGAACAGGTCGAGCTTCCCGATGAGCCACTTCGACACTGAGGACGCATGAGCACGGGCCGTGTCGTCTCGTCGGCGCAGAAGACGGCCACGGCGGCGGATCGTCTCGGAAGACGGTTTGCCAGGCTACTCGCCCGCGTGTTGCGCGAGACGGAGCGCCGCCTCAAGCCGCTCGTGTCCAGGGCGGCGCATGGGGACCGCACCGCGATTGTGCAGGCGGGTCAAGCCTCTCGACTGAGAACGGATCTGCGTCAGGCGCTCACGGCGTCAGGCTATGACGACCTCGCGGTGGCGGCGACGAGTGCGCCATTGGACCGGATCACGGAGTCCGTCTTGCGCACGCGCCGGCTCGCCAGGCTGAGCGGCGACCTAGTGCAAGGGACGGCGCTCCGGTTGGAAGCCTTGAAGGCGCTGTATCAGCAGGACTTGCTTGAGCTCGGCGATGAGCTGGCGCATGCGTTGTGGCAGACGACGGTGCGCGGAGTGTTCGGCACCCGTCCAGTCGAAGCGCTGCTCGCCGACCTCGAGGATGTCCTCGATACCTACGACCCGAACATCCGCACGCTCTACGATACGTCGGTGTCGATCTACGGCCGGCAGGTGGAAGCCTTGCAGGCGGGGGATGCTCCTGAGACGACGTTTGCTTATTTCGGGCCCGTGGATGACGTGACTCGGGACTTCTGCCTGAAGCACGTCGGGCGTGTGTACACGAGGGACGAGATCGACGAGCTCGACAATGGCCAACTAGACAATGTGTTCCTCACGGGTGGGGGCTACAACTGCCGGCATGTCTGGACCGAAGTCTCACAATTCAGCGAGGTGGCGGACATCGGTCGCAAGCGTGTGCCAGAAGTGCAGGCACAGTTGGATGAGTTGCGAGAGGCGGCGTGAGAACTAGGGTTTCTTGCGAGGCCGAAAGATGAGGACGCGCTTCGCGCGCAACCAGGCGTCCCGGTTGAGCCGGTGACGCAGACGGGCGAGCAGCCGTTCTAAGCGAATGACGAACGCCACACGACTCAGTAGTCTACAGGATCTCGACGTGCCGTTCACGCATCCGCACGGGTGGACGATGCATGACGCGGAGCCTGGTCCGGTTCAGCGGCCGTCCTGGACCTACGGCGAGTCCGACCCGGCGCTGATGCTGTTCACCGCGGCCATAGAGCGGTTCCGGCTCACGTTTCCGCCCCACAGTCAGATCCTGGAGCTGGGATGTGCGGAGTCGGACTGGCTGGAACGGATGCGTCGGTGGGATGCGACCTTCGAGCTTGTGGGCGTGGATGCGAGGGCGCACACGCTGACCGAGGCTGAGCGCATCGAGATCATTGAAGGCGACGCCATGCAGCAGGACCTCTTCGCCCCGGAGTTCTTCGACCGGATTGTGATGCTGGGCGCCTTGGAACACTTCGGCTTGGGGTTCTACGGGGATCCGGTCTCGCCGGACGGTGACACGCGGACCATGCAGAACGTCGCCCACTGGCTGCGTCCTGGCGGGTTGGTCTATTTCGACGTGCCGTGTCAACCGACCTTCTCGATTCAGGAGAACCGGCATTTCAGGAACTACGCGCCGACGTCGATCCGAGAGCGGCTGATCGTGCCCGGGCTGCAGGAAGTCAACAGGGCGTATTCGTTGCCTGAACCGCACGCGGGGACGTGGTGCCACGAACCCACGGAACCGCGGGTGCCCTATTGGTTCGTGGCTGTGCTGGCGCAGAGGGTCGCCTGATGGGCATCACGGTCAAGAGCACGGGTCAGCGCCTGGAAGCACAGGCCCTGTCCAATAAGGGGATCATGCGCGAGATCGGTCTCCTCGCGCGGGAACGGATTATCAGGCGCACGCTGTCCGGGAAAGATCAGAAGGACGCGGCCTTTGCGTCGTATTCGGAAGGCTACCGGAAGCAGAAGCAGGCCGCGTTGGGCGGATCGGGTGGTGTGAACCTGCAGGCCAGCGGACAGATGCTGAACGCGATCGAGATCGTTGAGGTGACCGACGACACCGTGACGCTGGGGTTGAAGTGATGGACGCCCAGGAGTTGATGTGCCGTCTCCAGGTCGCGCTCGGGCTCCGGGTGAAGACCGGGCAGATCATCCTCAACTTGCGAGACGACAAACTGGAAGTCGTGGAAACCGTGACGAAAGCTCGGCTGAAAGTGACGCCGACGCCAGTTGACGTCGGTGATGGAACCGTGCATAATTCGTAACCACTACCGCTAGACCTGTTCGGGCCACCGACCACCAGATCGCCGCCCGGTTGACCTCTCACGAGGAACCGAGGCGGCGTTGTTCGTTGTATGGCCAGACAGACGTTCATCCAGCGCAGTCGCGCAAAACCAGCCGCCGAGAAGGCGGCGTATCACCAGCTTTCTGGAGCAGGGAAACGGCGCGTCAAACGGGAGTTCTTTGGCCTGACGAGTCGGGACGAGGACTACCTCGTCGACCGTTTCAGCCAGGCGCTTGATCGCTTGGTGAAGCAATGACGTATCGGCGTCTCGTATCGGGCACCCACGGTATCGGAGGGCTGATGTATGAAGTTTGACGTTGAACTGGACGACAAGGGCGAATTCATCGGGACGCTGCCTCCGGAATTGACGACGGTCCTCGAGCGCCTCCGCGCCACGGCTCACGGAGAGGGCTACGGCAAGGGTGCGCAGAAGACGGCCGAAGAAGCCAAGAAGCAGATCGAAGACGCGATCCGGGCGGAGAAGGCGAAGCTCGAAGCGTTGCACCCGGTGGAAAAGGCCAAGTGGGACGAGATCGACACCCAAAACAAGCTGCTCAAATCGCAGTTTGAGTCCACCGTCCAGGAGTCACGGAAACAGTTGACCGCGCGCGAGGAAGCGCACGCGATCGAGATCACGAAGAAGCTCGACGCCCTCAAGACGCGGGAAGCCAAAATCCAGGCGCTCGTCAAGGGCCATCTGCGCGACCTCGCCGCACAGGCGGGTGCGCGGGATGAGTCGTTGACGGAGCTCGAAGTCATCCTTCAGCATCGGATCCACTTTGACGACGACATGGAACCGTTCGTGGTAGACGAAGCCGGGCAGCCGGCGAAGACCGCGGCGGGCAACCCGTTGGGGTTGGATGTCTTCGTCAAGCAGTACCTGGACAACCATCCGCATCACCGGAAACCCGTCGCGGGACGTGGCGGGGATGCTCGGAGAGGGGCCTCGTTGTCCGGGGGCGCGACGCATACCACCATCGAAGCCGCGCGAGCCCGGATCGATCAAGGCGATCGGTCCACGGCGGCGATCGATGAACTGTTCAAAGCCACCCGAAAGGCGCCTGCGGCCTGAGGGCGTTTCTGCGCGAGGGATAACCCATGGCCTTTTCTGGCGTCTCCACGAACAAGTATTTCACGCCGAACCTCGTCGGAGAGGACGTGTCGGAAGTGCTCCGATCGCTCTTCCCGTATGAGGCCCCGTTCACCGACTGGATCGGCGATCCGGACGGCTTCGCGACCTCCACCAAACACGAGTTCATCGACGACTACTTCCGTCCGCGGACGATCATCAACTCGACCGCCATCGCCTCGGCCACAGCGGCCACCGGGATCCAGGTCAACGGCCTCGGGGAAGCCCTGACGGTCGGGACGATTCTGGAAATCACCGGGGTGGCGGCGGAGCGCGTGCGGGTGACGTCGATCGTGGAAGGCGGCAATTCGATCCTCGTCGCGAGGAACTACGACGCGGCCGGCGTCGGCTCGCTGGCGGCGGGAGGCACGCTGCAGGTGAGAGCGCCCTCGGCACCGGAAGGCGACGAGCACGCAGGGCTCCACACGGCGCGTCTGGGGGTCCGTCGGGCCAACACCGTCGGGTACTTCAAGATCGAGATTGCCGCGACGAGAACCGCCATGGCGGTCAACCTGCACGGCAACGACTCCTACGAAGCCGCACGGGCGAAGCTGCTCCGCGAAGTGCCTGGCATCCTGGAAGCGGAAGTCCTGACGGGCGTCCTCAACGGGTCCAACTCGTTGGGCACGGCCACCACCCCGCGCACGATGCAGGGACTGCGCGGACAGATCACGGCGATCAACTCCACGGTCGTCGATGCGTCGTTCACCGCGTCTCCCCATCTGTATCTCGGGAACGCCATGATGAGCGCGTTCGATGCCGGTGCGTCCACGACGGAAGACTGGGGCATTGTCGCCGGGGCGCAGTACTTCCGCGACATCTCGGACATGAATGACACCAAGGTGCAGGACAGCAACGTCTCCGAGCTGTTCAAGCGCGTGATTCGCAACTATCAAGGGCCGTTCGGGCGCTGCACGGTGTTTCTGAGCCGGGCGCTGGCGAACCGCGAACTGATGGTCATTCCGAGAGAGCGGGTCCGTGTGCTGCCGTTGCAGTCTCGGAACTTCATGTATCAGGAAATGGGCCTCTCTGGAGACAACGTGAAGGGCATGGTCGTTGGGGAATATACGCAGGAGTCGTATCACCCCGGCGCCATGGCTCGGATCCGCACCTCGTCGCCGGCGTAAGTCGGTCGTCTCGTCGTCCTCGTCTGGGCGGGGTGGTCTGAGGATCGCCCCGCTCAGCTTCGACTCTGAGGAGTCACACCGGTATGGGTCATCCGCTGATCGAGCAATTCTGCCGCGCCTCCCAGTTGCATCCGGACTTTCTTCGCCGCTGTCAGCGCGTCTTCCGTGCGGAAGTCCAGCCATTGCTTGAAGACCGCGAACGGCTGCTTGAGGAAAACGCCTCCCTGAGGGCTGACGTCGAACGCCTGACCGTGGACGCGCCACGCCGGAAGCGGGAGCCTGTGGCGTCGTGAGTCTCAGCCTCGCGTTTCTCGTTAGTAGCGTGCCGTTTACGACGGCCGTCATCGACGGCCAGTCGTCGTTGGGCGGGTCGGAGTCGGCCTGCCTGGGCACGGCTCGCGCGTTACGACGCCGGGGCCATGACGTGCATGTCTTCGCGGCGCAACTCGATCCGGAGCGGGACGGGATGCCGGATGCCGATGGCGTCGTCTGGCATCGGCTCGAAGACTTCCCGGCAATGAACCTGTTTACCGAATTCGACGTCGTGTGCAGCCTCCGGATGTGGCAGGCGTTTGCCCGTTCGCCGGTCTATGCCCGGCTGCGGATGATGTGGAACCAAGACCTGCTGGTGCCCGGGGGCATGCAGCAGAGTGTGATGTCGGTCGCGTGGGCCTACGACAGGCTGGCCTACGTGTCCGAGTATCACCGTCGCCAGTGGGAACACCTGCAGCCGGATCTCGCGTCGATCGGCTGGGTCACGAGAAACGGCTGGGATCCGAGGGATCGGCCGGAGACGGACGTCCTCAAGCATCCGAACCGGATCATCCATATTTCACGCCCGGAACGTGGCCTGGGACCGCTGTTGACCATGTGGCCGGCGCTGCGGGCGAAGCATCCCACAGCCGAACTGCATCTCTGCCGGTATTCCTCGATGTACGACCAAGGGCCTGGGAGTTGGTCGGACGTCTGCGCGTCCTGGGATGTGCGGGTCGAACAGGTAAATGCGGACGTCGGCGGGATCACGTACCTCGGGGAACTGACGAAACCGCAGCTCTACAAGGCCATCTCGGAAGCCGCGGTCATGTGGTATCCGGGTGTCTCGACGTTTGCCGAAACCGGGTGTATGGCCGCGCTCGAGGCGCAAGCCTGCGGCACGCCGTTTGTCGGGTCGTATCGCGGAGCCCTGCCGGAAACCTGTCCCTCCGGGATCTTGATCACGGGCGACGCGGCCCATGACGCGGCGTATCACGAGGCCAGTGTGGACGCGGTGTTGGGGCTGATGGACGGCTGTCAGCGACGGTCGTTTGACTACCGGCGTCGGCAGAAGGACGGGCTCTCCCATGCGGCCGGATGGACCTACGACACCATCGCCGAGCAGTGGGAGGCGCAGATCCTCGCGTGGTTCCAGGAGCGGTATCAGGCGCATACCGCTGGCGTGCTGCAGCAACTGTTGCACGAGGATGATCACACCGCCGCGCGGCAAGTGGCCGATGCGATCGGCGAGACAAAGACCGTCGAGTTCTGCGACTACGTGATCGCGGGGAAAGACCATACCGCCGAGCAGTACGGGGGCGCCGCGATTGCCGATCCGTTGATCGAAGCCGAGATCTCGGCGCGGTTCAAGGCGGTGATTCCGCATTTCGCGACCTGCACGCAGGTCTTGGACGTGGCGTGCGGGAACGGGTCGTTTGCGCTCGCGCTCGCCATGGCCGTCCCCACAGTCTCCGTGACCGGCGTGGACTATTCCATGGCCAATATCGAGCGGGCGCGAGACGCGGCTGTCCGGGCTGGTGTCGCCGATCGGGTGTCGTTTCATCTCTGCCCGGTCTACGACTTCGACACACATGGCCTGCATGCGGACTGGATGGCCCTGACGGCTCGTTGGCGTCAGGAAGGCGTCTGCTTCGACGGGATGTTCGTCGGCGAGTTTATCGAGCATGTCGAGAACGCCCCAGGTGTCATCGACGGCCTCGAGGCCTCCCTGGGACGAGGGGCGATGGTGGTCTACACCTGCCCGCATGGGGCCTGCGCGGATCTCGTGCCTCGCACGGTCACGCTCCATCGTGGGCATGTGCACCGGTTTCACCACGACGATATCAAGGCGGTCTGGGGACGGAAGGCGGACTGCCAGGTGGACTACTTCGACGGCGGTCTGACGCAACGCGGGCAGCCGATCGGAAACTGGCTGATCCGGTATCACGTCGAGCCCGGCCGGGCGGCTGGGGCTCGTCCGCTTCAGGATCGGATCGTGCGCACCCGTCCCTTCCAGCGGCTGTCCGTTGGGATGATCGTCAAGGATGCCGAGAACGACCTGGCGCGATGCCTCTCGAGCGTGTATGCGGTCGCCGACGAGATCGTGATCGGGGATACCGGATCCACGGATGCGACGAAGGCGATCGCCGCCGGGTACGGGTCGAAAGTGCGGGCGGTGGATGTCACGCCCGTGATGGTGCATCCACAGGGCTTTGCGGGGGCGCGGAATGACGTGCTCGCGCAGTGTACCGGTCAGTGGTTCCTCTGGATCGACGCCGACGAAGTGCTGATCAACCCGCATGTCCTCCGGTATTACCTGGACGGGCCGATCTTCGCCGGCTACGTGATCCGGCAAACCCACTTGTATCTGGACGGGGAACCGACCTGGGATATCCCGGTTCGGCTCTTTCGGCACACCGGGCGGGTCACGTTCTACGGCTGCGTGCACGAGCAACCGCAAGACGGCCATGCGAACGGGGATATCCATCCGTCGTTGAATCTGATCGACGTGCGGATCGCGCACACTGGGTACCTGACCTCTGAGGCGCGCGAGTTCAAGCGGGTCAACCGGAACCTCCCGCTCTTGGTCAAAGACGGCAAGGTCTTTCCCACCCGTCAACTCGGCCATGTGCTCGCCATCCGAGAGGCGGTGATTCAGGCCGACGTGAGCCGGGCGCAACACAAAGGCGCCATGACGGATCGGGCGAAACAGGGCTATGCGTGGGCGATCAAGCTGTTCATCGAGCACTTCGATGATCCCGCGCACAAGTATCACACCCTGGCCCGACCGTGGTACGAGTCGGCCTTGCGGCAGCTCAACTTGGGGTGGGAGCAGGAGATTGCCCTGGCGGGTCGGTTTGGCGGGTTGGAGCAGCGGCAGGCCAGTCCCGAGCGGCGCTGGGTGCGAGATGCGGACGAATACCAACGCATCATGGCGCACCTGATCAAGGGCATCACGGACGGGATGCAGGACGTCACGTTTGTGACCGATCCGGATGTGCTGGCCCCGAAGGGTGAGACCACGCCTGATCTGGAGGTGGCGGTGTGAGCTGGCACCCGAACGATCTCGTCTCCGACCTCGACCTGCTGGACTACGAAGCCGGGATCCTGACGGACTTCGGGCAGGACACGTGGCACGGGAAACGCCAGAAGGCGCTCGAGGACTGGCTGTTTCCGATCCTGAAGTCCAGAGGCTTCGATCCGTATCGGCTGAGAACGCGGGCCAACCCGACACAGGCGTTCAGCTACACGAGCGCGGCCTACACGGACCAGACGGCGGCCGTCAGTGACACCACAGAAGACGATCTCAACCTCGCGGCCGTGTTGGCCACCCCGGGATCGGATGCGCTGTACCTCGGGTCGGACAAGCCGTTTCGCGGGCTCTTTGTGCGGATGGCCGATACCGTCTCCACCGCGGCTGGCGTGCTGTCCGTGGCGTATTGGAACGGGAACTGGGAGCCCGTCCTCGTCACGGACGGCACGATCCAGACGTCCGGGAAGACGCTGAGCGCCAGCGGCTCGGTGTCCTGGCTGCTCCCCCATGACTGGATCGTCCGGGTCGTGAACGGGTCAGACCGGCTGTACTGGGCCAAGGTCACCGTGTCAGCCGTCCCCACCAGTGCCAGGGCGGGTCAGATGGCGGTGATTCTCGGATCGGCCTTGCGAGGCGCGGTGACGTTCCGCACGCTTCAACTGATCATGGCCGAAGCGCGCACGTCCAGCGAGGGGCCGTGGCCTGAGAAAGCCGACTTCTACAAAGACGAAGCGGATCTCGCGTTGCAGCGGGCCTTGCCGATCATCGGAGGCGAGTTCGATACCGATGAGTCCGACCAGTTGAGCGATGACGAACAGGGACAGACCGCCGAAGAAGCCGGCGGCGGGCCGTGGGTCATGGAGCGGGCATGACGAGTGATGAGGTCCGCGGGCGGATCGCGTCCGTCTGTGCGAGCGCCCCATTCCGCTTGACCCTCTCGACGACGCCGTTTTCGTTCGAGCTGCAACCCTCCGGTCTGAGCGATCAGGTGTTCAGGCTCGAGAGCGAGTCCGCGGAGGTCATCGGCGGGTTCAATTATCGGGAGGATCGCTTCGAGGTGGTCACGATCTGGGTCGCTCGGAAATACGCGGCGCAGCCTGAAGCGGCGTACCGGTCACTCCTGGCGGATGCGAATTCGATCCGCGCAGCCATCATTCGGGATGCCTGCGAACAGAGCGGGCACTACAGCGTGCCGGATCGGGGAGCCGGCATGAGTCTCAACCGCGATCCTGGGCAGTCGTACGGAGTCCTACGGCTGACCGTGCCTGTCAATTACGAGACGACCGTCTAAGGAGATCAGACGATGGCCGCAATAGGACAAACCGGGCGTTCCTTCAAGATGGCCTTTGCCAAGCACGGGACGAATTCGTGGGGCGTCGCCGCCTCCGTGACGATGGGCGTGCATTTCGAGTCAGACGGGGCGATGCAGCTCAAGCCCGCCATGATCACGGACCAGGCGTTCAACCAAGCCTTTCTGAGCACGGCGCAGCCAGGGTTGGTGGAGTCGCCGTCGTTGAGTCTGCCTGGGAGTGAACGGTACGAGGACTATCAGTTTGTCCTCGAAGCCCTCGCGATGGGCTCGCCGGCGGCCGTCGCGATTTCCACGTCGGCGTCAGGCCAGACGACATCATGGACGCATCAGTTCGATCTCGCCACGGCCATCGATGGCCTCGGGGCGACGTTCGCGATCGACAAGAACCTGTACGTCGATGAACTGACGAGCTCCAAGATCAACGGGTTCGAGCTCGTGCAGGACGACCGTGGGCGGATGGTGAAGACCTACTCCGTCATCGGCAGCAAGCCCACGAATATCTCGTCGGTCAACATCAATTCGACCGTCGCGGGGGCATCCTATCCCGCGTTGGGCAACCGGGCCTTGCAGCAGGAAGGTGTCTTCCGGATGAACCTGCATTCGGCTGGAGCGGTCGGCGCGAGCGATGCGATCGAGGCCGAGTCTATCCGGTTCCGGTTCAACCGTCCCCAGGATGCGCCACACGTGTTCGGACAGGACTACGTGACGGAGCCGGCGGACAACGGCCATCCGGAGTTCCTGATCGAGATCACGCGGCCTCGGATGAACACGCCCGCGGCCAACTCGATGTATGCCGCCGTGCGATCGGGCGTCGCGTTCAAGGCGGACTGGACGTTCCTGGGGGCGTTCATCAACTCCACCGACCGGTTCAAGATCCTGTACCAGTACCCCTATCTGCAACCGATGGACGATGGCTTCCTCGCGGCCACGACTGGCGCACAGCAGATCAAGCCGGTGCTGAAGCTCCGGCCGGCCCTGGCGCCGACGTCCCCGACGGGGATGGCCTTCGTCAACCCGTTCAGACTCACGCGGATCATGACGAATTCGACCGTCGCGTTCTAGCGAAAGGATCTATGGCCCGCACACTCTTGGAACAAGGCGCACCGTTCACCGTGCCGGAGACGGATCTGGAGTTCGACATGCCGCCGGATCCGGACGTGGTGTACACGCTCCGACCGATCACGGTGGACTATGCGCGTGTGGTCTACAAACGGCACACGACACAAGGCAAGTTCAACCGACGGACGGGACAGCGCGAAGAAGTCGTCAACCATCTCGCCGCGCGGGATGAGTTGTTCGACTACTGTCTCGTCAGCTGGACGGGCATCCTCGCTCATGGCCAGCCGGCGCCGTGTGATCTGGCGCACAAGATGAAACTGCCCGGGGTCGTGCAAGCGGCGCTCGTGGATCGGGCCCAGCAGGGCCAGCGGACGCCGGAGGACACCGCCGAGTCCTTTCGCCAACCTGCGGGCGTTCTGCCGGTTCTGGGTGGATGACCGTCCGCACCTGAACTGCTGCCAGACGGCCGACGACGAAGCGATCGAGTACGAAGCGGAGACCTTCGACTGCGAAGCGTGTCCGCTCTTAGCGATGCAAGACGGGCTCAGGCCTGAGAACGTGGAAGCGTGGCGGATCTTCCAGGTGCTCGTGACACGGTTTACGGTGGATGTCGGGGTCGCGGGTCAGGTGTTTCAGGGCCTGATGCGCGACTGGCTCCCCGATGAGGTCGAAGACATGACCGCCCGGTTGTCGATCCTCTATGACCTCTTGATCCCGCCACCGACGCCCAAGGCTGGCTAACGCCGTGGCGCGCGAACTCCACGTCAAGATCACGATCGACCAACTCGAAGCGAAGCGGAAGCTCGCCGAGCTCGATCAGGAACTCGACAAGCTGGAGACGGACTTCAAGGTCGGCGCACTGTCCGCGGAGCAGTATTACAACAAACTCACGGAACTGTCGAAACGGACGCAGGACGCCAACAAGAGCACGAAGGATCTCCGCCAGAGCCAGGACAAACTCGCCGAGAAGAAGACGGCCACCGCGAGCGCCACCGACATGCTCAACAAGGCGATCGCGCGGTACCTGACGGCCGGCGCGGTCCTCGGGGCCATCAAGTCCACGCTCGACTACGCCGCCAGCCTGGAGAAAATGCACGCGGCGACCGGCATTAGTTTCCAGGGTCTGCAGCAACTCGAAAACGTCGCCGTCGGGACGAATACCAGCCTCCAGACCCTGACCGGTGGAGTCCTGGATCTCCAGCGACGGCTCGCGACGGGTGACAACTCCGCGGCGGCGGCCATGCGCCGGTTGCGGTTGGATACGGAAGAGTTCCTGACCCTGAAAGGTGACGAGCAGTTCCGGGAGATTGCCCTGGCCTTGCGGACGATTCCGAGTGAAGTCGAACGGAACGAGCTGGCCTTCCGGCTCTTCGGCCGCGCCTACAAAGAGATCCTGCCGGCGATCACGTCTGATATCGATACGCTGCGGGACAGCGTGCGGGTGATGACCGATGAGCAGGTCGCGCAAGTCGCGCGGGTCGAAACGCAGTGGAACCAACTGATCCTGACCGGGAAGCGGTATCTGTTGGAGGTCGTGGATCAGCTCGCGACGGGCTCGAAGCTTCAGCCGTGGTTGGACGAATTCGCGCGGCTGTCCTCGCTCTGGCTGAGCGGCCCTGGCGGACTGCCAGACGTGTCCGCCAGGCCCTTACCCGTGCCAGATCCGTTCCTGCCGACGCAGATGTTCGATGAGCAATTCGGGGCCACGACCGCGCTCACGCATGCGCTGGAAGATCTCGACGCGGAACTCACGACGGTCACGAAGACACAGGAGGAGGCGGCGAAGGCGGCGAAGGTGCACCGACTGGCCGTCCAGGACCTCGAGGATCGGAGTACGTCGTTTCACGACGTGATTCGTGACATGAATCCGGACCTCGGAGAGACCGTGAGGCTTCATCTGGGGCACGGCGCCTCGGTGGCGACCGTCGCGACGGCGCTCCGCATGGCTGAACGAGATGTCGCCGCGATGGCCGAACAGCTGAAGTTCGAGCAGTCGGTGGTCAATCAAAGCAGCAAGGAGCATGTGCTGTGGGGTGTGAGCCTGCGCGGGGTTGGGAAATCTGCGGAGGAGTTCCGGATACAAGTGCGCGGGCTCACGGCTGATGGCTTGATCGCCGCCGACTCGCTAGATCTCGTGGCGATGAGTTTCGATACGGTCGAGGCGGCGCAAGGCCGGGCCTCCACCGCATTCGAGACAGTCGGGCAGGCGGCGGCGGAGTCGGCGGATCGCTTCCAGGAAGTCAAGGAGGAAGCCCTGGCCACCGAGCCGCCTATCCAGACGATGATCGGTGGGCTGATCTCGCTCTCGGACGTCTTCGTGAAGCTCGCACAGGTGTCCGGGGACAGCTTCGGCGGGATCGTCAAGGATATTGCGAATGTCGTGGTGGCCTTGGAATTGGCAGATAGGGCTGCGGCACAGTTCGAGCAGAAAGGGTGGGAGAACAAGGTCGGCGGGATCATCGGCGGGATTTCGGCGGTGGCCCAGGCGACGGGGAGCGGGTCGAGGGGGGCTCGGATCGCGGGAGGAGCCATCACGGGGGCGCAGGTCGGCACGATGATCATGCCGGGCATCGGCACGGCGGTCGGCGCTGGCGTGGGGGCGCTGGTCGGCATGTTCCGAGGCGGGGAGGGCAAGGAACTGAACAAGATCCGCGATGCCGCCTTCGAGGCGGCCGGCGGGTTTGATGCGCTGAATGCGGCGCTCTATGAAGTCTCACGGTCTGATTTCTTCATGCGGAAGCTCTTGACGGCGGATACGACTGAGGAATGGGAAGCTGCCTGGTCGGATGCGACGACCGTGCTCGCAATACACCGTGATGAGCTCGCGCGCACCGAACAGCAGATCGAGGACATGCAGTCGATCGTCGGCGATGTGACCGGACGGATGTCAGGACTGCGAGAGCTAGGGCCTGGGTTGCGCTCGGCGCTGGATACGGCCTTCAGTGCCGAGAACGCGGAAGACTTCCTGTCCGCCATGAAAGACGTCACACGCGAACTCGACAAGCAGATCCAGCACGCGAAAGACGTCGATCTAGCGATGCAACTCTTGGGGGTGAGCTGGGAGATCCTCGGTGAGCAGGCGCGCACGATGCGCCTGGGTGAGTCCTTCCTGGAGATCCGAGACGCGATCAGCCTCGTCGTGGCGGAAGGCGCCGACATGAACGCGGTCATCATGGCGGCTGGTCCACAACTGAGCGCACTCGTGCAGGCGGCACAACGGACCGGGACCGAAGTGCCGGCGTTCATGCAGCCCATCCTGCAGCAAGCGATCGACCTCGGCGTGCTCGTGGATGAGGACAAAGACAAATACACCGACCTCGGCAACTTGAAATTTGGGACCACGCTCGAGGACAGCATTGGCGATGTGGCAGACGCGACCGGACAACTCGCGGACACCTTAGAAGAGCGTGTCGCCGTCGCGATTGAGACGATGGCGGACCGGATCGCCGCGGCGATCGAGGCCATGTCGGCGGACATTGCCGCAGCCTTGCGTGGCATTTCCGGCGCGGCTCAGGACGTGACCCGTGACATCAACGGCATCCCGACCCACGTCACCGTCGGCGTGACCTACGACGTGGAGCCGCCGCCTCAAGTAGCCGGGTTCGATACCGGGACAGAATTTCATCGGGGCGGGACGGTCATGCACGGCGGCGGCGTGATCGAGCAGGCGGCCCACGTCTCGAATGTGCTCCCCTTTCTCCCGCGTGCGCATCGTGGCCTCGCGGTCGATGAACGACTGATCGTGGCCCAAACGGGTGAAGGGATCCTCTCTCGACGCGACATGCGGCAACTCGGCGGGCCGGCGGGCTTCGAGACCTTCCGATCGGATCTGCACAGGAGCGGATCGAGCCTGACGGTGACGGTGGGCGATATCACGGTCACCGGCGGTGACTCAGCGGACGATATCGGGCGTGAAGTCGGGGACGCCGTGACGCAGAAACTGAAGCAACAGGGGTATCGGTTCAGCCGTTCGAGGTATGCCTCCTAGCCATGCCGACGTTTGTCCTCACGATCGGCGGGGTGGACTGGACCCAATACGGCATCAAGACCTCCGGCCGGATCCAGGAAGTCATCGACAACCAGCCCAATACGATGTCCCTGTTGGTCACGGAACGACCAGCCCCGCCGCTCGTCGCGCCGACGACGGTGGTGCTCGCGCGCGGATTCTCCGGGACGTGCGTCCTCTTCTCCACGTCCGCCCATCTTCCGACGACGGTGGTCAACAACTTCACGATCGCCGTGTGGGTGTATGCCTCGAGCGCGTCTGGCACGCAAACCATTCTGAACATCGGGAAGGAAGATACTGGCTACGGGTTTGCCATCATCTCCGGCAACTGGCACGGTGTGCTCTCTGGCGTCGTCAACCTCGATACCGGGATTGCGGTGTCGACCAACGCCTGGATCCATCTGGCGCTGAAGCGGAACGCAGGGACGACCTCCGTGTGGGTGAACGGCGTGCAGCAAGGCGCGACGTCCGGATCGGCGCCGAATGCCCCGACGACGACACACACCGTGGGCGGGTTGCGAAACACCGGCGATACCGCCTATACCAATTTCTTTACCGGTCGGATCGCGCAAGCGAGCGTGTGGGAAGGCGTGCTCGCCGATGCGACGATCCTCGCACTCGGGACGGGCGACGCGGCCGACCTCTATCCCACGGATATCGTCTCGCACTATCCCCTTGGTGTCTCGCTCCCGGAACTGGACGAGCGGTTCTTCACCCACGAGTTGAACGAAAGCTAATGGCCGGCCAGTGGACGACGAATCCGCTCCTCTGGGCCCCGTCAGCGGCCGCGGGTGTGTCCGTGACGCCAGCCGGGACGGCGTGGGCGAACTCC
>Ga0137430_1000250_pt1 | contig 15390 bp, 16 predicted proteins | sample EasRivERMZT754_2_FD_104651 | JGI IMG/M metagenome (GOLD analysis project Ga0137430, IMG submission 104651) | Soil microbial communities from meander-bound floodplain in the East River, Colorado, USA - East River MetaG ERMZT754_2 | ecosystem: Environmental > Terrestrial > Soil > Floodplain ...
TGAACGCCGTCTGCCCTTCCCGGTAGTCCTCGCTCCGGAAGCAAGCGTCCACCATGCGCTGGCACAAATCCAGATCGCGCTCCGCAGGATCCTTCTGCATCTCGATCAGCGAGCGCTTCACTGCGGCAATGGTAAGCGGCGCATTGCCGGACATCGTATTCGCATAGTCCAGCGTATAGCGCTCGACCTCGGCGGCGGGCAGCATCCGGTTCACCAGCCCCATCTGCAGTGCCTCCTGCGCCGTGAACTGGCGTCCGGTAAAGAAGATCTCGGCGGTGAACGAAGGGCCGACGATGCTGGCAAGGCGCTTGATGCCGTCGAAGCGGTAGCCGAGCCCCAGCTTCGCCGCTGGTACCCCGAAGCGCGCATCGTCCGCAGCAATGCGGATATCACAGCCAACCGCGACGGCAGTGCCGCCGCCGATGCAATAGCCGCGGACCATTGCAATCGTCGGCTTGGTGCATTGGCGCAGCGCCCGGCTCGCCGCGTCCGCCGCGGCGTTGTATTCCTTCACGGCTTCCGCGCTGCTGCGCTTTTCCTTGAACTGGGAAATGTCGGCGCCTGCGCTGAAAGCTTTCTCGCCTGCGCCCCTGAAAATAATGACGCGCACATCCGGGTCATTGACGTAGGCGTCCAATACCAGCGGCAGCGACTGCCACATCTCGAACGAGGTCGCATTGTGGCGTTCCGGGTTGTTGAAAACGACCCAGCCGATGGCGCCCTCTCTCCTGGCGATCAGCTTGTCCGTGAGAGTCTGCAGCGGTGCCGCTGGATGATTCATGGGGAAGGTTTCCGGTGGGCTGGCGAGGCCCGTAGTTTAGCCGATGTAACCGCCCGCCGCGTTCGCGGAAGTGCCGCCGCCCTGCTTCAGCGCACGACCATCACCGGCACCTTGGTGTGCAACAACACCTTGGCGGTCTCGCTGCCTAACAGCAGGCTCGACAGGCCGCGGCGGCCATGGGAAGCCATCAGGATGAGATCGCATTTTTTCCGGCGCGCCGCGGAGATGATCTGCTGATACGGCAGATCGCCGGAGAGGCAGAGGGTCGAGCAACGCACGCCGCGGGCGCGCGCCTGACTGGCGATTTCATCGAGCATTTTCTGCGCCCGCGCACGTCCCTGGTCCTCGAAGCGCTTCCTGAACGCGGGACTCAACATGGTGATGCCCTCATCGACCATGAGCTTGAACTCGGGTACGACGTGGAGAGCGGTCACGCGCGCTTTTCCTTTCCTGGCGAGAGCGATCCCGCGTTTGACCGCTTTCTTGGAGATGGTGGAACCATCGGTCGGTAGCAAAATGTGCTTGAACATGGTGCCTCCCCAGGGTTGCAGCAATCCGCGGCGCGGCGGATTATCCTAGTGCGTCTTGCCCAGACGGTGAGCGGGAATGGGAAGCGCGACGACCTCGATGCCTTCGTCCTTGAGCGCCTCGACTTCTTCGCGCGAGGCCGTACCGCGTATCCTGCGGTCGGGCAATTCTCGATAGTGAATCTTGCGTGCCTCTTCCGGAAACGCCGCGCCCACGTCTTCCGTGTTTTCGACGACGTGTGCCACGATCCTGGCCAGAAGCTCGGAGCCGACGTTCGCGTACTGCTGCGATACCGTCCCCGCCGGCGATACGCCCGGAGTCCGCCCCCGGTCCTTGCCGCCGGTCCGGATATGCGACGTGTGCGGCAACCGTACCACGCCGGCGCTGCCGCACAGCGGGCAGGCGACGAGTTTGCCCTCGAGCTGCTGCTCGAAGTCATCGCTCGAAGCGAACCAGCCCTCGAATCGATGGCTGTTCTCGCACCCTAAATCAAAAACGATCATGAAGCTCCTGAGTGTGCACCGAAATGGTGGGCGAGACCGGATTCGAACCGGTATGGCTTTCGCCGAGGCATTTTAAGTGCCTTGTGTATGCCAATTCCACCACTCGCCCGTCATCCTATCCCCGTACGGCCCTTTGCAGCCAGCTTCTAACGGTGTCTGACGAGACTTTCATTTCTCTGGCGTACGCAGCCATGCTGCCGTTACGCTTGATTCCCTCCCGCACACCCTCCGCCGCTGGAATGTGTGGATACTTCGTGTTCTTACCCCGATACGTTGGAGTAAGAGCATGGCAATTGGGGCAAATCAACCGTATATTGTCGAGTTGGTTATTCGTCTTGTCGCCATCAACATGATCCAGTTCCAACGGGATCAATCCCCCCAGCCATTCAACTCCGCCGCAGCTTGAGCATTTCGGCTCGAGCACTCCTTCGCGCAGAAGTCTCTTTCTCAGTTTGTTGCTTTGGTAGTACGTACCCCGACGCAAGATGCTTTGTAGAGGGTGCCTGCGAACATGCGGATTGGTCTTGCCTCGCAGATGCGCCTGCCCGGTCCAGTGTTCCGTAGTAAGCCGCAATGAGTTGATCCGCACCTTCACCTGCTCGTAGTTGCCGCCGGCCGCACGCAGTCCTAATCGACGCAGGACCTGCGCCATGCTGGTTGATTCCGCTACGAAAGCGATCAATTCGGCATCGGTCCACTTCCTGCGCCTGCCTCGCATCCACGTGCCTGCTATGACTGGGAAAACATAATAATAGCAGACATGCCGAACGGCTATCCGCAGTCTCTTCAGTTTATCAAGGTACGCTGTCCCTGGCGGCGGCAAGTGAGGAAAGCGGGAGGCGGGGGTCGGAATCGAACCGGCGTACACGGCTTTGCAGGCCGCTGCATGACCACTCTGCCACCCCGCCAAAGAGCCTGTCCGTGTCACCGGCTCTCATATCAAAAAGGGATAACGAAGCCTCCACCCACCGAAGCGGACTTCGTTATCCCCGGGCATTCTGGAGCGGGAAAGGAGTCTCGAACTCCCGACCTCAACCTTGGCAAGGTTGCGCTCTACCAACTGAGCTATTCCCGCGTTTCGTAAGGGAAATTATAGGTCAGCCGCATTCCTCTGGCAACTCGAATTGGATAACACACTGAAACGTTAGTCCGTTGCGCCGGAACTAGGTCTTTTTCCATGCAAGTGGCAACGCCACCTTGAGGTAGTAGGCCATCGACAGGAGCGTGAGCAACGCCGCCAGCCAGATCAGCCACGTTCCGACCAGCGCCGGATTGAAAGCACCGATATCGTCGTTATAAAGCAGCAGCGGAATCGCCACCATCTGCGACACGGTCTTGATCTTGCCGAGCAACGACACCGCGATGCTGCCGCTCGCGCCGATCTTGGCCATCCATTCGCGCAGCGCCGAGATCGTGATCTCCCGTCCTATGATGATGAGCGCGATGATTGCATCCACGCGCTCGAGCTGGACGAGGGTGATCAGGGCCGCCGCCACCATCAGCTTGTCGGCGACCGGGTCCAGAAAAGCGCCGAAGGCGGAGGTCTGGTTGAGCTTGCGGGCAAGCCAGCCGTCGAGCCAATCGGTGATGGCGGCGGCGGTGAAGATGATCGTCGCGACCAGATTCTGGTTGGGAATCGACACCCAGCTCTTCTCGAAATAGAAAATTCCCACGAACAGCGGGATCAGCACGATCCTCAGCCAGGTGAGCAGGTTGGGCACGTTAAGGGGCATGAAGGGCTCTAATGCAATTCGCGGTGGATCTTCTCCGCTAGTGTACGACTGATGCCCTCGACTTGCGCAAGTTCGTCGATGCTGGCAGCTAGCAGTCCCCGCAGGCCGCCGAAGCGCGCCAGCAGCCGTTGGCGGCGCTTGGCGCCGATCCCGGAGATTTTTTCCAGCGTCGAGCCGCTGCGGGCCTTGCCGCGCCGCGCGCGGTGGCCCTGAATGGCGAAGCGGTGGGCCTCGTCGCGGATCTGCTGGATGAGATGCAGCGCGGGATGGTCGGCGCCCAGCGCAAGCGGTTGGCCGCCCCCGGCCGCGATCAGTTGCTCCTGCCCCGGCCGGCGTTCCGGGCCCTTGGCAACCGCTACCAGGGCGACGTCATTCAGACCGAGTTCGGCAAAGACGCCGCTCGCCACGGCGAGCTGCCCCTTGCCGCCGTCGATGAGTACGAGATCGGGCACTTTGCCCTCGCCGGCGACGATCTTGCGGTAGCGCCGCGTCAGCACCTCGCGCATTGCGCCGTAATCGTCTCCGGGCTCGATGCCGGCGATGTTGTAATGGCGGTACTCGCCTTTTTGCATCGCCGCTTTGTCGTAGACCACGCAGGAACCGACAGTGGCCTCGCCCAGAGTATGACTGACGTCGAAGCACTCGATGCGCTGTGCGTTCTCCGGCAAGTCAAGAGCCTGTTGCAGCGCCGCCAGCCGCGTTTCCTGGGTTGCCTGCGACCCCAATGCCTGCGCGGCCCCGAACTGCGCATTGCGGGTGGCCATTTCCAGCCACACCCTGCGCGTGCCACCGGGGTTGGCGTGGATGCTCACCTTGCGACCGGCGCGTTCCGACAGCAGCCGCTTGAGCGGGCCGGCATCCAGCTTCGCCCCCAGCACAATCTGGGACGGCACGGCGTGCTCCAGGTAATGCTGTGGCACGAAGGCCTCGAGGACCTGTTGCGGGTCGGAGTCATCGGCGTTGCGCGGGAAGAAATTCTTGTCGCCGAGATGGCGGCCGCCGCGGATCATTACCAGGTTCACGCATACCACGCCAGCGGCGCGCCCGCAGGCGATGACGTCGGCGTCGTCGCCTTCCCCGCTCACGAACTGCTTTTCCCGAACTTTACGCAGTGCCGCGATCTGGTCGCGGAAGATCGCGGCCTCTTCGTAGCGCATGCCGCCAGCGGCTGCATCCATGCGCGACGCGAGGCGGTCGATCACCTCGTCTTCCTTGCCCGACAGGAACAGGATGGCGCTCCCGACGTCTTCGGCATAGTCGGACTCGCTGATCAGGCCGACGCACGGCGCGGTGCAGCGCCGGATCTGATGCAACAGGCAGGGGCGCGAGCGATTGCTGAAGACCGTGTCTGCGCAGGTGCGGAGCCGAAACGCCCTTTGCAGGAGTTGAATGCTATCCCGCACCGCCCCGGCGTTGGGGAACGGCCCGAAATGCCGATGGCGCTTGTCGAGACTGCCACGGTGAAATCCCAGGCGTGCAAAACGGTGCCCGGTCAGCACCAGGTATGGATATGATTTATCGTCTCGAAACAATATGTTATAGCGAGGCGTTAAAGTCTTGATTAAATTGTGCTCGATAAGTAATGCCTCGGCTTCAGAGCGTGTAACGATGGTCTCGACCGCCGTCACTTGAGCGAGCATCAACTGGATGCGGGGCGACAGTCCCCCCGCCTTCTGGAAATAGGAGGCGACGCGCTTCTTCAGATCGAGCGCCTTGCCGACGTACAGCGCCTCGCCAGCCCCGTTCAGCATGCGATAGACGCCAGGCAGGTGCGGCAGGCCGGTTATGACTGCGGCAGGATCGAACACTGGTGTAAACTTACGCCCTTTTTCTGGTCAAGGTAGCGAAATGGCAAAAGTTCTGGCAACGGAAGTCCGTCCCGGCAACCTGATCGAGTGGGAAAAGCGCGTCTGGCGCGTGCTCAAGTCCCATCACGTCCACGTCGGCGGTCGCGGCGGCGCCTTCATGCAGGTCGAGATGAAGGACATCGAATCTGGCACCAAGCGCAATGAGCGTATCCGCACCGAGGACAAGATCGAGCGCGCCCACGTGGAGCACCGCGAAATGCAGTTCCTCTACAAGGATAGCAGCGGCTACGTCTTCATGGACAAGGAATCGTACGAGCAACTGACCCTTCCGGAGGACTTCCTCGAGGAGCAGTCGGGCTTCCTCATTCCCAACACCGACGTGCAGGTCAATTTCCACAACGACCGGCCGATCGGCATCCAGATGCCGCCGACGGTGACTCTCACCGTGGTGGAGACGGAACCCAACCTCAAGGGCGCGACCGCCACCGGTTCCTTCAAGCCGGCCAAGACCGATACGGGAGTCACGGTGATGGTGCCGCAATTCATCATCGAAGGCCAAAAAATCAACGTCAACACGGATACCGGGGCGTACATCGATCGCGCATAGCAGCCTGGTACTGACGTAGCCAGGCTGCTATAAGGAATCCAGGCTTCGGAAACTCGGGATCAACGCCACGACGCTGCCACAGGGTGCTGACGCCGGACCCGAGCCGATTGCATGTCCGGGGTTTCTCTCTGACCCTATTTGAGGGGTTTTCGTTTAGGAATTTTCGAGCGCAGGGCCGAAAATTCCTTCGGCCACAGGCGGACGACGGAAGTGACCTGTTGCCCCGGGATCTCCGGCTGCAATGTGACGTGGCCGATGCCGTAACGCTGCTGGAGCATGGCCGCCGCCGCCGCGAGTATTTCCGGCCAACGATGCAGGTCTGCGACTTCGAGGTGGGCCGACAGCGCAATGCTGCCGGGCGCAATGCTCCAGACGTGCAAATCATGCACCTTGGTCACACCGGGCACGGTGGCCAGCGCCCTTCCTATCACTCCCAGTTCTATCGCCGGCGGCACGCCTTCCATCAGTACGTGCAGCGCGTCGCGCAGGAGTCTCTGGGTACTCGCCAGGATCAGCAACGCGATCACGAGTGACAGGATGGGATCGATGGGGAACCAGCCGGTAAAGTGTACTACCACGCCGGCAACCAGCGCCGCGAACGAACTGGCAAGATCGCCCAGGACGTGCAGCAACGCGGCGCGGGTGTTGAGATCCGTACCACCGTGGCCGAGCAGAACAAAGCAGGCGCCGTTGACCAGCATGCCCAGCAGCGAGATCGCGATGACGGCATCTGCCGCAATTTCGCGAGGCGCCAGCAGGCGCGAGACGGCTTCCACGACCAGTATGACGATGATGGCCAGCATCAGCAGGCCGTTCAGCAATGCGCCGATGACTTCCGCCCGCTGCCAGCCGTAAGAATGCGAGTGCCCCGGCGGGCGGCGGGCCAGGGACACCGCGACGGCGGCTACCCCGAGCGCAACGGCGTCGGAAAACATGTGACCGGCGTCGCCCAGCAAGGCGAGCGAGCCCGACCACAGCCCGCCAGCGAGTTCCATTGTTGCATACGCCGCGGTGAGCACGAGCGGCAGCAGAAACCGTGGCCTGCTGTCATCCTGCGAGTGCCGGTGAGCGTGGGGCGCCATCAGACCAGCGGCAACTCGCCGTCCCGCCTGCTGATACCTGCGACCGCGCGCAGGGCCCGGCTGTAACGGTCGCTTTCCCGCAGGCCGGCCATGCCCTCGGGCTGTTGCCTGCCGTGCATGCGCGCGAGCCGCGCCAGACTCACCGCCGGCATGGAGTAGTTCAAGCCGTCGAGCAGCTCCTCCACCCCACCCGGGTTGTTGCATACCAGCACCATGTCGCAACCGGCGGCGAGCGCCAGCTGCCCGCGCTCGATCACGCTGCCCGCGACGCTGGCGCCTTCCATGCTGAGATCGTCGCTGAAGATCATGCCGTCGAAACCGAGCCTGCCGCGCAACACCTGCTTCAGCCATACTGCCGAAAAGCCCGCCGGCAGCGCGTCCACTCTCGAGTATATGACGTGCGCCGGCATGAGGCCGCCGATGCCGTCCTCGACCAGGCGCCGAAACGGCTCCAGGTCCGTCGCCGCGATTTGCTCGAAGGTCCGCTCGTCGGTCGGAACCTCGTGGTGGGAATCGGCGCTGACATGTCCGTGTCCGGGAAAGTGCTTGCCGACTCCGCTCATGCCGGCCTGCTTGAAGCCCTGCAGCAGCGCGCGCGCCAGCTCGGCGATCGCGCGCAGGTTGAAGTGAAAGGCGCGGTTCCCGATGACACTGCTCGCGCCATGGTCTACGTCCAGCACCGGGGCCAGCGCCAGGTCCACGCCGTGTGCACGCAACTCGGCCGCCAGTACGTAACCCGTTTCCCGCGCCAGCTGGCGCGCCTGCTGCGGATCACTGTCCCAGATCCTACCCAGTTCACGCATGGCGGGAATCGCCGTGAATCCTTCGCGAAAGCGCTGCACCCGACCGCCCTCGTGATCGACCGTGATGAGGAGAGGAGGATTGCGCAGGCCGTGGATCTCGGCGGTCAGCCGTCCAAGCTGCCCGGGATCGGTGTAATTGCGCGTAAACAGGACTACCCCTCCCGTCAGGGGATGCATGAGCCGCCTGCGATCCTCTTCGGTGACAGCAGTACCTTCGAGGTCGATCATGACCGGGCCCAGCGGCAGGTTTTTTGGCGGCATTGTCATTCCGCTTCGATGACCACGCAGGCGCATGCCATGGCACGCTCGTCGCTGATGGTGAGATGGTGCCTGACGATGCCGCGGCTGTTGACGAGCCGCTCGAGGTTGGGATGAAACTCCAGACTGGGCTTTCCTGCGGCATTCTGGACGACACTGATGCATTGCAGCGTCACCGGATAGCGGAAACCGGTGCCCATGGCCTTGGAAAAGGCTTCCTTGGCGGCAAACCGGTTGGCGAGATAAAACACCGGTTTGCCGGTCCGCAGGTAACCCGGCCATTCGAGCGGTGTCAGCACCCGCCGCGCAAAGCGCTCGCCGTATTTATGTCTCAGCCGCTCGATGCGATGCGGCTCCACGACATCGATGCCGATGCCGTAGATCATCGTGCCGGGTCGATCAGCGCGCGCATCTCGCGCACGGCCTGCGCCATGCCCACGAACACCGAACGCGCAACGATGGCATGGCCGATATTGAGTTCACGAATGTGCACGATCGCTGCGATCGGGCGCACATTCGCGTAGTTGAGGCCATGCCCGGCATTGACATGCAGATTTCTGCCCGCGGCGTACTCGGCCGCGGCGCGGATTTTTTCCAACTGCCTGCGCTGCCCTGCCGAACTGCCGGCCTCGGCGTAACTGCCCGTGTGCAACTCGATCACCGGTGCGCCGGCAGCCACGGCCGCGTCGATCTGGCGCCGGTCGGCATCGATGAACAGGGACACCCTAATTCCCGCCCTCCTGAGATCCTGGCATGCCCGTTCCACGCTCCCGTGTTTTCCCGCCACGTCGAGGCCGCCCTCGGTGGTCAGCTCGGAGCGCCGCTCGGGGACCAGGCACACGTCGTGCGGCCGTATGCGACGGGCAAAGGCGATCATCTCCGTTGTTGCCGCCGCTTCCAGGTTCATGTGCGTCTTCAGCGCCTTGCGCATTGCCACGACGTCGCGCTCCTGGATGTGCCGGCGATCTTCGCGCAGGTGCAGGGTAATGTAATCGGCGCCGGCGCTTTCCGCGGCGAGCGCCGCCTCCAGCGGATCCGGATAACCCGTGCCGCGCGCTTGTCGCAGGGTCGCGACGTGGTCGATGTTGACGCCGAGCAGCATCATGAACCGATCTCATCAGATGGACACGTGTGCGACGGAGGCGACGTGGAATTCAATTCCAGGAGGCAATGCGGTAGGTTCATAGTTCCTGCAAATCTCGCAGCAACTGCCGCGTGTGCAGAATCTGGTTGCCGAGATGGTGATTGATCAAGGTGCGCATCAGCAGCTTGCTTTGCTGCTGCGTGGCTACGCTGGCGAAATCCCCCGCCTGCATGTCGATCAGCGTCTGGCCCGCCAATTCTACCCCGATTCGAGGCGCGCCAGCCGCCGGTACCGGGCCGCGCTCGACGAGGTAGACATAGCTGCGTTCGCGTACTACCGGATCGCCACGCTCGACGTCGCGGTCGAGTATCAACGCGTACCCCAGCTCGCGCAGCAGGCACATCTCGAACTGCCTCAGCACTGCGGGCTGATCGGCGCCCGCGCCGAGGGCGGCCAGCGTGTATTCATAAACGGAGAACAGCCGTTCATGCGGATCGTCACGCAGCAGCAGCTTCAGCAACAACTCGTTGACGTAGAAACCGCAGATCAGGGCCTGGCCCCGCAGCGGATGATAACCACCCCGCCATTCGGCCCGGATGAGCGTGCGCAATTCGCCGCGGCCACTCCACGAAACGAGCAGCGGCTGGAACGCCATTAAAACCCCGCGCACGGCCGATTTCGGGCGCCGGGCGCCGCGCGCGACCAGCGCCACGCGCCCGTAGTCTCGGCTGAATGCCTCCACCACCAGGCTGGTCTCGCGGAACGGATGGCTGTGCAGGACGAAGGCGGGTTGCCCGTCCTGCTGGGATTTTTCTCGCATCCCCCGGCCTTTGCCTCAGTTGCCGTAGCCGAGGCGCCTCAAAGATGCCTCGCTGTCGGCCCAGCCGCGCCGGACCTTGACCCACACCTCCAGGAACACCTTGCCGCCGAACAGCCCCTCCATGTCGCGCCGCGCCGCCGAGGCAATGGACTTCAACTTCTGCCCGCCCTTGCCGATCACGATCGCTTTCTGCCCCTCCCGGTCCACCAGGATCGAAGCCTGTATGCTGCGCAGGTTGCCGTCCTCCTTGAAATGTTCGATTTCGACCGTCGTCGCGTACGGCAGCTCGTCGCCAAGCTGGCGGAACAGTTTCTCGCGCAGCAGTTCCGCCGCCAGAAACCGTTCATTTACAGTAGTAATCTCATCGGCGTCATGGAGCGGTGGTCCCTCCGGCAGCAGGGGCACGATTGCCTCGAGCAGGTCGTCCACCTGCCAGCCTTTGGCGGCTGAAATCGGAATGACGGCCGCGAAATCGCGCAGTCGCGCAAGCCCGGCGATGAAGGGCAGCAGGCGCTTCTTGTGCTTGATGGTGTCGGTCTTGTTGACCGCCAGTATCACCGGTACACCCCCGCTCAGCATCCCGACGACAGCCTCGTCGCGCCCGTCGCAGACCAGGGCCTCCACCATCCACACCACGGCATCCACGTTCGCGAGGCCGGCCGCGACACTGCGATTCATCGCGCGGTTGAGGACCGAACCGTGTTCGGTCTGGTAGCCCGGCGTGTCCACGAACACGACCTGGGCGTCGGCGCGCGTGACGATGCCGGTAACCTGCTGGCGGGTGGTCTGAGGCTTGTCCGAAGTGATGCTGATCCGGGTGCCGACGAGACGGTTGAGCAGCGTGGATTTGCCGACGTTGGGCCGTCCCACGATTGCGACGTTGCCGGCGCGATGCGGGCGGGCTTCAGGCACAGGTTGCACGCTCATATGCCTGGCGCGCAGCGTCCTGTTCTGCGCTGCGCCGACTGGCCCCCTCCCCCGTCGACCGTATCCCGAGTTCGGGGATGACGCACTCGACCTCGAACAACTGCACGTGCGCCTCGCCGCGCGTCGCCACCACCGCGTATTGCGGCAGCGCGAGCCGGCGCCCCTGCAGGTACTCCTGCAGCAGCGTCTTGGGGTCTTTGCCCGAGGCCGCGGGATCGATGGCGTCGAGAGCGCCGCCGAACAGGACGCGCACCACCTTGCGCGCAGCGTCGAATCCCCCGTCGAGAAAGACCGCGCCGATCACCGCCTCGACGGCGTCCGCCAGCATCGACGGGCGCCGCGCGCCACCGCTCTTCACTTCGCCCTCGCCGAGCCTGAGCTGCTCGCCGAAGAAAAAACGCACGGCGATGGCGGCCAGCGATTGCTGATTGACCAGGTTTGCGCGCAGGCGCGACAACTCGCCTTCCGGCAGCGCCGGATACCGGTGATAGAGTTCGAGCGCCACGGCACAGTTGACCACGCTGTCGCCGAGATACTCCAGGCGTTCGTTGTGGGACGCGCCAAAGCTGCGGTGGGTCAGCGCACGCCGCAGCAACTCGAGATCGTTGAAACGATGTCCTAGGCTGAGGCCGAAATCCCCGGATTCCATCAGACGGTCGGTCGCCGCCACGCCCCTACTTGGCGGAGGTCGGAGCGTAATCCATGCACACCCTGACGTTCAGGACGAATGGCACGCACACCGTGTATTCCGCGCTGATGATGGCGCGGTCGCCATCCTTCGTGATCTGCAGGTCTTTCGGCTGCACCGAACTGATGTTCTCGATCGCGGAGCGCCTATTGAACAGATCCTCAACGACTCGGCGGACCCCCTTGCGCCCTTCCGGGTCGTTGGATATGGCCTTCAATTGGGCCTGGATGGTCAGGAATTCCATGTACGGTGGGCCGACCTTGAACGCAATCAGAGAGACGATTATGAACAAAACCGCCCACATCAGGAAGCCAGACAAGGTAATGCCTTTTTGTCCGTGCATGCGCATGATGGTTCCCTTTCAGTTGATGAACTGCCCGATCCTCTTGAACTCGTCGAAATTCCACCAGATCAAGAACGCCTTGCCAACGATGTTGGCTTCGGGCACAAATCCCCAGTAACGGCTGTCGCTGCTGCTGTCCCGGTTGTCCCCCATCAGGAAGTAATGGCCGGCCGGCACGGTGCAATTAAAACCCGCGTCATTGTAGGCGCAATTTTCCCGGAATGGAAACGACCGCACTCCCGAAAGATGCACGCCAGGACCTTCAGCCTGCACCAGCACGGCGTGCTGGTGCTCGCCGAGCGTTTCGATCATGCGCTGGGCCGAGACGAAGTTGAGACCGGATTCGACGTAATTGTAGTCGCCGTCCGCCTTGACCTTCATTTGCTCGTCGTTGATCCACAGCCGCTTGTTGCGGTAGACGATGCGGTCCCCCGGCAGTCCGACCACGCGCTTGATGTAATCGAGGGCCGGGTTCTCGGGATAGCGGAAAACCATGACCTCGCCGCGTCGCGGCTGATTGATGTCCGCGATCTTGGCGTGAACGATCGGCAGCCGTATACCATACGTGAACTTGTTTACAAGTATGAAGTCCCCGACCAGCAGGGTCGGCAACATCGAACCCGACGGGATCTTGAACGGCTCCACCAGGAACGAACGCAGCAGGAACACCACCAGGATCACCGGGAAGAAGCTCTTCGGATACTCGACCCACCACGGTTCCGGGAGTTCCGCGGCGCGTTGCTTGCGCAGCCAGTAGTGATCAAGCAGCCACACCGCTCCGGTCGCGAGCAGCAGCAGGAACAGGACTAAAGCAAAGTTCATACAAGGTCCGTAAGCAGTGAGCGGTGAGCGGTGAGCGGAACAAGCCGTAACGGCCGACTGCTTACTGCTGACCGCTTACCGTTTATCATCATTTTTCCACCTGCAGGATGGCCAGGAAGGCTTCTTGCGGAATCTCGACACTGCCGACCTGCTTCATGCGCTTCTTGCCTTCTTTCTGTTTTTCCAGCAGCTTCTTCTTGCGCGTGATGTCGCCGCCGTAGCATTTGGCGAGAACGTTCTTGCGCATGGCCTTCACCGTTTCCCGTGCGATGATGTGCGAGCCGATCGCCGCCTGCACCGCTATGTCGAACATCTGTCGCGGGATCAGCTGGCGCATGCGCACCGCGAGTTCGCGGCCGCGGTGCTGGGAGTGATCGCGGTGGACGATCAGCGACAGCGCGTCCACCCGGTCGCCGTTGATCAGTATGTCGAGCCGCACCAGATCGCCGGCGCGATACTCCAGAAAATCGTAGTCGAGCGAGGCGTAGCCGCGCGAGACCGACTTCATTTTGTCGAAGAAATCCATCACCACCTCGTTCAGCGGCATCTCGTAGGTCAGCATCACCTGCCGTCCCAGGTACTGCATGTTGCGCTGTACGCCGCGCTTCTGGTTGCACAGCGTGAGTACCGGGCCGACGTAATCGTGCGGCACCAGGATCGAAGCGGTGATAATGGGCTCGCGGATTTCGACGACCCGGGTGGGGTCCGGCAGCTTCGACGGGTTCTCTATCTCCACCACGGAGCCGTCACGCGTCAGGACCTGGTAGATCACGGTCGGCGCGGTGGTGATGAGATTCATATCGTACTCGCGCTCGAGCCGCTCCTGCACGATATCCAGATGCAGCAGGCCGAGAAAACCGCAGCGGAAACCGAAACCGAGTGCCTGGGAAGATTCAGGCTCGAAGCGCAGCGAGGAGTCGTTCAGTTGCAGCTTTTCCAGGGCGTCCCGCAACGCCCCGTAATCGCCCGCATCAACCGGATAGAGGCCCGCGAAAACCTGCGGCTTGATTTCCTTGAAGCCGGGCAATGGTTCCGTGGCCGGATGCTGCGCGAGCGTCAGCGTATCGCCGACGCGGGCAGCCTTGATCTCCTTGATGCCGGCGGTTACGAACCCGACTTCGCCGGCGGCGAGCATTTCCTTGTTGTTTGCCTTGGGCCTGAATATGCCGACCTGCTCGCACAAATAATTGGCCCCGGTGGACATCAACAGGATGCGGTCCTTGGGTTTGAGTGCTCCGTCCACGACCCGCACCAGCATGACGACACCGACATAGTTGTCGAACCAGGAATCGATGATGAGCGCCTTCAGCGGGCCGGCCGGATTTCCCGCCGGCTGCGGAATGCGGCTGATGACGGCTTCCAGGACGTCGGCGACCCCGATGCCGGTCTTGGCGCTCACCCGCAACGCGTCCTTGGCGGGAATGCCGATGATGTCCTCGATCTCGCCGATTACGCGCTCCGGCTCCGCCTGCGGCAGGTCCATCTTGTTGAGCACCGGGATCACTTCCACGCCCTGTTCGGTGGCGGTATAGCAATTGGCCACGGTCTGGGCTTCCACGCCCTGCGAGGCGTCCACCACCAGCAGCGCGCCTTCGCAAGCCGCGAGCGAGCGCGACACTTCGTAGGAAAAATCGACGTGTCCGGGCGTGTCGATCATGTTGAGCAAGTACTGCTTGCCGTCCAGCGCCCGGTAGTCGAGGGCGACAGTTTGCGCCTTGATGGTAATGCCGCGCTCGCGCTCTAGATCCATCGAGTCGAGCACCTGTTCCTCCATCTCCCGCTCTGCCAGGCCGCCACAGTGCTGGATGAAGCGGTCGGCCAGCGTCGACTTGCCGTGGTCGATATGCGCGATAATGGAAAAATTACGGATATGCTGCATGGAAAAGGGCGCCCTGCAGCGCCCTCACCGTTCACTAAAGCCGCGTATTTTATCGGAAATCCGCCAGATAAGCAGTATCAGTTGGCATCGATGCGGAACGGTATGTAGAGCGAATTGGCGCCGCGGCGGACCAACAGCGCCACGATGCGCCCTTTCTCGAACTGCCCCATCATCTGGTTGAATTGCTCGACCGACTTCACGTCCTGGTTGTTGACCGCGAGAATAACGTCGCCGCGGCGGATTCCGGCGCGCGCCGATGCGCCCTGCGCGTTATCCACCAGCACGCCGCCGGCAATCTTGAGCTCGGCGCGCTGGGTATCGGTGAGGTCGGACAGCGTCAGGCCATACTGGCTGGGGGCTGTCGCGGGCGGCTTGCCGCCGCGGCGCGCCTGCCGCGCGCTGCGGTCGTCCTGCATCTCGACGATCACCACCTGCACGTCGCGGGAGGTCTTGTTGCGCCACAGCTGCATCGTCACCTTGGAGCCTGGCTTGGCTGCGCCCACGATGCGCGGCAGGTCCTCTGAAGAGGCCACCGGCTTACCGTCGAAGCGCAGGATGACGTCGCCGGGCTCCACGCCGGCTTTCTCGGCCGGCCCGCCCTTCTCCACCGAGTTGACCAGTGCCCCCTGGGGCCGGGGCAGCCCGAAACCGTCGGCCAGTTCCTTGGTGACTGGCTGGATCACGACGCCGATGCGCCCGCGGCTCACCTTGCCGGTCGTGCGCA
>Ga0137430_1000255_pt1 | contig 15270 bp, 15 predicted proteins | sample EasRivERMZT754_2_FD_104651 | JGI IMG/M metagenome (GOLD analysis project Ga0137430, IMG submission 104651) | Soil microbial communities from meander-bound floodplain in the East River, Colorado, USA - East River MetaG ERMZT754_2 | ecosystem: Environmental > Terrestrial > Soil > Floodplain ...
AACCGAAACGCTCCGAACGTCGTCGTTCGAACCGTCGTCGTCCGGAACTTCTGCCAGCGTCATCGAGACGCCGTCATCGCTGAACAGCTTCAGACGCGGCGCCACGGGCTCGAGGCAATCGACGGCGCCGATCGCCTGGCTGACCGCTTCGCCGGCCTGCTGCAAGATCTCGGCGACGACCCGCCTCCGGGAGCTCGCCTGACAGAAAGCGGTTGTGATGATCGAGTGCGTGTCGATCGGCACGTCGAGTTCGATTCTCAGTCGCATGGGACGTCGTCTCCTTGATCCGCAGCCGGGGCCTGTCCGAACTCCATCCGGCCGTATTTCGCCTTCGTGGCCTGGTTGCCGGCGCGCTGATTACATTCGCCCGGTGACCCACACGCCACGTTGTGCCCGCGTCGCTCGCATTCACGTTGGAACTCAGGTCGGCCGTCCTCTTCCGATCCGGACGGACGCGATCTAGCCAGCCAGCTCCCGAACTGCTTGACGAAGATCTCTATCGGGAATCCGCAACGGACGACGAACGCGTCGTGTGAATCGAAGAAGGCGTCGAGCGCGTGGCCGATGGTGTCGACGTCGTAGTGCTCGAGGAGCGGGGCCATGCGAGCTCGGTGTTGACCGTTGACGTGCAGAGTCTTGCCGACGGTCGCGGCATAGCGTCGCTGGTAGTGCTCGAGCAGACGAGACTCGTCATCGGTTCGAGCCGAGAGAGGGGGCTCCTCTCTCTCTTTCTGATCTTGTACGTACATCTCTCCTGATCGGCGGACGGAAGCGTCCGAGGTTTCAGTCACCCGCGTCCGAGGTTCTTCAACGACGCGTCCGAGGTCTGGCGCAGACGCGTCCGAGGTTCCCATCTCAACACCTCGGACGCGTCCGTCCGAACTCTCCGCCTCTGGCTTCGGACGTGATCGTCCGATCTTCGCGCCCGCCATGTGTGCCGGGATGAGCGCGTCCAACCGCATCGCGTACGCCATCGGCAGGCCACTTCGCCACCCCGGCGTATCGAATGATGACTTGCGCTCGGTCAGCGGTACCAACACCCCGAGCGCGATGAGCTTCCTGACATCGGCCCGAACGTTCTTCACGTCCTTGTTGAGAAACGCGGCCAGCGTACCCAGTCCAGGCCGAATGCCCTGGCCGTCGAAGCCCATGCCGTCGCCGTTGCTGAACATCGCCATCGCCACCGCGGTAGCCTTCAACGTGCTCGGGATTGTGGCCATAAAGACGCGCTCCACGAGATCGAGACGGCTCACGGCGCCTCGGCGGCGTCGCGAGTTGCCGGCACAGCCCGCCCTGGCGCCGCCTGTGAGCGCTCGCGTGTGGTCCACGTGGCACGCCACCACGCGAGCAGATCCCGACGCGAGAAGTAGCGCTGCCGCGTGCCAGCGACCGCCAACGGAAAGCCGCGAGAGGAGAGCAGTTCCTCCAGCTCGACTTCAACCAACGACGCCAGTCGTTTGAGAGCGCCTTCCGAGACGAACGATGCCTCGGCCATGAGCAGGTGTTCGCCCTGTCGGCGCAGATCGGTGCTCACGCGGCGCGCCCTCCTCCTGGCCGGCCTTCGTCCTTTGGAGGCGGCGGCGCAGCGGAGGCCGCGAGCTCGGCGACGAGCGCAGCGGCCAAGCCCTCGACGAGCGAGGCGCGCTGCGCCGGCGTGAGCGCGACAGGCCGGTCGGCCGTTCGCGAGCTGATCACAGGGCCTCGACAGCCTCTGCGTCGGGGACTTCCGCCTTTCCCCTTTGGCGCGCCAGTCGCTCGACCTCGCCGAGCTCGAACAGGCGGACCCCGGTGCTGGTGCGCTCTGCTACAAGTTCGCCGCGCCGTTCCATCGCCCGCACGGTGACGCTCGCGACACCGAGGAGTCTGGCGGCTTCAGATGTGAGGATCCGCATGCACCGGATAGTGCATGCTCCCGGCGCACGGGTCTACGTGATCTGGTTTCTGAACTTGGGCCAGCTACAGAGAACCGGCCTGTTTGAAGTGTTTCAGGTGGCCAAAGAAGCCGACGCGGTCTTGAAATTCCCACAACGCATGGACCTTGAGCGCTTGCTGTTCAAGGTCCTGGGCCTGGGCGGCCTCTGCGAAGGCGCTCCACCCACGATCCACGCTTGACTTGCTGATGCCGTACCTCTCGGCCAGCCACTGGGCTGCGTAGGTCGGCTGGTGGCCGCCATTGTCGACGAGAACACGCATCTGAACCGCCAGGGCGAATAGGTCGTGCTGGCGCTTCGCCGACTGAAACGGATCGTTTGCAGTGCCAATGGTCGGTGGGGGGAAGCCGAAGACGCGCGCGATCGTGTTGGTCCAGTTCTCGTCGCTGGCATCACGTTCTTCGCGCGCCTCTACACAGCGCTCGGCGACTTCGTCGAACGCCTGGAGTATCCACCCGGGCATCGGTCCCAGTTCACCGTCTCTGTCTCGGTTGAGTTTTCCTCGGGCGAGTCGGTACGCCGCCCAGAGCGTGAAGGGGTGTCCTGTCAGCGCGAACTCGAGCCGCATCAGCTCGAGCCTGCGTTCGACTTCGTCTCGCGCGATGACCGTCATCGTCTGCCCTCCGCGAGCAGTCTCTCCGCGGCAGAAGTGGGATCGGCGGCAGCCGGCGCGGAGAGCCGGTTTTCGGGAGCTACCCTATCCGCCGAAGTGGTGCAATTCTACGCCGCTCGCCGCAGCTCCACGACTCCACGGAACACGGTGGCGGCGCCAACCGTGGCAGTACTCAGCTCCCGGTGGGGACGCCACTTGCCACGCGGGTTATCCGGCACGGACACCACGCCCTCGAGGAGCCATCCCGCGATCGACGCCTCGCCGGCGAACTGATACCAGCGCCGGGCACCCTCCACCATCGGCGTGAATCGAATCGCGCGACCCTCGAGCAGCTGCTTGAGCATCGGACGGGCGTGCTCCGTCTGTCTCAGGAGCAACCCTCGCCAGTCCTGCAGCCGCTGGCGCGCCAGGCGCTCCGTAGCGCGCCAATCGATCCGCGGGACGAGCGGGCCATCCCCGAGCTGCTTCGCTCGCGTGGCGAGCTCCTGGCGCCTCCGATCGGTCTCCTGCAGCCGCGCCACGATCGGCGCCACGTCGCCGGCGCCGAGCGCGATCGCCTCCGTCAGCCTGGCCACCTGGCGCGCGGCCGCGTCGAGCTCCTCGGCGATCCGGTCGCGGAGCCCCGCGTCACCGCCGCGAGGGACCTCGAGCAGCTCACGCACGCGGGCGATCACGTCATCGACCAGGTCGGGCGTCAGCAGCTCGCCGATCGACGCCAGGACCGCACGGTCGGCCTGCTCCATCGGCATCTGGAGCGCGTTCGCGCACACGTCCGGACCGCGGTTCTGATTCCCGCCACAGGCGTACTTGAACACCCGCCACCGGTCCACGCCGGACCCGTGATTCCCGCTGCGCACCTGGAACCCGCTGTTACAGCACGTGCACCGCGCCAGGCCGGTGAGCAGGTACTTCGATTCGATGCGTGGGCGGCCGCCGCGGAGCCCCTTCGTCGCGTCTCGGTAGAGCGCGCGCGCCTCGGTGATCCGGGCGTGGGCCGCCTGCCAGAGCCCATCGTCGACGATGCGCAGCTCGGGCGCCGGCCGGCGTACCCACTCAGCGGCCGGCCGATCGCTCGATCGCTTCTCTCCCCACCGATTCCGCTTCCGGGTCTGATTCCAGACGACCACGCCCCGATACAGCTCGCGCCAGAGCACGGCATGGACGGAGGACGTTGCCCACCCGGACGGGCGCTCGCGCTGGGCCCGCGGTGTCGGCGCGCCCACGGCGTTCAGGAGCCTGGCGATGCGGGCCTGGCCCACGCCGGCGGCCGCGTGCTCGAAGATGCGGCGGACGACGGAGGCCTCGGCGTCATTCACGCGGCGTTCAGTGTGCGAACGCTCCCCGGCCGCTCCGAGGATCTCGACGTTGTCGTAGCCGAACACGCGGCCGCCCGTGACGTGTCCGGCCTTCGCCTTGCGAATCAGCGCGTCGTACGTCCGCAGGCGCGCCTGCTCTCGCGCGAGCTCGTCGACGTAGGCGGTGATACTCATCATCACCTTGTCGGTGGGAGACTCGAGCGTCCGCTCACGGTCCTCGAGGTAGAAGAAGAGGCGGACGCCGGCGGTGATCAGTTGCTTCAGCGCGTACGCCGTCTCGATTGCCTCGCGACCGAGCCGCGACTCCTCCGACATGATGAGGACGTCGAACGGCGGCCGCGGCCGCAGCACGTTCATCAGGCGCACGAAGCCCGGGCGTTTCGAGAACTCCGCGCCGGAGATCCCATCGTCGACGAACACGAACCGCTCGTCGACGGTCCAGCCTCGGCGCACCGCGTACGCGCGGGCGTGCTCCACCTGGCGGCGGACGGACTTGGCCTCGTCGGCGACGGCCGACTGGTCGGTGCTCTTGCGGGCGTAGATGGCGGCCGTCATGCTCAGCTCCTCATCGTCCACCGCCCGTCACCATCGAGACCTCGCTCTCGCGGTACTCCGACAGCAGGGGTGGCACCTGCAGCCCCGCCAGACTCATCGCGTCGAGATAGCGGCGCACGCTGCGTTGGCAGACCTCGAGTTCCTCGGCGAGTTGCTGCAGCGGCGGACAGTACGATCGGCCGTCCAGGAGCTTCATCAGCCGCAGCGCGCGCTCGAGTTGTCGGTAGCGATTCTCGCTGTCCCGTCGACGTCGAGCGACGGGAAGGCCCGGGAGTGCGGGTTGACGCCGGCCACGGCGAGCGGCGTCCGTCATCGCGCACCGCCGAGGCGACGGCCGACGGCCACGCCGATCAGATACCCCGCATCGCGCGCGATCCCCTCTTCGACTCCGGTCGCATCGTCGTACTTGAGGAACTCCTTCCGCATGGCCTCCGGGAGCGCCTGCTGGAACCGCCGGAACTGCTGTTCGAGCTTGCGGCTGGTGAGCGCGTTGGGCTCGTTGGCCCGGACGCTGGCCTCGACCGATTCGAAGAGTGCCGTGAGCTCGTTGCGATCCGCGAGGAGCTCGGTCAGCGTCTTCCGTTCATCAAGAATCGCGCCCGCGAGCTGACTGCAGAGCGTGTCGACGGTGGGCTTCTTCTTCTGGGACTTCTTCATGGCGGCCTCCGAGAAACGCGAAGGCCAGGATGGGCGGGCTAAAATAGTGCAGCCGCTTTCACCTGGTCACACAGGGGAACGGTCAGAGGTCGTCGACAGTTCACTGCTGTCGGCGGCCTCGCTTCAACTCCCAGAACCGTAGTCCCATCGCGCCACCCCTGTCAACTTTCAGAGCCGCGGCGTGAGCCCGCCAGGCGAGATCACCCGGGCGAACTGCCACGCGTCGCGCGCCGCGCGTTCCGCCAAGGTGGCTCGCCGCTCGGCGTCTTCCCGGGCTCGCGTCTCCAAGGCGAGCTGCTGCTCGGCGCGCTCCGCCCGGGCTTTCAACGTGGCGACGGTCGACGTTTCGAACGCGGGCGGTGGCGTCATTTCGGAAACTACCTTGCTCCCGTTACGTGACGATGCGATCCCCGCCGAACGTGATTGTGTCGCCCTCGAAGAGCATCGGCGTCTGTAGCAGATCCTGGACGTCCCGCGCCGTGACACGGACGGTGCGGAGGTCGACCTGGAGCTCGTGTCGACGTACCTGCGTCAGTCGACCAGACCACCCCGCGGTCCCCGTGCCCTTGTAATTCGTCAGCGCGGCGAGCGAGCCGAGCTCGTGATCCGTGCCCCCGAGCCGCTCGCGCCACTCCGCCACCAGCCGCGCGACGGATCGCAGGTCGCAGCACTGCCGCGCCACCCAGGCCGCCGTGGCGAGATCGCGGAGCATCTCGTAGTCCTGCACCTCGGCCCGCCGCGTGCCGTCAGTGCCGTCATCCACGGTCAGGAGCCCGGAGATCCACGCGCCGCGGTAGGGGTCCTGCGGCAGCCGCGCGCCCATGTCGGGCGCCAACTCGGCGAGCGCTGGCAGGTAGTTCCGCGCGTACCGGTAGGGCACGATGTCCACGAGCTCGTCACGCGCGGGGATGAGACGAAAGCTGTTGCGGATGATGTGGGCCAGATCGGTGCGGGCGGCCGCGGCGTCCCCGTTCACCGAGCGATCCAGCCGCGTCAGCATCACCTGCCCGACCCGGTTCGTGCCGACTTCCATGGCGCCCGATCGGCAGAACTGCGCGACCACGTCGAAGGCGGCCACCTGGCGTAGGTCGTGCCCGATGAGCGCCGCGCCGAGGATGCCGCCGCTGAACATGGCCTCGCCGGCGGCCTTCGTGGCTTCGAACGACGCGGTATCGATGGCGCTGTAGCCCCCGAGCTCCGGGATGGTCGTGGCCCAGTTACCGGTCCCGTCATAGCGGTTGAAGACGAAGTTGACGAGGAAGTGCAGGAGCTGCCGTTCGATCGAATCGATCAGCGTGCCGCTGCCATCGCCCACGTCTTCGTAACCGCACAGGTTCACACTGATCTGGATGCGGCCATCCCGCGCGAGACGGCTCACGACGTGCTCGTGGTCGAGGATGAGCATCGTGTACCGACGGCCGTTGACCTCGTACCATGGGTCGGCGTTGATGTCGACCCAGCCTGGCATCGTCGGCGCCCAGGCCCAGGCCCCCCAGGCCGAGTCCGCAAACTTGATCCGCGCCGTCGGCTCGAGGACCGCTGAGAGGTAGTCCGCTCCGAACACGCTCTGGATGTTCTTCACCGCCCCCAGGCAGATCAGGAAGTAATCCCGGCTCGCCTCGGTCTTGACGTAGCGCGCGGGGACGACGCCGACCGCATCGTCACCGGCGGTTTCGTCCGAGAGGCTCCCGTAGGCGAGCGGGATCGGCTTGTCGATCATCTCCTCCGTGGAGGACGCGTCCGAGATGTCGCTGGTGATGAGGGCCGGCGGCATCAGCGCGCGGTCCGCGAACGTGGACGTCACGAGGCCGCTGAGGAGGTCTTCGATCACCAGCGTGGCGGTGAGGTCGTTCGCGCCCGTCCGGACTTCGCGGATGGTGCCGTGAAACAGGAGCTGCGCCGTGCCGGCGCCGGCGCTGTCGCGCCCATAGAGGCGCGCGGGCTGGTCGATCAGCGGATCCGCGTCGGCCTCACCGGACCAGAGCTGGTCCATGTACCCGCGCACCAGGCGGTCGACGTCGGCCACGACCACCTCGAGGCGCGCGGTCTCCACGCGGCCCTGCGCATCCGCCAGGGCGCGCTCGACGGTGCCAAACGACAGGACGCGCGGTTCCTTATAGCTGTCGCTGTCGGGCAACGGCCCCTTCCCGATCCGGATCGTCGTTGGCGCGCTGCCGGCGACGTCGATCTCGAGCCAGAACTGCGGCGAGACCGCCGAGGCGAGCGACGTGCCCGCCGCTGGATTCGTCCCGCTCGGCATCGTGCCGCCGCCGCTGCAGGGCGCGGCCTCGTCGGGAATATCCTCGTCAGCATCCTCGTTGGTGAACACCTGCACGACGAGCTGCGTGACCACGAGGAGCGGCGGGATCTCCTCCAGCGTGAAGGCGATCAGGCAATCGTTGTTGCCACCGGCCAAGGCCGGGGTATTCGTGGGCGTGACGATGACGCCGAACTCATCGCCCTGTGCAACATCAACCGATCCAGTGGTGCTCCCGGTCGTGGCCGCATCGGCCACCGTCATGCTCAGCGCAGACGCGACAGCCGGTTGCCCGTGAGCAAACGCGACGTTCCACGACTTACCGGCTGTCGGAGCGGTCCTCCAGAGACACTGCGCGGCCACGACGCGATACCGATTCGCCGTAGACCAGCGGGTGTAACTGAACGAGTCGTTGGCATTGATGTTGATCTCTGAGTGGAAATTTTTCACCCTCGCTGCGCTGTTGATATAGTTCTCGGCCGACGTCACGATGTTGCTGTGCAGAGGCGTGTCCGGCACGAGCGCGACGCCGATGCTGATCGGGCGTCCCTGCCCGCTGTTGTAGTCACGCCGCCAGTAGATCAGATCCCCCGCATCGAGATGCACGTTCAGGGTGGTGTTGACCACGCCCACGGCGCTCGTCGCGGACGCCAGCGTGAACGAGAAGGCATCGACCCCGTTCACCACGAGCGTGAGGTCGTAGCTCGCGCCAGCCGTCGCGGCCTGGCCATTCTGGGCGCCACCGTCCTGAATGCCGATCAGGATCGCGGTGAGGTCCGTGATCGTGCCGGGGGCGGAGACAATTTCCTCGACTTGCGCGGCCGACTGATTCCCGTCACCATAGTGCGAGAAGACCGTGGCGTACCACGGATCCAAAATGCCCGCGAATTGCCCGGACATCCCCGGCGTTCGGTGGAAGCAGGACACACCGTCATCCGGCACCCACTCCATGAAGACCGATCGGATGAACGCATTCGGGGTGCCGCCCCCTGAGCCCGAGAACTCCCACTTGAACCGGACTATGTCTCCAGCGTCGTAGTGCACCTCGTTCGAGAGATCCTCATCGACACCCAGCGCCCCAGAGTGACTGAGGACTATCGCCGTATCCGAGCCGTTCTTCTGCAGCGTGAGCGTCACGGTCGCGCCGCTGGATGACGCCATCATCCCGACGCGCCTGAAGGTGCCCCCGATGGGCATCATCAAGTCTTCATAGGTTTGCCCGCCCACCAACTGTCCGGCGGCGCTCGTGCTCGGGATCGTGGCGTACCGTGGCCCCGCGACGAAGGCGTTGCCCAACGTGCTGCGGGAAAAGAACGGCTGCACCATCAGATGAACTCGAACTGCGATCGCAGCGTCGCCAAGTCGCTCAGGAGCGTGTCGACGGCCGGCACAATCACGTCCGTGTCAGCGCGGATCGTCCGACGCACGGCTGGGTCCGCGAGGTTCTGCTCCTGGATCATCACGAGAATCCGCCGCAAGGACCTCGCCGAGGTCTCGAGCGTGAGGACGGCGAGGCGGAGGATGTTTTCGTTGTCAGTCATCGTGGGGACTTCCTTTCAGTTCTCCGGTGTCTGGAGAGGGCCGACCAACGCCCGCACGTCGGAGAGGATCCCGCCTTCGTTCCGGCGCAGCGAGGTGCGCAGCCGGCTCACGAACTCCCGCGGGTCGCCGGTCGTCACGACCTGGTCGATGTGGAACTGGATGGGGGCCTGACTGCCGCGCGCGCCCTGGCCGCCCCCCTGCAGGCTCATCACCGTCGACCGGCGCAGCACGTACTCGGGCTCAGGGGCATCCCCGATGATCGCGAGCGTTGGCCGGCTCACGACGCCTTCATTGGCGAAGCTGCGGGCGACCGGCGTCGTCCCGGTGTACTCCCCCAGGATGCTCGGGGTCCGATTGGCCATCTCGGGGCTGATATCCGGGAGCGGCGTCTGCAGCCGTTCGATGAGCAGCTCGAGCTTCTCGAGCACCCGCTCGAACATGCTTTCGAGCTGATCGCCGAACTGCAGGCCCGTGGCCTGGAGGGAGGTGAACGCGACCCCAGCCGCATCGGTCAGCACGCGCTGCTGGATCATCGCGTCCAGCATCGGCCGCATGGCCTCCGGGACTTCCGTGCCGGAGGCGATCGCGCCCTGGACGAAGAGGCTGGTCGAGGCCGCCATCTGATCGGCGACGATCGCGACGGAGACCCCGGCTTCGGTCAGCAGCTGCCAGTCCTGGATCAACTGCTCGGCGTGCTTGGCGAGCTGCTGCCGCTGGATGATCTGACCCGCCTGCGCGAAGGTGAACCCGTACCGCTCGACGGCGGCGTTGAGCATGTCCTGCTTCTGCGCCTGCGCGTCGGTGAGCTGCTGCTGGCGCTCGAAGACGTCCGTGATCCGCTTGATGGCGTGTTCCGTGGCCTCGGAACCCACCCTCGCCATATCCTGCACGGCGGCGATATCGCGAAAGGCGCGCTCGCCTGTCTCCCCAACGGCCTCGTAGGCCTCCACGATCGTCATTTGCATTTTCGTGATGCGCTCGCCGCCAGCCAGCGCCGCCTGTTGCGCCGTCGCGTTCTGGTCGAACCGATCGACGAGCGCGTCGCTGAACGCGCGCGCCACTTCGGCGCCCTGGATGGCCGGGTCATTGTTCGCCCCGATCGCCAAGCCGACCCCAGCGCCGACCATGGTGCCGTAGGGCCCGAAGTTGGACCCGGCTGCCGCGCCCATCTGCATCCCGGTGAGCATCCGATCCCCGCGGCTGCCCTGTTTCGTCGCCGCATCGATCTGGATCAGCTGCGAGTACGCCGAGATGGCGGCGGTGGCCAGTTGCGCCGCACCCATCGCGCGCTCCCCGCCCGTGATCGGTTGCCCGTCGACACTCGGCCTCGTCATCCGCAGAAAGCCCTGTTCGCCGATGGCGAGCCGATTCCAGTAGTCCCCTTCCGTCTCGTCCGACCGACGCGTCCGCGCGGCGAAGGCCCCGGTGAGCTGCGCCCCCATCGCGGCAAAGGCGCCGAGCGCCCCGTGGCTTGACTGGGCGACCTGGTCGAGGGCGCCGGCGATGGAGAGGAGTCCCTGGACATGGCGTCGCTGAGACAGCTCGCGCTCGCGCGCCGCGAGCTCGGCGAACGCAGCGGTCGTCTCCAGCGCGCGCTCGGTCGTCCCCGCCAGCCAGTCCTGGTACTCCTGCAGCGGCGCCATGTCGACCTTCGTGAACGGCAGCGGAGTGTCCAAGCCGCTCAGCGCCTGGTGCACGCTGTCTGCCGTCTCGAGCTCCCGCACGAATGTCTCGTAGTCGGAGAGAAACTCGAGCCCCGAGAGATCGACCTTTGTCCACGTCGACGCGTCGAACGCCTGCTGAATGATGGGCGGGATCGCCTTGCTCTGGGCCCTGAGGGCCTGGATCGCGTCGCCCATGACATCGTGCACGCGCTCCCGCATGTCCGGGACCAGCGTCTTCATGTCCACCACGCTCGGCCCGATCGCCACGAACCCGAGCGCCTCGGCCATGTCGGTGGCGGCCGCGATCGCGGCGGCCCCCGACAACTCGTCGCGCAGCTGCCGGAGTTCGGTGGCGTGCTGCTTCGCGGCCTCGGCCGCTTTCTTCTGGGCCTCGGTCAAGGCCTGGGTCATGGTGACCCCGGCGGAGGTGAAGATGGCGCCGACGGCGGAGCCTCGGGCCATCAGGGAATCGGGATCCGCCGGCAACACGACGTCGGCGCCCCCTCTGGCGCCGGCGTTCAGCTTGGCCATCCTCGCGGCCTCGCGGTAGGACTGGCCCGCCGCGCCAGAGCCTTCCGGGAGGAGGCCCACGAGCTCCCCGAGCTGCGCGATCCACTGTCCGAGCATGTTCGAGAGGCCGGAGTGCTCATCGATCCAGCGCCCGATGTTCCAGCCGGCCCACGCCGCGCCGGCCACCGCGACCGCGGCGCCGAGGCCCATGACAGTCGTTGACAGGGTGGTCGCGGCGGCGGTGGTCCCGCCCATCGCCCCGGTCATCCCTTTGATCCCGGCCGTGGCCGTCGTGGCAGAGGAGGCCATGGTCGCGAATGGCAACATGCGCACGACTCCGATGAGCGCCGCGCCGGCCTTCATCACGCTCCCGAACATGTACGCCAGCGGCCCGAGCGCGGCCGCGAAGGCGAAGAAGCCGAACGTCGCGGTCTGCACGGACTCCGGCAGCTGCGAGAACCAGCGCACCGCGCCCGCGACGCCCGACAGCACCGTTTCGAGCGCTGGCAGCATCCGCTTGATCGACTCGATCAGCTCGGTCCCGATCGTGATCGCGAAGTCGTAGATCTGATTCTTCAGGATCGTCACCTGGCTCGAGAACGTCTTGTACCGCTCCTGCGCCTCTTTCGTGAGCGCGACGTTCTCCGTCCAGCCCTTGTTCGCCAGGTCGATCGCCGTGCGCAGCTGATCGCCGGCGCCCGCGAGGGAGAGGAAGGACTTGATCAAGCGCTGGTCGTCGAGACCAAGGCCGCTCAGGATGTTGATGGCGCCCTGGCCCGCCTCGCCGATGCCCTCGACGAATTGCGTGAAGGCTTCGCCCGGGTTGGCCTGAAACAGGGACGCGAACGCCGAGCCCGACATGCCGGCCGCGGATCCGAAGCGCGCCAGGTCCTGGCTATGCGTATTGACCGCCTCCACCATCTGGAGGAGCACCTTCTGCACCGCGGTGCCGCCCGCTTCCGCTTCCACGCCGACGGCCGACATCGCCGCGCCGATCCCGAGAATCTGCGCCTCCGTCAGGCCGGCGATTTCACCGGCGCCCGCGATGCGGAGGCTGAACTCGAGGATGTCCTTCTCCGTCGTCGCCACGTCGTTGCCGAGCGCCACGAAGGTCGACCCGAGGCGACTGAAGTCCTTCTGCGACATCTGCGTGATGTTCGCGAACCGGGCCATCCCCATCGCCGCCTCTTCCGTCGAGAGGTTCGTGGTGACGCCCATGGCGGCCACCACACGGGTGAAGTCGAGCAGGTTGTCGGTCTGAATCCCGAGCTGGCCGCCGAGCTCGCCGATCCGATTCAGCTCGTTGACCGAGACCGGGATCTGCGTGGCCATCTCGCGCATCCCGGCGGCGAGCGCGGCGAATCCCTGCTCGGTCGTATCGACCGTCTTCCGGATGCCGGCGAACGAACTCTCGAAGTCGGCGGCGGCCTTGATGGCCAGCCCAGAGAAGAGGGCCAGCGGAAGCGTCACGGCCTTCGTGAGGTCCGCGCCCATGGTCTGCAGCTTCGCCCCGGTCCGCTTCCAGGCGGTCTCGACGCCACGGAGCTGCTTGTCGAAGTCGCCGGTGTTGGCGGAGACCTTGACGACGAGATGTGCGACTGTGCCCATGGTTCACTCAATCCACGATGAAATGCCCGCCGATGGGATGGGAGGCGCGTACGCCGGGCGACGCCCTCGGCGGGCGACTGGAGAGTCCGTCGCCCTATTTCTCGCTGCGCGCGGCTGCTTCACCGCGCGAAATCAGCACTAGTAATCCAACCCGCCGAGGCTCCACGGCCGCATGGGGTCCAGAGCCGTCAACCGTTGCTCTTGCTGGACGCTCTGTATCGGGACGGCGGTGTACGACGGCGGCAACGAGTCCAAGTCCAGGCCAGACCACCGCGCTTGGAGCACCGCGCGATTCTCGCTCTTCATGCGGGCGAGCGCTCGATCGCCGAATTCCTCAACCCACGTGGTCGAGTAGGCCGGCTGGCGGTCGATCACGATCGCGACGTGTGACACGAACCCGATCCTGGAGACGGAAATGGTTTCTGTGCTCCAGTCAATGCTCCGAGAGGCCTCGCTGAGGTCGTAGGAGATGCTCATGCCTCGCCACTCGGATCGGCGACGGCTGATCTCGCGAGTGGCGGCCGAGTCTGGCAGTGCGGCGCTGACGTAGAGGCCGGAGTGCATGTTCACGAAATGGACCTGCGCATCGGCGACCGACGGTCGCTCGTGATTGACGCGAAATTCCGCCAGGTGATTCGCGGACAACGCGTCCTGCTGGAACGCCCGCGGGTCGATACGCTCCCTGAGAATCACGGCCTCGCCCACGCCCAAGCCCACAGGGGAGCTCGATCGAACGTTGTAGGGCAGCAGCAAACCAAACAGTCGAAGCATGGCGGTCTCCTAGCTACGCAGCGTCGCGCTGCCGCTTGTATTCCTCGAGTGACGGCGGAGGAGTGATCGCCGGCAGGGCCTCGACTGCCGCGGCGAACTTCGCCTCGAGCTCCGCGTCGCTGAGGGCCTCGAGCGGCCAGGCCTGCAAGATGTTCCGCCGGAGCTCGTAGAGCGCGTGCCGGCGAGCCGTCGGGTCACCCCTCAGGAACACCGTCTGCCGTATGCCGGTGATGCGATGCGAGAGGTCATACTGATTGGTCACCGGGATCGCCTTCGCGATGAGGCGATCGACGCGCGTCGCGAACTCCCGGAGGAGATTCATGGGCGCCGAGTCGCGCATGGACGCCTCGAACCGCCTGCGCGACGACGTCAGCGCGTACGTGATCGCCTGCTTCCGCTTCAGCGCTACCCCGGTCCGTTGCTGAGCGGCGATGAGCGCCGCCTGCTTCTTGTGCTCCTCGGCGGCCAGGCGATCGACGTCCTCGTTGGCCTGTCGGAGCTCGGCGGTGAGAGACGCGACCGCGGCCTCGTGGCCCCGGGCCTGGTCGACTCGCGTCTCCAGGGCAGCCTGACGCTCTTCTGCGTCCCAGGCCGCGAAGGTCTCTGGCGGCACGAACTGCTCGAGCACGGGCCGAGGAATCGCCTTTCGAACGAGCTGCTGTAGGTCCATTGGTGTTTTCTCCTTCGTTCAGAATCCGGCCAAATCGATCACCGACAACGCGTGCCGTTCGCGCAGCCATTGCGGCCAGCCTGGCCTTGTTGCCGTGTGCAGCAGCTCGAGCAGGAGCAGCTGCACGTACGATTTCAATCCGGCCGAGTCTTCGAGTAGTCGCGCGAGCCGCTCGAGACCGCCAGGGCCATCGGGCAGCGGTCCGAGCACGCGCGTTTCGATCGCCTTGAGCACCGCGTGGAGCTCGGCCTCCTGCAGCGCCGCGACGACCTGGCAGACGAGCGCGCTCTCCGCGTCGGACAGGAGCGACAGCACCGTCGCGCTGAGCTGTAGCGTCACGGCCTACCCTCTGCCGCCTGGGGCATATCCCCTTGTGGCCTCTTGAGCGCTGGCCGACCCTAGACCCCGAAGGAGCCTCACGCGTTTGAAAACGATTTCAAAAGTTTCGATGGGCCTGTCTGATTCCAGGGAATCAGAGACCGAAATCAAACGCGCGGAATCGAATGGGCGCGGATCAAAAATTCCATTTCGCGCCCGGCCGGCCTGACGCACCAGGTGGTCTAGGTGCCCCGCCTCCCATGAGATCGTGGATGGGATAAGGGGGCCACGCGCCCCGCTTCGCTCTCTCTCCGGCCGCAAGACCCCTGGGATCGTCACGCGTACGCGCCGCCGTTCATGCTGACGACGTTCCACTTCGTGGGGCTGACGGCCTCAACGGTCGTGCTCGAGCCCTCGAACGCCGCCGACGTCCAGGTGGTGTGCGGGCCCGTGGTACCGTCGTGCGCCGCGGCCCCGCCGGAGAACGTCACGACGTGCGCGAAATCAGATCCGGCGGTGATGGTGATGCGACGGCCTACGTTCTCGCCGCCGGCTGGCCCGAGCGTGAGAGCGGCAGCTGAGCCCTTCACCACCACGATGGTGCGGTCGCGATCGATCGGAATGGCGCCGTCGCTCCCGAGAAACAGCGGAGAGCCAGGCAGTGCACGCCCACCGTCCGGGCCCAGCAAGGTGGCCAGCGTGTTGAGCTCTTGGATTGTCATGTCAACCTCTCTCAACCGAAACGCTCCGAACGTCGTCGTTCGAACCGTCGTCGTCCGGAACTTCTGCCAGCGTCATCGAGACGCCGTCATCGCTGAACAGCTTCAGACGCGGCGCCACGGGCTCGAGGCAATCGAC
>Ga0137430_1000258_pt1 | contig 15241 bp, 30 predicted proteins | sample EasRivERMZT754_2_FD_104651 | JGI IMG/M metagenome (GOLD analysis project Ga0137430, IMG submission 104651) | Soil microbial communities from meander-bound floodplain in the East River, Colorado, USA - East River MetaG ERMZT754_2 | ecosystem: Environmental > Terrestrial > Soil > Floodplain ...
GCCATGAAATTCTGGAGCAGAGAAAGGCATGGCAGGCAGTGCAGAAGTACATAGATGGCATAGTGGACACCCTGAAGGCACAGGTGGATGCCACCTTTGATGAATGGGAAAGAGTCTTTAACCTGCTGCACCCTGACTTTGAAGCACGCTATAAGGAAATTCAGGCTGGGGTTAGTACTACGGAGCCATCTGGCACAGCGTCAGACCCTGCAGCACTAGTAGAGTAGTGGAGCAGGTCAGCCTGAATCGGGGGTGGGGGGTGTGGCTGCACCCTGCCACCCCAAAACCACAAAGGGGGGATGATGTCTGACAGGTTTCTAACCACCAGTGAATGGCGAAGAAGAATAGATCAGTATGAAATAGAGCCAGACCCACCAGAGCCAGATGAAGAAGAAGCACCAGACTGGGTGGTCAGGTGTACTGGGTGTGGGATGCTGGTGGCAGCGTCAGCCAGTCAGGGTGAAGAAGGTGAAGAATACTGCCCACGCTGCTGGAAGCGTGAAAGGGAGCAGCAGTCATGATCTGGCTGGGCTGGGCCATCAGCCTGCTGGTGGCATTCATGGCAGGTGCAGTCTTAGACAGGCTGCTGGTGATACACGAAGTGGAAAGACTACGCCTTGCAGTGCATGAACTACTGGAGAGTAAAATCTATGGCAAGCACAGAAACCACACAGGAAATTGACATGGGCCACACAGACTGTGAAGTTTGTGATGAAGCAAGGGCTGCAGATGACCTGGCTGCACAGCTTGAAGCAGCAGAAGCAGTGGCGCTGCAGATCAGAGCACGTGAAGTCAGGGTGCAGGTGCTTGAAGAAGCATTAACCAAAGTCAGAAGCTTCTGCAGCATCAGGGACAGCAGCCAATACAGGCACATTCAGACCCTATGCACACTGGCCCTGGCTGACAGATCACATGAAAGGGTGGGCTAACATGGTGCCACAAGAAGCAGCAGCGTTTCTAATGGTGGGTGTCAGGGTCATGCGTACCCATGATGAAGTGGAAGGGGTAGTGGTGTGGCGTGGGTTTCGGGGGGGGGTACCTTATGAATCTGTCAGCATTCTCTGGGCAGACTCCAAGTATGCACGCTACCTGGCACTGAATGACTGGCAGGCAGTCACCCAGATTGAACGTATCACAGATGAAAAGGGGCAGAATACATATGATAACGCCTGACTATCAGTGGATAGAGATACAGCCGGAAGATGGCCACCTGCAGTGTGAGAAATGCAGGCAGGTGTATCCCATAGGGGAGTCAGTACTGACTGATGACTATGGCAGGCTGTTCTGCCACGCTGGGTGCATTGCAGGCTGGGAGCAGGACAGGGCTGAAGAAGCCAATGAAGCACAGCACAGTGGGGAAGGCCCTACCACTGCCAGTGAATACAGAGACAAAGCAGCAGACTGGCTGAAAGGCAGAAGATGACAGAGCCTAGTATTGATGAAATGCTGGAGTTTATGGCACAAGTCAAGAAGGCCATGATTCTGACTGCTCCAACAGACTTACTGACGCCTACGCGGGATGAAGCCTTTAGAATGGCGTCAGCCATCAGCGCCATTCTGGAGCAGAGAAGGGAGCAGGCAAAGATGACAGCAGAAGAAATGGAACAGATACAGCGTGCAATAGTAGATGAAATGCTGGAGCACAGGCACCATGATCTGATAATCATTCAGTCATTTGTGAAGATGGTGCAGAAGCACTGGCCCTATGCAGACCACACTGCCATGTGTGCAGAACTCGAAGCACTGGAGAAAGAGACAGAATGAGCGAACCAACGATTGATGAAATGCTGGATTGGCTGGATCAGTGGGAAGGTGATAACGGTCGTGTTGCTGCCATCCGCGCCATTCTCGAACAGCACCGCGATAGCAGCATGGACGCAATTCGTGCTGTTATCAGTGAAGAACGTGGACGCGATCTGCTAGTTATCCGCGCATTCGTGGAACGGGTGGAGAAGCGTGTAATGGAATCACCGGCAGGCTCCGATCTGTGGGTGCATGGGCTTTACGATGAACTCGCCGCGATGGAGAAAGAGACAGAAGCATGATGTATGAAGTACTCCAGCACGCTGATGACCTGGGTAGATACTTTGTCAGGAATAAGCAAACTGGCAGGCACGTCATAGAGCACTGCAGTTTCAAGCAGGCACTGGACACTGCCAATGCGCTGGAGTTTACAAGGCTGGTGCAGCAGAGCCAGCAGGCAGTGGCAGATGAATGGCCCAGAGAATTAGACATAGACACACCAACAACAGAAAGGGACAAATGACAGAAAAGACAAATGGAACAAACACAGACCTGCAGGCAGCAGGTGCAGAAAATGTGGGTGGGCTGGTGACAGCACAGCAGCGCCGTATAGCTGCACTGCGTGCAGACCTGGCTACATCAGTCAGCAGGCTGAAGGCACTGCAGAAGGCCCACAGGGTGCTGGTGCTGAATGGCACCAGACCCCCAAAGAAAGAGAAGCCAGCCAAGCCAGTCAAGGCAGAGAAGCCCAGCACAAAGCAGACGGGGGTCAAGCAGAAGGTGCTTTCAGTGCTGGGGCTGGCTCAGACCCCTATGGATCTGGCAGCACTGGCTAAGGCTGTGTATGGGAAGAATACCGAAACCTTCAGAACACGCTGCAGCGCCATACTGGGCACTGAAGTAGGGAAGAAAGTCAGACGGGTGGGCAAAGGGATATACGCCATGAACTACAGGAAAGGGTCAAACTAAATGACAGAGACATTGATGACACAGACAGAAGAAAGTATGGGGGCAGCACTTGAAAGGGTGCTCGTGAAGGGTGACCTGTCAAAGCTGACAGAAGATCAGCGGGTGTTTTACTACAGGGCAGTATGTGAAAGCGTGGGCTTGAATCCACTGACCAGACCCTTTGACTATTTGATAATGGCAGGGGGGAAGCTGACCCTGTACGCTAACAAATGCTGCACTGACCAGCTACGTACCCTGCATGGCATCAGCATTGACAAACTGGAAAGCCAGACCATTGAAGGTATCTGTGAAGTTAAAGCCTACGCCTTGAACTCTAAAGGCAGGCGTGATGCAGACATTGGGGCTGTGTCCATTGCAGGTCTACGTGGTGAAGCCCTGGCTAACGCAAAAATGAAAGCCACCACTAAAGCCAAGCGTAGAGTAACCCTTTCCATATGTGGCCTTGGAATGCTGGATGACAGTGAAGTGGACAGCATACCGGGGGCACAGCGTCAGCCAGCCACAGAGAATCTGCAGACTGAAGCAGTGCAGGACTATATCAGTGCAGCCCCTGCAGCCCAGCCCCTGCCACCTGCTGTGGCTGCTCAGACTGCCCACCAGCCACCCAGTGGCACTACCAAGGTGCCCACGGTCAGAGAGAATGCCAATGCTATAGGTGAACTGATTAAGCAGCTACAGGCTGCAGGCGTAGACCTGAAGGTGATACAGGCACGCATGAAGGCACTGACAGGCTGCAGTAACCGTGGTGACCTGAATAATGGGCAGGCAGTAGTGGTGCTTGAAGAATTTGAAAGCTGGCTGGATGTGCTTGAAGGTAATGAAGCAGGCTTTGAAGGGGGTGGCACATGACCTACACCCACAAGTGTGCCACCTGCAATATACCCCTGACTGAAGATTATCTGCTCTGTAGCAGTACTGAGAATGACCAGCTATGGCTGGTCTGCAGTGCCCAGTGTGCAGCAGACCTGGCTCAGTATGCAGGGCCACACCAGCAGGTGCCTATCACGCCTGCCACTGATGAAAGCCCGGAAGAATGATAGCCCTGCTGGATACTTCACAGGATCTGGATACTGCTGAAGCAGAACTGGGGTTAGTGGTGGGCCAGTTACTGACACCACTGACCCAGTTTAAGAATAGAAGCAGCAGACAATTTGCCATTGATAATGGTGGCTTTTCCGGTAGTCAGGTGGGTGGCTTTCTCTCAGTGCTTGAACGTGAAAGGCCCAACAGGGGCAGGTGCCTGTTTGCAGCAGTGCCTGACGTGGTAGGTGATGCCAGACGTACCTGTGAACTATTCGAGCACTGGCACTGGAAGATGGCAGGGTACCCCCTTGCATTTGTGGCTCAGGATGGCCAGCAGGATATGCCCATACCCTGGAAGCTGATAGATGCCATCTTTATAGGTGGCAGCACCCAGTGGAAACTATCACGCCATGCTGAAGCCATCATCAGGTGTGCCCAGTGGCAGCAGAAGTGGGTGCATGTGGGCAGGGTGAATACCCCTGAAAGGTTTCAGAAGTTTGAAGCCCTGGGTGTGGACAGCATAGACGGATCAGGCATCAGCCAGTATTCAGCCATGCGCCATGCCATCAGGCTACGTGATACATCCACACAGATGGCACTATTACAAATGAACGGGGATATACACACATGACAACCCTATATGATCTGCAGGCAGATATGGCCCTGCTGCTGGCAGAGATTGAAGAAGCAGGGGGTGAGATAACCCCGGAGCAGGAAGAAGCCCTGGAAGCCCTGAATCTTTCACGTGATGCCAAGCTGACAAACTGGGTGAAGTACCTGAAGAATCTGGATGCAGACATGGCCAGCCTTGAAGTGGAAATTGACAGGCTGAAGCACAGGCTGGAGCAGAAAGAACAGCAGGCAGACAGAGCCAAAGAAAGGCTGGGGCTGGTACTGGGTGAAGGCACTAACTGGTCATGCCCCATAGCCAGCCTGTCATGGCGTAAGTCTACGGCAGTAGAGCCACGCCTGCCCCTTGAAGCCATGCGGGAAATGTTTGTCAGGGTCACTGAAAGGCGTGAATTTAATAAGTCAGCAGCCAAGGCATACATACTGGGCAATGGTGAGATACCGGAAGCAGTGCTGATAGAACGCCTGCACCTGCAGGTGAAATGATGAAAGTACTGATAGCCTGTGAATTTTCGGGGATAGTCAGAGAAGCCTTCAGGGTCAGGGGTCATGATGCGTGGTCATGTGACCTGCTGCCTTCTGAGATACCTGGTCAGCACATACAGGGTGATGTACTGGAGCAGCTAAACAAGGGGTGGGATATGATGATATGTCACCCACCCTGCACACACCTGGCTGTCAGTGGGGCAAGGTACTTTGCTGGCAAGCAGGCAGAGCAGGCAGAAGCCCTGAAGCTGGTACGTGATCTGTTTTACTGTGACATCCCCCATGTCTGCCTTGAAAACCCCATCAGTATTATCAGCAGGCTGTGGACACCTGACCAGATCATACAGCCCTGGCAGTTTGGGCACAGGGAAAGCAAAAGCACCTGCCTGTGGCTGAAGCAGCTACCCCTGCTCAAACCCACTAACATCATCATCTATGAAGGCCATGCTGATAACCAGACACCCAGTGGGCAGAATAAACTGGGGCCTTCCCCTGACAGGTGGAAGATAAGAAGCAGAACCTATCCGGGTATAGCTGACGCCATGGCAGATCAGTGGGGCAGTATGGTGGGCAGTTATCAATTAGAACTCGCACTAACATAGGCAGTAACATAAGGGATAACACAGGTGGTTAAATTTGCTTGGCTGGGCTGTGAAGGCTGTGGAATTATTCGGCAATATGCAGACAGTTACACCACGTGGCAGTGCAGTCTGACCCCTGACGGGCTGGCATTCTACTGCCCTGAATGTGCAGAGAAGAAAGCCCGGAAGAAAAAGTCTGAGAAAAAGCCCCCGTAAATGCTGGGGCTGGTGTATATTGCTGCACGCCTTTGACAGAAGGCGGGGGCATGGGAAGAATGGGAAGCAAGCACCAAGGTGCCTTCTGGCTGAAGGCCCTGATTCATTCATGCTGGGTGTCATACAGCTTGCACCCATTCCCCCCAGCGTGATCTGTCAGGGTCAGGGCTTTCAGCGAGTAGGCACTTTTTGCTTTTTACCCACAGGCTAAGGCTGGCAGTCAAACCTTGGAGCAGAATTTTGTACGTCAAACTATTTTCGCAAATTTTAGACTCCAGCATATGGCTGGAGTCAGACCAGACACTGCGGGTGTGGATCACCCTGCTTGCAGCCATGGATCAGGATGGCTATGCCCACTTTGCTGCAGTGGGCAACCTGGCTAATAGGGCACATGTTTCTGTTGAAGCCTGTCAGGATGCAGTCAGGGTGCTTGAAGCACCTGATGAATATTCATCAGATGATGCCAATGAAGGCAGGCGTATTGAACGCGTACCTGGGGGGTGGATAGTTCTTAACTGTGCCAAATACAGAGAGTTAGGCAGAGAAGAAAATAGGCGTGAACAGGTCAGGGTGAACGTGGCAAGGCATCGCGCAAAGAAGAAAGAAGATGGTAACGCTGCTGTAATCAGTGGTAATCAGCGTGTAATCAGTGGTAATCAGGGTGTCACAAAAAGTAATCACATGCAGAAGCAGAAGCAGAAGAAGATCCAGAAGCAGAACATGGCTTCTAGTGGATCTAGTGATTACATACATTCTGAGAAAGAAACACATGTCGAAAACGGGGAAGAAAAGCAGGTGCTCAAAGCAGCCCCTGCAGTTTTTGCCTACTGGCAGGAGCAGCTAAACCACCCTACAGCCAAGCTGACACCCAAAAGGCTGCAGAAGATTAATGCAAGGCTGGCTGAAGGCTACTCAGAAGCTGACCTGTGCAGGGCAGTGGATGGCTGCAAGGCCAGCCCATTCCACATGGGGCAGAATGAGCACTGCACAGTCTATGACCAGTTAGAGTTAATTTGCAGGGACGGGGAACACATAGAACAGTTTATGAACTACACCACAAAGGGGGAATTGACTAATGGGGGAATTATCAAAGGCAATGGAATCCGTCGCGAAACTACAAGCGAAAGACGCTGGAGAGAAACCAGAGAACTCTGCCAGAGTCTTGAAGCTGGTGGCCCTGATACAGACATCAAGCTGCTTTCGGGGGTACCCCCCACTGGAAGCCACTGACGCCTTGAATCAGGCACGCATATGGGACGGCTTCGGGCTGCAGGTGATACCGGAAGATGACCTGCCCCACGCCTTCACGCGAGCACTGGAAGCCCTGGGGGAAGGTGAATCTTTCGGGGCACCCAATGTGCTCAAAGGCTGGCATACCCTGAAGCGTGAACGCTATGAAGCCAGAGCCAGTCAGAAGCAGCAGCGGTACCTGCAGGCAGAGCAGCCCCCCAGTATTAGCTTTGCCCAGTGGTGGGCTGGTGACACTGACTGGATCAGCGCAAACCTGCCCCCAGAGACACAGGCAAAGATGCAGGAAATCTTTGACAAGCGAATGGGAGCCAAAACATGAAACGTATTGAAGGGCTGGATGACCACAGGGTGCTATCAATTCGCATTAATGGCGTAGACCTGACAGTGCAGCATGGCTGTGTGACACTGACAGCCTTTACTTCTGAGAATCCAGACAACATTGAACGCATTGAACTGACTGCAGAAGATTGGCGAAATCTCGAAGTGTTTATTAGCAGTGGCTTGTTTAGTGGCCCAGACAGCACCCGAATGCTGGAAGCTATCCAGCGGGTGAAATTTATTTGGGGTGCCTGGGTATCTGGACAGTTTGAATTTGTGGGGCAATTTAGCGAAGCTGAAGCCCCCAGACCAGTCTGAAATGGCTAAAGGTACCAGACAGGCACCCAAACCCGAAAAAGCCCCCAGAAGCCCCCAGAATGCAAAACTGAGTACTTCTGGCACAGAAGCCCACCTGCAATCTGGTATCTGCCAGCTACTGGATATTCTTGACCTGCCGTATACAGTCACAGACGCTGCCAGAGTATGGGGCAGGGATGGCAGACCAAGGCCCAGCAAGGTGGCCACAGGCTGGCCAGACCTGACTGGCTGCTTACCTGGGGGCATCCTGTTTGCCATTGAATGCAAAGGCCCACGTGGAAGGCTGAAGCCTGAGCAGCGGGTGACCCTGAGCAGGCTGGAAGGATCAGGGGCACATGTGCTGGTGGCTAAAAGTCTGGATCAGGTGCTGCCCTGGCTACGTGAAATTCTGCCTGCTTTGTCAGGGCCAGCCCGGAAGCTGAAAAGGCTGAAACTATGATGAACCTTATGCACCCCGAAGATATACCGGATGACTTCAAGCGGATGGTGGAAGCCATGCACTGGGCAAAGTGTTATCTGCAGGCAGCAGACCTGGAAGAAAGTGCCAGCCTTTCACTGGCTGTCCACTGGTTTGCCACAGCCATGGATGCTGCCAGAGAAGATGAACGTGAAGCCCTGCAGCGTGAAGAAGATGAAAGTGGGTAACACCAGCAACGTTATCCAAGGTAACAAACCCTATAACAGAACTGGAGAAACCCATGCTGATGACTGCATTATTTCCACTGATTTTAGTGCTGGCTGGTGCTGCAATGTACTTTGCCAGTGCTAACCCCAAGTTACAGGAATTAGGCAGGCTGTTATTTGCTGCTGGTGCCTTTGCCCTGGCCTTCTTACTCTCAGGTTACAAGGTGAATCTGTAAATGCTGATTGAATATGGAGACTATATAGCTATGACTGAAGAAGGTGATGAAGTGGTGACTGCAGATGAACTACATGCCCACATCCAGTCATGCATCTTTGGCAGATATGAACCTGGAGACAGGTTTGACAAGTGTCAGGAAATGCTCCACAGGCTGGTAGACCTGCACTTTGATGACGCTGACACAGAAGAACTGGAGTTTCCAGAATGATTGACTATGACCCCATAGCCCTGGAGAAAGATACGGCAGACCTGACTGACAGGCTGGTGCATAACACAGAGCACAGTATCAGCACCCTTGTGGCTGCTCACATTCTGCAGACCAAGGCCCTGCTGGGCATAGTCAAAGCCTTGACCCATGCACGCCATACATCTGAAGTCATGGCTGCACGTGATCTGGCCATAGCCTGCCTGCAGGCTAATATCAAAAGCAGGGTGGGCTAATAGACGCTGCATACACAGTCTGGGAAGCACTCATGGCAGGCGTGGTGGCACTGCTGGCCATGCTGGGGGTGCTTGTGCTGGCTGTCAGGCTGCTGAAGATGAAAAGCAAATGACCAGACCAGTGGAAGATGAAATTGAAGCAGCACAGTCACAGGTGGCTGAAGCCCATGAAACCCTGGAGCACCTGCAGCGCATAATCAGAAGTGATCTGCACAGACTGGAAGGCACGCTGCTGGATTTACGCCTGACCCTGCAGCAGATCAGCCGGAAGGCTGAAGAAGCTGACAGGGCAGCTAAAAAAGCCGGGGGCATGAATTAGCCCCCCTTATGCTATAGTCTGCCGGTCTGGATACCCCCACAGGGATGGGGTGTCTAATCCTTCTCCTGACTCAAAGCACCCCGGTACGTGGGTAGCGTATAGGTGCTGGGGTGCCTTCTTTCTGCATACAAGCCCTATGCCACCTGCCCCCTATTCCCCACAGGTCAAAGCACTGCTGGTGGCAGTCATTCTGCTTATAGTGCTGGTCATGCTGCTGGCTCTGCTGATTCTATCCAAGGTGGTATAGGCCCACCCCCACCCCAATATATTGCTTGCCCCCAGTGCTTAGACTCTGCTATTAACTACTCTGTCTATCTTTTCCACCTTGCCCCTGCAGTATTTCCGGGGGGTAGTCAGGCGTTTTACTTAGACGGGGAATTGCCAAGGGCACCCCCGAAACCCTGCAGGGGCATTACCTGAAAGGCATACCTTATGGCTGCATACAATAAATTTAACCCCTTTGTGGAAGCAGTAGCAGAGAAGGTGCATAACCTGGGTAGTGATGTGCTCATGGTCATGCTCACGAACACTGCACCCCTGGCCACCAATGCAGTCAAAGCAGACATCACAGAGATAGCAGCCGGGGGTGGCTACACTACCGGGGGCATGGCAGCAGCCACCACATCATCTACCCAGACTGGTGGAGTCTACAAACTGGTGCTGGCTGACGTGGTATTCACTGCCACTGGCACTATTGGGCCATTCAGGTATGCAGTGCTCTATAACTCCACCACAGCCACAGGCAACCTGATAGGCTTCTGGGACTATGGCAGCAGCCTGACCCTGAATACCGGCGAAACCTTCACAGTGGACTATGACGCCAGTGCAGGTGTGCTGACCATTACCTAGGGAAGAGTCAATCATGGAACAGCCAGAGCAAAAGCAGAAGAAGCCATACAAGTCACCAAAGGTTGCCATTTATGGCACGCTGGAAGATATGACGCGTGGTGTGGGTAACACAGGTGATGATGGCTTTCTTGGATCACGGAATAAGGCGTAAGGTGAACCATGGCAACATATGCACAGATCTGGGAAAGATCACAGGATCAGAATATCAATGCACAGATAGCAGTGGCCATTTCCAAAGAAGCCCAGTATGCACTGGCATCACCAGACCCTGACACTACAGCGTGGGGCACTGCTGCCATAGCCAATACACGTGGTGAAGCCACGAAGTATCAGGTGGCTATCTGCTCAGATGCTGCAGTAGCTGATGCTGTCACCCCTACAGATGAGAATGTGCAGGCTGCAGTGACTGCGCTGGTGCCCACCATGGTGGCAGGTTATAAGGCATCCAAGGCAGTGGTGACACCATGATAGCCCTACCAGCCAAGTTTAGAATCAAAGTCTACAATGGTACCGGGGTGACCATTGCAGCGCATGACATCACGGTTAAAGTCTGCCTGCAGAAGTATGATGAATCTGCAGTCATTACCGAATCAGCAGTGCAAACTCTGTTTGATAGTGCCAGCACCCTGGCTAATCTGGCCTATGAAGCAGGTACATGGTTTGATAACACCACTGCACACTGGGCAGCCTTTCATGGCCTTGTCTACACAAACACTACCGGGGCACCCAATGGCACCATCAAGGTATATTTAGAGAACACCACAGACCCTGCAGCCACCAGTAACAGCCCGTCAGACGGTAGGGGCTGGATGCTGCTTGAAGTAGTCCATGCTGCAGCCGGAGCCACCACCAGACCCATCAAGGTATAAAGTGCATGGCGCGTCAGGTCACAGGAACAGCAGGCAGTTTTCTGGATGTCGATATTGGCACAGGTCTGGTCAATTACCCCATTACTCTGGCTTGCCGTTTTAAACTTACCAGCGCCACCATAGCTGCTGGTGGCTCAGTAGTGGCCACCTATGGTGAATGGTACCCGGAGCCAAATGCTGATTATATCCAGTTAACCCCTACAGCTATTTCTGCTGTGGTAGCTAAACAGGGCAATGTGTTTTCGGGGGTGTTTGCCACTACTCTGGCAGCAGATCAGTGGTACCTGGCTGTGTGTGTTATGGATGGTGTCGGAAACATAGCCAACTATAGCCACAGGATCTATCTGGATGAAAGCACCCAGACAGGCATTCAGAGCACCCCGGTAGCCTACGTGGGTGCTACTCACCCCACGCGTCACATCACCGTAGGTGGCTTATTACTTGCAGCAGGCAGTCTGTATACCACTGGGGGGTTTAATGGCCATGTGGCAGATGTGGCCATCTGGGATACTGCACTGACTGCCACTGATGTGGATGCCCTGGCAGAAGGCACCCCTGGCACTGTCAAGCCAGCCAATCTGAAAGGCTGGTGGAAACTGCCTGCAGATGGTGACCTGACCACATCAGTGGGTACTTATGGCCCTATGGTGGTCTATGGTACCTGCCCAGCTACTGCTGACCCATCGGTTGGCCCTGTGTTCTATAACGTACCCATTTACACACCCCCCAAGCTATACGCTGCCACTGACCCTGATGCACCTGTCAGAGACAAGTTGCTTTTATGGTATCCGGGCACGCCACCATTTACTGATGCGTGGGGGCAGGGTTATGGAAATCAAGTAGCAGACACAGGTGAATGGACAAAGTATAGTGGGTTCACTGGGCAGGACAATTCATTACGCATTGTCAAAACATTTACGGGTAATCAGACTGTCAGCGTCTCCGCCACACCAATAGGAGCATCTTATAGCGGGCTGACGTGGTCATGTTGGGTTCGTGTTTATAGTTGGGAAAATCTTAGCGGGACGTATTACTACGGGTTGGTTTATCTTTTCTCCACAAATTCACTTGGTTATGGTATTCACGCGGGATTCACTACTGACATTTTATCTACCCCCTACTACACGCCGCGCCGATTCTTTGCGCGTCAGTTACACCTTGATGGACCAGTGGTATTTCAAAACTACACTGTTCCTACAGATGAATGGGTGCATGTCTCCATAATTGTGAAGTTTGCATATGCGGCACAGCCGGGATATTCAAAGTTATTTGTGAATGGCGTGCCGGTCGAATTGGGAACTAATACGATTGACCGTGATGCTTACTCGCCAGATGTCCCGACACACGCTTTTGGGGCTGGCAATTACGGGCAAAGTTCTGCCGGTGATTTTACGGCGAAAGATTTTCGTGGGTACAAAGGGCCAATCACTGACTCAGAAGCCTTTGACATCTATCAGCACAGCCTTGAATTTCATCAAGCCACTTCAGGGCTGGTCAGATCAGACATCAGACCTGTCAGGATACTGGAGAAACTTGACTACATACCGGGGGAAACTGGTGTATATGACCTGGCTGGCCCTGCCACTGGCCTTAGAGCCATCAGACGCCTGACTGGATCACTGGGCACCTACCTGCTCAGTACCCCTGCCACCATGCTGAAGTTTGGCAGGATATTCCCAGCAGCAGCCGGTACCTACTCCACCACTGGTCAAGCCACTGCCCTGCACCTTATACGCCTGCTGCAATCTAATCCGGGTGGCTTCATACTCTCAGGCAAAGCTGCCACTACCACCCTGGCCAGAAATCTGCTGGCTGACTATGGGATCTATAACCTTGAAGGTATGGAAGCTGACCTGCTTTTCAGAGTTATCCATGAAGGCAGTGGCAGAACTCTGTATATAATGCGCGAAGATAGAACCCTGAGAATAATTCCAGACCCTGACAGGTGGGATAAATAACTATGGCTGCTACCTGTACCACTGCCACCCAGACCTTCTACAAAGATACCAACGCCAAACTGGACTATATCTTTGACTGGTCTGACTGGCTGGGTGAAGATAATGACACCATAGCTACCCACTTTGTGTTTCCCAGCAGCCCTGCACTTATCGTAGACACCACTGAAGCTACCGACACCACAGTTACTGCATGGATCAGTGGGGGAGCACCTTATACCACCTACACTGTCACCTGCCGTATCCACACTATGGGTGGCAGAGATGAAGATAGGTCACTGCAGCTAATTTGTATGAATAGATAGACTTAGGGCTGAGTTCTAAAATTTAGGATTATTAAATTGAATGGCAGGCAAGGCAGGCAGATCAGGCAGAAAAGGCAAGGCAGCAGAAATGGGGCTGTCAGAGTTATTAAACCTGGCATGGCCAGTGGAAAGGCGTCTGGCTTTCTTCAGGCAGCTAACCCAGATGGCTGAAGGGGGCAACCTGGAAGCAGGCAAACTGCTGCTGGGTTACACCTTTGGTAAAGCCCCCGAAACGGTAAACATGAAGGGTGATGTGACGGTAAAGGTGGTCTATGGCAAAGGCTCTGCTAAGTAGGGAAGTGGAGATAGTACTGCCGGAGCCACACCCCAAGCAGGCTTCTATAATCTCCAGTAATGCCAAGCGGGTGGTCATCAATGCTGCACGTAGAGCAGGTAAGACTACCGTGGCTGCTATGGTGGCTGTCAGGAAAGCACTGGGCCAGAGAAGGGTACTACTGGCCAGCACCACACAGGATCAGGCTGACGCGTCATGGGATAAGTGCAAAGAATGGCTGCACCCGCTGATTGAAGCAGGGCTGATAGAGAAGAATGAACAGCGCCGAATGCTGACAACCTGGCATGGTGGACGTATCAAAGTTAAGACTGCCAGTGATGCTGATACCCTTCGTGGTGACCATGCTGACTTTCTGGTGCTGGATGAATGTGCCCTGTTATCTGCAGATGCATGGGACAAAGTAGGTGCCCCAATGCTTCTGGATAATGACGGGGATGCATGGTTCATATCCACCCCCAGAAGGCGTAACTGGTTTCATACCCTGTACCAGAAGGCAGTCACTGACACCACTGGCAGGTGGCAGGCGTGGCACTTCACCAGCTTTGACAACCCACACCTGAGCAGAGAAGCCCTGGCTGACATCACGCGTGATCTGACTGAAGAAGCCTATAGGCAGGAAATACTGGCAGAGTTTCTGGAAGGGGAAGGCAGCGTGTTCAGAAACATACCCCCCTGCCTGACAGCCCCAGTGAATGCAGACCCTGCAGCCCACGTAGGCCACAGGATGGTGATGGGGGTAGACTGGGCACAGAAGAATGACTACACAGCCCTGTGTGTGCTCTGTAGCACCTGCAGAATAGAAGTGGCCCTGGACAGGTTTAATAAGATTGACTGGGCATTTCAACGGGCTAGATTAGACGCCTTAGCAAAACGCTGGGGGGTTAGCTTCATACAGGCTGAAGAAAACTCTATCGGATCACCAAATATTGAAGCATTGCAGCGTGAAGGGCTACCTGTGTACCCGTTCACTACCACTGCAGCCAGTAAGCCCCCGTTAATCCAGTCACTGGCTCTGTGCTTTGAAAGAACAGAATGCCAGTGGCTGGACAGCCCTGCAGCTACTGCAGAATTGTACGCCTTTGAATCGAAAGTCAGTGCTACCACACAGCGTGTGACCTATCAGGCACCAGAGCAGTTACATGATGACACTGTGATAGCGCGTGCCCTGGCATGGCGTGCCTGCACCAGTGTCAGGCAGTGGCAGGTATCAGGATGATGAAGCCCTACTACAGTGATGACCACGTAGTGATCTACCACGGTGACTGCAGGCAGATACTGGCAGACCTGCCACGTGCAGACTTAGTGCTGACAGACCCACCCTATGGCATCAGTTATGATGCTGCACAAAGTAAGCACCTGTGGAAAAGTAACTATGGGTTTACTGCTGAATGGGACAAAGAAGCATTTGACCCTGCACCAGTGCTGGCTCTGGATCTGCCCACCATCATGTGGGGTGGCAATAACTATGCATCACGCCTGCCAGATAAGGGTGGCTGGGTCTGCTGGATAAAGATTAATACTGCACTGGCTATGAATGCATCCACCTGCAGGCACGCTGACATGGAATTAGCATGGGCAAACTGCATAGGCAGGGGCAGGGTATTCCACCATGTGTGGACAGGCTGTTCTAGGACAGGGGAAGGGCAGACCCCCAGCCTGCATCCCACCCAGAAGCCTATAGCCCTGATGAAGTGGTGCATAGGGCTGGTCAAAGGTGTCAGATCAGTCATAGACCCATACATGGGGTCTGGCTCCACACTGCGTGCAGCAAAAGACCTGGGGCTGAAGGCCATAGGCATAGAACTGGAAGA
>Ga0137430_1000259_pt1 | contig 15210 bp, 18 predicted proteins | sample EasRivERMZT754_2_FD_104651 | JGI IMG/M metagenome (GOLD analysis project Ga0137430, IMG submission 104651) | Soil microbial communities from meander-bound floodplain in the East River, Colorado, USA - East River MetaG ERMZT754_2 | ecosystem: Environmental > Terrestrial > Soil > Floodplain ...
GGGCGAATATGAATACAGGCATTATGACTGCAGAATATTCAATAGTGTAAGAGCCAAAAATATTTATTAATTTGTGGAACCAGGCAATGGAGTAGGGAAGAAGCTTCAATTCTGCAGAAGTATCGAATCCAAGAGGGACATACCTCATAACATCATTGACCATCAAGCTGCCATTTTCTATAATGTACTTTGCCCATCTCAAGAATAGGAATGGGTCCAAGTCGGGACCTAGAGTCCAATTGCCCGTAGTTACATCTTTTAGTCCATAGAGATTTCTAGTTCTTATAAAAGATGAAATCCAGATGATTATGAGAAGAAAGAAGCCGTAAACAACGAGGGAATTCTTTCTGATAAACTCTACCACTTTTCTCTTTCTTTCCTCGATTGATTCACCTTCAGACATCTTTTAATTTAACTCCAAACGCCCATTTAAACCTTATGATTGATAAATCTGTAAAGTTCAACATCCTCTATAAAATTATTTAAAGTACAGACGCCTTAGAATATTATGGGTTTAGAAGAAAAAAGAAAATCTGGAATCAAGATAGTTTTATTGTGTTTTATTCTTTTAATTATCATTCTTGTAGTTTGGGGTCTCATCGGAGGATCTGTTGCAAGAGACATAGGGACTACGTGTGACATGGGCATCGGAGATTCCCTATGCTGGACGTGGCATAAGAATCTAGTGGGACAGATAGCTGAAGAAATTAATGAATATATTAATTAATTTAGAACAATTGGGGCGTTATGAATACTTCAATTAATGCTGCAAGGAATAGTATTACGACTGCAATTATTATTAAGTTCAAAGAATCCTGAAGTATGTCCCAGAATTTTCCATGAGCCATGTCTCTTCTAATTACGGCAACACTTATTATTCCTCCGGCAAGAGCGCCAGTGAAATACGCCGCAATTTCTGGGATTCCATGAATGAGATACCTCGCCAATCCCAGGGGAAGATTCCTCAAATTTGATTCAGTGAATATTCCTACTGCTGCAGCTATGACACTTGCATTCCATGAGAGGATGAATATAGCTCCCGCCCCAAATATCAGAGAAAAGAGGAGAGTGAAAATAAGAACGTAAATGTTATTTGCAAATATCATGAATACTTTTTCTTTGGCAGTAATGAATCCAGTTGTCTTCTTGAAATTTCCCGCACCATACTGGTCAAGACAATTCTGGAATGCTGATGGGGAAGGCCTATTTATCTGACAATAGACGCTCACCTGTGCATCAAACAAGCCAGAACCCGCAAACAAAATGTGCCAGAATGAATATGCCACTATGAATCCGAGGAAGAGCCATACAAACATTGAAAGTGCTCTTCCATGAGCTACAAGGAGCCTTCCAAATCCACTTATCTCTAGGTCCTTCTGCTCCTCATTCTTTATAGCATAGTACATGAATGGAAGGGAGAACATGACAGTGAATGTGACAACGAGAACTCCAGAATAATTTGACAAGACTGCATCTTGAGAGAATATCCATCTTACAAGGAGAATTGAAAGAGAAGCATAAACAATGCCTACAAGGAACATCTCTGCAGGGTGTCTTTCGGCCCTCTTTGGGTTTAGAAGCATTTCAAACATGTTATTATTATTTCACCTTTTTCTTCCTGCTATCAAATTATTATAGCTTAAATAGTTTTTTATATCCTGCTTTCCATAGGAGTATAGGAGAAGTGATGGTCACGATTAATCTTTCAGGCATAATGAAGGGGGGAAGAGCATTCTATCTTGCATACGACCAGGGGATGGAGCATGGTCCCGAAGAGTTTGATAATTCTAATGTTGACCCGCTCAGCATAATTAAGCTTGCTAAGGAAGGGAGATACAACGGACTCATTCTTCAGAAGGGGCTTGCAGACAAGTACAAGAAAGAAATTGCAGAAAGTGGAGTACCCCTCATACTCAAGTTAAATGGAAAAACTAATCTCTACCAGGGCGAACCAGTCTCAAGGATGCTCTGCACGGTTAGTGAGGCAATGAAGCTAGGGGCAAGGGCAGTAGGGTATACAATTTATATTGGGAGTAGACACGAATCAATAATGCTCGAGGAATTTGAAAAAATACTCCGAGAAGCCCATAAGAATAAAATTCCTGTAATTGCATGGATTTATCCAAGAGGAAAATCTCTAAAAGACAAGAGTCCAAGAGATATTATGGCCTACGCAGCAAGAGTTGGTTTGGAGATTGATGCAGACATTGTAAAATTGAAATATGATGGAAAAATTGATGATTTAAAATGGGCATTGAAGTCTGCAGGAAGGGCAAAGATAGTGGTTGCGGGCGGAGAAAAAGTAAGTGAAGATATTTTTATCAAAAACATAAGAGATTCAATAGGGGCAGGAGTTTCAGGTGTCGCTGTTGGAAGAAATATATGGAAATCAAAGAATCCTCTCAAGTTGAGTGAAAAAGCAAGGGGGATAGTGTTTGCACATGAGTAAGCCCCTCGTTGTGGTCAACTTCAAGAACTATGTCTCTGGGAAGTCTGCACTTGATTTAGCAAGAAATATTGAAATTTATTATAATCAGGCGATAATTGCAGTGCCATTCCTAGACATAAAGGAAATTGCTCAGCAAATCAATCTTCAGGTCTTTTCACAGCACGCAGATTACCAGGAGGCAGGAAGGTCTACAGGGTACATCGTTCCTGAAAATCTTTCAGAAATAAAGGCAGTTGGAACACTTCTGAATCACTCAGAGCATAAATTAAAATTCCTAACCCTCCGGAAGACAGTTGAGAGATGCCATTCTGCTGGCCTAAAGACTATTGTTTGCGTTTCAACATTGAAAGAAGCAGAGAAAGTAAAGAAATTGAAGCCATACGCCATAGCTTTCGAAGACCCAAAGCTAATAAGCACTGGAAAATCAATAACTCGTGAAGATTCAACCCTCGTCGCTAGTTTCGCTAAAATTCTCAGCAATACCAATATAGTGCCCCTATGTGGGGCAGGAATTTCCTCCGCAGAAGATGTTGCCAAAGCAGTCATTCTAGGATGCAAGGGTGTTCTTGTTTCATCGGCCGTTGCCCATCCTTCAGCCCACCAGGGTGCAGAGAAATTCCTCAAGGAAATAGCGGGTATGTTTTGATTTCTTTCCCAAAATAGCAAGTTTTTAAAGGTGGTGATTCATAATATATATTAGAATAAGATGAACCTCTCAAAGATTTTTATAGGCGCTGACCACGCTGGATTCAACATGAAGGAGAAAATAAAGCAGTTTCTTCTGAAGCATGGCTACAAGGTTGAAGACCTATCGCCTGAAATGGTGAATGGGGACGATTATCCAAAACATGCATTCAGAGTAGCAAGAGCAGTGAGACAGAACACCAATTCAAGGGGAATTCTAGTCTGTGGTTCTGGAGTTGGAATGTCAATGGCCGCAAATAGGATTAAAGGAATAAGGGCAGTTGAGGCATACGATTTATACACTGCAAAAATGTCTAGAATTGATGAAGATTCAAATGTGATATCTCTTCGTTCAAGAAAATTCAGCGAATCCGAGAACACAAAAATTTTGAAAGCATGGCTCAGCACTAATTTTAGCAATAAAAAGAGGCATAAGAGAAGAATTGATGAGCTAGATGACTGAGAATCATATAATCCCTACTATTTTTGCAACATCTAAGATTGAATTCCATAAAAGATTTAAAAAATTAATAAAATCCTCTAAAAATCTCCAGATTGATTTTATGGACGGAAAATTTGTTTCTAATAAATCCATCTCAATAAATCAATCTCCAAATCTAAGAAATTACTCCAACAATTTTGAAGCCCATTTAATGGTTAAAAATCCAGACAGATATATTGATACTTTGAAACAAAGAGGATTCAGCAAAATAATTTTCCATTATGAATCTATTAGAAATAAAAATGAAATAATCTCTCTAATTAGTCAAATAAAATCATCTAAAATGAAAGCATTCATGGCCGTAAATCCAGAAACATCTATCGTTAGAATAAAAGAATTTCTAGATTATCTAGACGGAATTTTATTGATGGGAGTCCATCCTGGAAAAGAACATCAGAGATTTTTAACTTCGACTTATTCTAGAATTAAGCAAGTGAAAAAGATAAGCAAAAAAATTCTCATTCAGATTGATGGCGGCGTAAATTTTGAATCTGCAAAAAAGCTTGCGAAGCTCCGCGTCAACTATTTGAATTCTGGTTCATTGATTGCAGAATCAGAAAATCCAAAGAAAACAATTAAAGAACTAAACAAATATTTTCCTTAACAGTTTTTCCTTTGCTCCAATATACTTCAGAGTGGATTTTGCTTCTTCATATCCATATTTAACTGCTTCATCCGGTCTTACTCCTCTCATTATCGCATAGAGGAATCCTGCAGAAAAAGCATCTCCTGCACCAGTAGCATCAACTACCTTCACTCTCTTGACATGGTGGATGTGAATGTCTCCAGATATTGAATTGAAGAGATGAATTGGATTCTGACCATTTGTAACCACAATTATTCCTCTCATAAAACCCCTTAATTTATCCAGAGAATCTCTAACATTCTTTTCTCCAGCAAGTGCAAGAACTTCTTCCTTGTTGAGAATGAGCAAGTCCAGCCTTGAAAGAACATTTCTTAGTTTCCTTGCTCCAAGTCTTGCAAGATAAGAACTCATATTCATCGCCATTCTCGTTCCCCTTTCTCTTAAAATTTTTGAAACTCTATCAATAGTCCTGAATCCATTTTCTCTTAGTGAAGAGATATAGAGCCACTTTGTCTGAATATTCTTAATATTCTCCTCAATATCGTTAAATCTCAATTCATTATTGACCCCAGAATAAACCATTATAGTCCTATCGTTCTTTCCTGGAAGAATGATTGAATATCCTGTTCTTCCATTCTTAATTTTTCCAAGAAATTCAACTCCCTCTTCCTTGAGATTTCTCAAGACTATCTTTCCATTCTCATCTTCTCCAACAGCCGTAACACACCCTGCCTTGAGTCCTAGTCTTGAAAATGCGACGGAGGTGTTTGTTGCTCCACCGCCCGTTGAAACGTATAAATCTTCAACTGGAAGTTTTTCACCAAGATGATAGAACATATTGTGATGCTCCTCTTTCATTTCACCCTTTCTCAGTCTTATCAGTACATCCACTGAAGAGCTTCCTATTGATATTACATCAAAATTCTTAGACATTTTTCTTCAACAAACAAAATTCTCAGGTTTATTTTTAAGGAATGCTCTTATATTACTCGTTGTTGCAAGAAGGAGATTGTGTGCAGATTCTTTACTTGAAAATGCAATGTGTGGAGTGAATACCACATTTTCCTTGTTTAGGAGTTTATGGTCCATTGCAAGTTGCCTGAATGATTTGACATCTAATTTTTTATGGCCAGTCTTATACTTCATTAGTTCTTCACCTTCCAAAACATCTAGCCCAACTCCCGCAATCTTTCCGCTATTCAACGCTCTAACAAGCGCCCCCGTATCAATTATCCCCCCTCTTGCAGTGTTGATTATAACCACCCCTCGTTTCATTTTGTTGATTGAACTCGCATTAATCATGTGCTTTGTCTCCTTTGTCAGAGGAAGGTGAATTGTGATTACATCTGACTTTTTCAGAAGCTCATCAAGACTAACATATCTAAATCCAAGCTTTCTTTCAATTTCCTTGTTTCTACTCTTGTTGAATGCAATAACATTCATCTCGAAACCCTTCGCCATTCTTATCACATGAGACCCAATATGGCCCGTGCCTATGACCCCAATAGTCTTCCCACTAAGATCAAAACCCTCAAGACCCTCGATAGAAAAATTATTCTTATGGACTCGATTATATGCCTTCGTTATATTTCTGGATATTGAAAGGAGTAGTGCAAAGGCATGCTCTGCAACAGAATGCTCTGAGTATGCGGGAACGTTCGATACAATGATTTTTTTCTTCTTGCATTCTTCTAAATCAATCTTATCAAATCCAGTGCATCTGGCTGCAATCATCACGAGATTCTTCATATTGCCAACAATTTTTTTATCAACAACCGAACCAGTTTCGACCGAGATTATGTCAAAATCACTTACTTTTTTATAATTAGAATTATCTAGAGGTTCCTTGAAGAAGGCTGGCTTAAAACTCTTGAATTCATTTCTAAAAAATTCCATTTCCCTCTTATCGGTTTCAAAAAAAGCAATTTTCATTTTAACGAACCATCTCCGCAATTTTATCCGTAATGCTCTTTGAGTCAATTCCATATTTCTTCATGAGCTCTTCCATGCTTCCAGAGTGTGGAACTTCTTTCACTGAAAGAGATTCAATTGTTAAATTTCTATTATCAATATTACTCCTAATCATCTCTCCAATTCCGCCTTCCGGATGGTGGTCTTCCACAACTAGAGCCCTTCTTCCATGTCCTTCAATAAATTCTGAAAGTTTTTTGAAATCAAGCGGTTTAATACAGTAGAGGTCAACGACTGCAACATTAATCCCCTTTGACTTGAGTTCTTTTTGAGATTTAATTGCTTCATGGAGAGTTATCCCTGCACCAATAATGACTCCAGTATCTTTATTTGATTCCTTAACAACTTTGAATTTTCCAACTTCAAACTTTTCCTTTTCATCATAAATAACGGGTGTCTCTGGTCGAGTAGTCCTGATGTATTTTATTCCTCTTATTTTTGATGCGCACATTTCTACTATTTTCTGCGTTGAAGAAGCATCAGATGGATAGAATATTGTGCTTTTCGGAAGAGTTCTGAACAATGAAATATCTTCAAGGCCCATCTGACTTGCTCCATCACTTCCTATTGAAACTCCTGAATGAGAACCGCAAATCGTAATGTTGTTTCTTGGATGGGAAATTGAAGCCATCCTTATCTGGTCAAATGCTCTTGAAAGGAATGCCGAGAAAGTTGAAGCAAATGGGTTGAATCCCTTTATTGAAAGTCCGAGAGCAACCCCAATCATATTTTGTTCAGCTATGAATGCGTTGAGGAACTGATGAGGCCGAACTTTCCTTACTTCTTCTGATTTTGTGGAATTGCTCACATCTCCATCAATTGCAATTATTTTCATGTCCTTTGAAGCAATTTTTGCAAGTGATTTTCCATATGCCTCTCTCGTTGCAACTGACCTTCCCTTTCTGAAATAAGCATTAACCTCGACTCTTTCAGGTTTAGTAATTTCTGGCTGGACCATCTCGGGCTTTGTGATTGAAAATTTAGGGAATTTCTTGTTTGAAATTTCTTTCAGAGCCGCCTTGAGACCTTTCTTGTCTAATGCCTTCCCATGCCATCCTTCCTGATTTTCAAGGAAACTCACTCCCTTTCCCTTGATTGTCTTGGCAATTATTGCAAGCGGTCTATCCTGTCTAGAACTTCTGAACGAACTAATTGCATTGATTATCTGTGCGATATTGTGTCCATCAACACTAACCGTTCTCCATCCAAACGCTTCAAACCTTCTCTTGTATGCTTCGGTGTTGTGTCCCTCAATACTCTCCCCAGATTGTCCCAGTCTATTACAATCTACAATTGCACACAAATTAGTTATGGAATATTTTTTTGCAAATTCCAATGCCTCATAGACCGAACCTTCGGCTATTTCCCCATCTCCCAAGAGGACATAAGTGAGGTACTTTCTTCCTGATAATTTAGCTGCAAGAGCCATTCCAACCCCGACTGATAGTCCCTGCCCAAGGCTCCCCGTAGCAACCTTCACCCATTTTAGAGAGTTTGGCATTGGGTGTCCTTCAAGATTACTCTTCAACTTTCTCAAATCTTTAAGATTATCCTTAATGCATCCTGCTCTAGATAGAGCAGAATAAAGAATTGGCGCTGCATGCCCCTTACTCATTACAAATTCATCATTGTCAGGATTATCAGGATTCTTTACATCGTAATTCATCTGGTGAAAGAATAAAGCAGACATTATTTCAGCACATGAGAGGCAGGAGGTTGCATGCCCACTTTCGGCAGCACTTGTCGAAATCAAAGAATCCCTTCTAAGCGCATCAGCTACCACCTTCAAATCTTCTAATTCCATATTTCCTCTTTTTTACTCTATTTCGAGGGAATGTATCTATAAAAAGTTTGCTTATATTCTTAGTTCAAAACGTCTCTTTGAAGCAGTTATAGCCTCTAGTCCAGGCAGTCTTCCTTCAGAAAGGTATTGGATGGTTGCCCCCCCTGCGAGACTAACATGCGCCTGTCCAAGCCCATCTTTTGATGCTGTAGAGCTCAGATGTCCCCCTCCAAGAAGGAAGGGAATGTGCCTCTTCTTATTGAGACTTGACACAAATCTGATTATTTCCCTAGTTCCATAGGCAAAATGAGAATATTCCGAAAAGCCAAGAGGACCCTTCATTATTATTCGGTTAGCCCCGTTTAATTCGGCTTTGAATTTTTCAACACTCTCATGGCCAATATCCATTATTTTTCTATTGTAGGGCGTTTTTGAAAGTGAAAATTCATTTCTCTTCTTTCCAGCAAGGGCAAAATCAATAGGAAGAACAATTTGAGTTCTGTATCTGTTATAAATTCTTGAAATTTCCTTCATCAACTTTAGGTAACCATTCTTTCTAAACCAGACATCCTCATAACCAAATTTAACTCCTTCAATTTTTAAGAATAAATTTCCTATTACTCCTCCTGCAATAATTTTATTACTTCTTTCCTCAAGGAATTTGAATAATGGAAAATAATCTGAAACTTTTGAGCCGCCTAGAATTATAGTCGTGTTTCTGAATTTTTTATGAATAGCAAAATGATTGAGCTTTTCAATTTCATTTTTGAATTCTGGTCCGATAGCAGAAGGAATATACCTTGGAGGAACGATTATGCTAGAGTGCTTTCTATGGGAGTCTGAAAAAGCTTCATTAATGAAAACATCAAAGAGTTTTGAAAATTCTACAAATCGGTTTTTCTTAATATTCATATCAGTTTCTTCTTCATAATTTCTTACATTCTTCATGAGGATTGCTTCTCCATTCTTCAATTCATTAATCCTTCCAAGAGCCTTGTCTCCAAATAAATCATCGACATATTCTATCTTCTTTCCAACATGCCTGCTCAATATTCTTGCATGCTGTTCAAGACTTGTAAAATCAGAATTTCCTTTTCTTCCCTGATGTGCAAGTATGACCAATTTTACGCCCTTCCTCAATATTCCTGCAATAATCTTTCCACTCTCCCCAAATCTTGGTGAATCGAGAACTTTTTTACTAACAACAGGGGAATTAATATCAATTCTAAGAAGCACTAATTTATCACGAAGATTAATTTTTTTCATGTCTCCTCAATTTTTTTCAAGAATGAGTCTTGCCACATCAACCAATCTATTGGAGTAACCCCATTCATTGTCATACCATCCACCAATGCTGACCATGTCTCCCGTAGCACTAGTTATCTCTGAATCAAGTATGCATGAAGAAGGATTATGAATTATATCGCTCGATACAATTGAATCAGTAGTATATTGTAGAATGTCCCTGTACTTTCCAGATGCTGCTTTCTTGAATGCGTTATTAACTTGTTCCTTAGTCACTTTCTTTCCTACTCTCGCAATAACACTCGAAAAAGAACCGTCAAGTACTGGAACTCTCAAAGCGTAACCATTCAACTTTCCCTTTAGTTCTGGAAGAGCCTCGACAACCGATTGTGAAGCTCCTGAAGTTGATGGAATTATATCCGTTCCTGCTGCTCTTCCTCTCCTCAAATCCTTTTCTTCAACCGCATCAACCAAGTGCTGCGTGGCAGTATATGCATGGGTCGTAACAAAGTAAGCACCCTTTACTTTGAAAGCATCATTGAGTATCTTCATCATTGGTGCGATGCAATTAGTAGTGCAACTTCCAGCAGACAATATCTTATGATTTTTCTTGAGAACATCATTATTAATTCCATAGACTATTGTTGCATCATGGCCCTTTGCAGGCGCAGAAATGAGAACCTTCTTTGCTCCAGCCCTCAAATGTTTTGCAGCATCTTCTGCATGCGTGAACATTCCAGTGCAATCAACAACCAAGTCAACTTTCTCATCCTTCCATGGAAGTTTTTCAGGGTCCTTCTCACTAAATACTTTTATTTTCTTGCTTCCAAAAATAAGGTTAGTCTTATCATGAGATATTTTTTCCTTCGGGCTTGGATGCACTGAATCAAATTTAAGTTCATAGACCATTGCATCGAGACTTGAAAGATTATTGATAATAAAATCCCACTTTGCACTGTTCTTATGCTCCATTGCTGCAAGAAAGAACTGTTTTCCTATTCTGCCAAATCCATTAATTGCAATCTTTACCATGAACACCTCTCTATAATTGAAGATAGGGCATAGTATATTTAAAGGTTGAGTACGATGCTAATATTAGAGGGACAATATGTCAAAAGAGGTAATTGTATGCGGTTTTGATAACACTCGAGAAATAGCAAAGAAAGTTGCCAAATCTCTTAGCGCAGACTATTCTGAAATAATATGCACTGATTTTCCCGATGGCGAAATGCTTGTAAGAATTAAGGAAAACCTTTCAAAAAAGAAAGTCATCATAATCAGTTCGATGGCTCATGAGCCAGACAGAAGAATAATTGAAACTCTCTTTGCAGCAGATATTGCAAGAGACAATAGAGCAAAGGAAGTTATCCTCTTTGCAACTTACTTCCCATATCTTCGGCAGGACAAATCATTCAATAATTATGAATCTGTTTCAGCAAGACATCTAATGAATATTTTCAGCCAGAAATTTGACAAAATTTTCGTCATCGACCCACACCTTCATAGAATTAATAGCCTCAGGGAATATACATCTAAGGCTAGAGAAGTTTCATCAATTAATATCATAATTGATTATCTCAAAAATGTTAAAGAAGACTTTGTCGTTGTAGGTCCAGATGAAGAAAGCTACCAGTGGGCTAGAACAATTGCCAATCCTCTAAAAAAACAAGTTCACATTCTCATTAAGAAGAGGAATTCATCAACAAATGTTAAAGTAAGTGGAGAAAATTTCTCTCTGAAGGGAAAGAATGTTGTAATTGTCGACGATATAATCTCGACAGGCCACACTCTCGCAGAAAGTCTTAAATTAATTAAATCAAAGGGTGCAAATAAAATAACTTGCATCGGAATTCATGGAATCTTTGCAGGAAATGCTGAAAACATGATAAAGAAATATTCTCAATTGATAACAACTAATACTATTCCCTCGAAATATTCCAAGATTGATGTGAGTCCATTGATTTCTGAAACACTTAAGAAAGCATTATGACAATGAACGACTTTGAACCATCATTCGCATCATAGAAAACATTTTTCACTTCAAGTTCTGCACCTATATTTGGCACCCCATAGACTGAACCATTTCGTACATATCTTGTCTCTGCTCCAATTCTTATTGATGCTGTGAAAGTATCTTTAACGTCGAGGAGAGTTATATTGTAAGGATATCCATTAAATTGGATTGTCTCAGTATTGCCCGAAAATATTTTAATACGCTCAACTGAATTTGAATCGTTCATTGGATTGTCGTTAGTTGTTTCAGGAACTACGGGATTATCAATTGGAGAGGGAATATCATTAGCCTCTAAATTATCCGGAATATTAACATCATTCACATTATTTTCTATACTATCATTGATCATCTTATTTCCAGAATAATAGTACGCCAAGAATCCTATGACTAAGACAGCAAGAACAAGAATCATCCACTTTTTATCCATTATTGAAGTTTTGAAATCATCTCCTCTATCTTTCTACTTGAATCAATTATCTCCTTCTGATACTTCTCTGCCATTTCAGTTAATTTCTTTACCTGTTCATCAATGAGCTTGATAGTTCCCTTTGCATTCTTCTCAACAACAACTCCAGAACCAATATTGAGGAGGACATTGCTCGAGCCGAGATTAGTTCTTATGAATATTCCCTTACCAAGTGGAAGAAGAGTTTCCTTTCCGTTATTTGAATCGATAGTTTCTAGAGATTCAGTTATCCCTCTCATCTCATTAATCTGCTTTCCTATTGCATTAATCTGAGCTTCAAGCTGTTTTATCTTCTGTTCTAGCATCTGCAATTCCATTATTGCTTCCTGCTGTTTCGGATTTAAGTCGTTGATGTTCATTTTATTTAAGGCTCATTATGTATTCTTTTAAATTTGGGTGGAATGAAGTAGTAAAGTGTGATTCAACTTCTTCAGCACTAACCCACTTTATTTCCTTGAATTTCTCTCCTGCCCTCTCCTTTCCACCTATCACTTCACATAGGTAATAAATCGTCAAGAATTCTCTTTTTTCAGGATAGGTCTTTGCGAATACTGCTCCGAGACTTTCAACTTCTAAACCAGTCTTCTTCTTTATTTCTCTCTTGAGTCCTTCTTCAAGCTCTTCTCCATATTCCGGCCTTCCTCCCGGGAAGGACCAACTGAGTTGTGGGATGTAGGGGTCATTTTCTCTTTTTCCGATGAGTATTTTCTTAGTCTTTGTATTGAAAACTATTCCAGATACATTTACTAAGAACAACCCTCTGCCCCGGAAGTCTTCATCCTTGAGCAGTCTTTTTTCAATTATTTTTATTTCTTCTTTATTCATTTTAGTGTTTTATCTCTAATATCAAATTTCCCCATGGATTTTTAAAGCTTATGTTTAATAAAAAGATTTCTAATAAATTTTAAATAGCTTCCTATAAATCATGCTCGAGACTATTGCAGCTATCAAATAGTACCAAATCCATGAACTTGAAATCAATGTTGTTGTGAAAGCGCTCTTTATAAAACTGAATAGTAGGATGAAAGGTATCAATGTAACTAGCATTGGCTTGAATGAATGCTTCATCATCTCCATACTTCCACTCATCATCTCTTTCTGAATCTCCATCATCTTCTCTGTATTTCCCTTATGCACTTTCAGATTTGCTTGATGCTCTTTCTGCTTATCTCTCAATTCCTTCATCCTTGCCTGATTTGTAAGGAATTTTGTAGCAAATGTGCTTATGAGTGATACGATTATTCCAATGAGGATTATAGATGTTCTAGGATATGCCTGAATTAGGGTCATAAAACTCATATTATTTTATTATTTCCTTCCTTTATAACTCTTATTAATTATCGCTCCTGAAAAACTATGCTGCCATCTTCTTGAGGGCAGGATGCATATCAACAGCGTGCTGTTGTGCGATATTCTGGTAGAATTGGTAGAGAATCATGACTGCTAGTAATATTCCTGTTCCCGACGTTATAGCCCCAAATGAATCTGCGATTGCAGCAAGGAATCCTACTGCAGCTCCACCCATTATAGTCAGTGGGCCAATGTATCTCTTTAGTATTGATTCAAGGACTCTTTCGTCCTTCCTGAATCCTGGGACCTGAAGTCCTGAATTTAGTATATTTCTTGCCTGGCTTCCAGCATCCATTCCAGAAGTTCTTACCCAGAACATTGCAAATATTGCCGAGAATACAACGTAGTAGAGGAGGTGAGTGAATGCCTGTAGAAGGTAAATCCAACTCAATCTTCCAGTAACTATTAAATCAAGAATATTGACCTGTGAAAGCCAGAAGCTGAGTCCAGATACTGGAACTCCTTGCGAGAATGTTCCAAGGAATGTTGGATGACCCAACCAATTCTCGAGAAGTCCTGAAAAGAGCTGGAGGTTTGCTGCAAGTGCACTTACAAGAATGACTGGAAGAACATTTGCATAGAAGAATGAAAGTGGCCATTCAATTCCATATCCTCTCAATTTATCATAGACTAATGGAATTTTTACCTTTAGAGATTGTGCCCAAACTACCATGAGAAAGATTATTACAGTTGCAGCAATGACTGCAAAAGCCCTGAGAGCTTCAGTGGGTGCTCCCTGAATTATTGATTGTATTAAGACGAGGACTTTTCCTCCGCATGCAATATTTGCAAAGTCTGCAAGGCAATTTCCTCCCTGTGGTCCTATGAACTGGAATAATCCTGCAAATAATCTCCATCCAACTCCTGCGACGATGAATAAGCTTACTCCACTTCCGAATCCCCACTTCTGGACTAATTCGTCCATGAATACAATTGCGAGTCCTCCGAGTATTAACTGGAATATCATTATCCCCCCATATCCTGGAGCAGCCTCAAGTCCCCTCATCATTACATAGATTGCTGCTTCAAATATTATGAAGAAGAAAACCATTAATTTCTGTATTCCCTGGAAATACTTCTTTCCTTCAGGAGTTGAAGTGTCAATATTAATTATTTTACTTCCTGCAAGTAATTGAAGAATAATGGATGCCATTACGATAGGACCAATACCCAGACTGATTATACTTCCAAAATCAGTTCCAAGAATGACTGCGAGATACTGGAATCTATCAAGTGAGTTCTTTGCGAGTCCATATAATGGAATATTAGCAAGGACAAAGAATGCCACGAGGACTACTAGAGTCCACTTTAATTTTACATTGAAGCTAAGTTTCTTTTCTACAGGTGGCCTTACTTCAGGAAGGTTGGATAATATATCTTTTAGAGCCATTTTATTATTTTATGATTATCAATCAGACCTTTTTGTCTTCAATATATGGGAAAAATCGATTTATAAAGATGTTGATAGGATTACTTTTTCTTCTCTTCCTTCTGTTTTGCTGCTCTTTTTTCTTCTAAGAATTCTTTGTTGCTTTCTTTAGGTTCGTGACTCTTATTCTCAACTACTACAACTTCTCCGCCGGCTTTCTCAATCTTTTCCTTTGCAGACTTAGAGAATGCCATTGCATGAACTTTAACCTTGGATTTTATGTTTCCGTCTCCAAGAATCTTGTAACCCTTTAAATTAAGAACGTCACTCTTTCCCTTCATCTTGTGGAATCTTGCTTCAACATCATTGAGGTTCAAGATTGGATTCTTAGTTCTCTCAGTACTCTTACTTGTAACTCCCTGCTTTCCAAAGTAATTTGGCATGTATACTAATGTCCATGACTTTCTATGGTCTGCTCTCTTTCCTGTTCCAGCCATACCCTTACCACCCTTGCTACCCTTTCCTTTGTGCTTCTTAGCGGCCCATCCATGAAGTCTTGTTCCTCTAAACCTACTTCGCTTATTTCTTTTCTTCAACCTCATGTTACAACATCCTCTCTATTAATTTATTAATTTCAGCGCCGTTATCTCCAAGAACTCCTCTTGGGAAATGTTCCTTAGACTTTATTCCCTTTCTTGGCGGATGCAAACGAATGAATGGTTTTGCTGATTCAATCTTTCCTTCATGTATTTCCTTCATTACTTTTTCAACATCAACTTTCTTTCCAGGAA
>Ga0137430_1000268_pt1 | contig 14887 bp, 16 predicted proteins | sample EasRivERMZT754_2_FD_104651 | JGI IMG/M metagenome (GOLD analysis project Ga0137430, IMG submission 104651) | Soil microbial communities from meander-bound floodplain in the East River, Colorado, USA - East River MetaG ERMZT754_2 | ecosystem: Environmental > Terrestrial > Soil > Floodplain ...
AAGTAGATCAGCGCGCTGTTGAACTGCGCGGCGAAGCGCGCGAGCGGATGGCGCGGCTTTACCGCCGGCAGCGCGTTCGGGCCATGGCGCTTCAGGCGCTCGGCGGCCTCGGCGGAACTCAGGCCGCGGTGCGGATGCTCCATGCAGCTAGACGCCGAAAGCGCGCACTATCGCGAAATAAACCAGGATGGTGCAGACGTCCTGAAGCACCGTGCTGCCGGGCCCGGTGCCGTACGCCGGATCGAAGCCCAGGCGCTGCAGGAGCCAGGGGATGAACAGGCCGAGGCCGTTGGCAACGGTTCCGGCGGCCACGATGCTCACCGCAACCGCCGCGGCGAGCCGCGCATTGCCGAAGGCGAGCCAGATCGGAGCGAAGCTGAGCACACCGAGGATCATTCCAATGAAGAGCCCGGTGCGCAACTCGCCGGCGAGCAGCGGGCCGAGCCCCGCGCGCGTGAGCGACAGGCCGCGCACCGCCACGGCCTCGGTCTGGGTGCCGATCGCGTCGGCGAGGTACACCAGCGCGGGCACGAAGAACGCGATCGCCACGTTCGCCTGCAGCGTGACCTCCATCGCCGCCATCGCGGCGGTGGCGAGCGCGCTGCCGGCCAGGCCGACCAGCAGCCAGGGCAGCCGGTGGCGCACGCGCCGCAGCGGCGGATCCTCGATCGCGTGGCGCGCCTGCGCCGCCTCGCGCTGGATGCCGACGAGCCGGTGCAGGTCCTCGACGTGCTCGCGGCGCAGCACCTGCAGCAGCGCCTGCGCGGGCATCACGCCGAGCGCGTGGCCTTCGTCGTCCACCACCGGCAGGGCGTCGACGCCGTGGTGCAAAGCGAGTGAGGCCGCGTGCTCCTGGTCGGTGTCGGCCGTGACACGCGGAGACTTGCTGTCCAGGATTTCCTTGAGAGGCACCGCGGCGGGAGCGGCGAACAGCCTGCCGAGCGAAACCACGCCTTTGAGCTTGCCATGACCGTTCACCACTAGGACGAGCTCGACGCTCACCGGCTTGTCGTGCGCGAGGCGCTCGAGCACCGCGCCCGCGGTCTCGTCCGGCCGCGCGCGGAGCACCGACGCAGCCACATGGCCGCGCACCGCCTCGTGATGCTTCATGGCGCGCCAGTATCGCCGCCGCGCCGGAAATGCCTTTGACCTGGGTCAAGCGCGGCAGGCGGACGAAATCGACAATCGGCTCGAGTGCCATGGCCGAGTACCCCGCCCATCTCGCCGTGCGCCGCCGGCTCGCCGACGGCCGCAGCGTCGTCATCCGCCCGATCCGGCTGCAGGACGAGGTGCGCCAGCGCGAGTTCCTCGACCGCCTCTCCGGCGACACGCGGCGCCGGCGCTTCATGAAGCGTGCCGACGCGGTGGACGGCGGGCTCGCCCATTTCCATTCGGACATCGACTACGACCGCCACATGGCATTCGTATGCGAATCGGGCGATACCCTGGTCGGCGACGCGCGCTACGTCGCCAACGCTGACCGGCGCAGCTGCGAGTTCGGCGTCGTGGTCGCCGACGACTGGCACCACACCGGGATCGCGCAGCTCCTGATGGACGCGCTGATCCGCGCGGCGCGCGCGCGCGGCTTCGAGACCATGGAGGGCATCGTTCTGGAGGACAATCGGGACATGCTCGACTTCGTCCGGGAGCTCGGCTTCGAGCGCGCCCCGGCCGCCGAGCAGCCGTCGATCGTCAGGATCGTGAAAAAGCTTTGAGTACGCCCGTCGTGTTCGCCGCCCGCGGCCTCACCAAGGTCTACCGCATGGGCGAGGCCGAGGTGCACGCGCTGCGCGGCGTCGACCTCGAGGTGCGCGCGGGCGAGTTCATCGTGCTGCTCGGCCCCTCGGGCAGCGGCAAGTCGACGCTGCTCAACATCCTGGGGGGGCTCGATACGCCCACCTCGGGATCGATCTTTTTTGAGAAGCATGATTTGTCCAAATCCGATGAGGCCGGGCTCACGCGCTTTCGCCGCGAGAACGTCGGCTTCGTGTTCCAGTTCTACAACCTGATCCCGAGCCTGACGGCGCGCGAGAACGTCGCGCTCGTGACCGACATCGCCGAGAACCCCATGCCCGCGGCCGAGGCGCTCGGCTGGGTCGGCCTGGGCGAGCGGCTCGACCATTTTCCCTCGCAGCTCTCCGGCGGCGAGCAGCAGCGCGTCGCGATCGCGCGCGCCATCGCCAAGCGGCCGCAGGTGCTCCTGTGCGACGAGCCGACCGGCGCGCTCGACTACGAAACCGGCAAGCTGGTGCTCGAGGTGATCGCGAAAATCAACGCCGAGCTCGGCACCACCGCAATGGTGATCACCCACAACGCCGCGATCGCCGGCATGGCCGACCGGGTGCTGAAGCTCGGCAACGGAAAGATCGTGGGCGAGACGCGTCCCGAGAAGAAGCTCACCCCGGCGGAGATCTCCTGGTGACCGAAAAACCGCAAAACCAGGGACAGACCACGTTTTCGCCGTCGCGGGAATCCGGAAAACGTGGTCTGTCCCTGATTTCGGGGTTGTGATGAAGGCGCTCGATCGAAAGCTCGCGCGCGACCTGTGGTCGCTCAAGACCCAGGTGATCTCGATCGCGCTGGTGATCGCCTGCGGCATCGGCGCGTTCATCGGCTCGTTCTCGACGCACCACTCGCTCGTGTGGTCGCGCGACCACTACTACGACTCGGCGCGCTTCGCGCACGTGTTCGCGACCGCAAAGCGCGCGCCGGCTTCGCTGGTGGAGAAGATCCGCGCCATCCCGGGCGTGGTGGAGGTCGAGCCACGCGTGGTGCGCGACGCGCAGCTCTCGATCGAGGGCGTCGCGCCGCCGATGATCGCGCGCCTGATCGGCGCCGATTTCGCGCACCTGCCCGGCATGAACCGGCTGACGCTCAGGAGCGGGCGCTGGCCGACGCCGGGCGCGCGCGGCGAGGCGGTGGTCAACCACCGCTTCCTCGAAGCGCGCAAGCTCGCGCTCGGCGAGCGCGTGCAGGTGCTGCTGAACGGCAAGCTCGAGCGCTTCACGCTGGTCGGCACCGCACTCACCCCCGAGTACATCTACGCCACGCGCGGCGGCGGCATGCCCGACGACGAGTGGTTCGCGGTGCTGTGGACCGATGCGAAGGCGCTTGCCGCCGGGTTCGACATGGAAGGCGCCTTCAACTCGGTGCTGCTGCGCCTCGAGAAAAACGCCTCTGTAAGCACGGTAGTGGATTCCCTCGACAAAATGCTCGAAGCCTACGGTGCCCTGGGCGCGGTCGAGCGCGACGACCAGATGTCGCACAAGATCCTCTCCCAGGAAATCAACCAGCAGCGCGTCTGGGGCACGGTGCTGCCGGCGATCTTCCTCGCGGTGGCGGCCTTCATCCTGAACGTGGTGCTGCACCGGCAGGTGAACGCGCAGCGCGGCGAGATCGCGGCGCTGAAGGCGCTCGGCTACGAGGACCGCTGGATCGCGGCCCACTACCTCAAGTTCGCGTCGGTCATTGTCATGGTCGGGATTCTTATTGGCACAGCCCTCGGCGCGTGGCTGGGTAGCGCGATGACCGGCCTGTACACCGATTTCTTCCAGTTCCCCGAGTTCAACTACCTGCTGCCGCCCTGGGTGGCGCTCGCCGGCGCGGCGGTGGCGCTCGCCGCGGGGACCGGCGGCGCGCTCGCCGCGATCCGCGGCGTGCTGCGCCTGAAGGCGGCCGAGGCGCTGCGCCCCCCGGCTCCCGCGCAGTTCCGCGCGCTGCTGCTCGAGCGGCTGGGCTACGCGCACCTCCTCACCTCCTCGCAGCGCATGATCATGCGCAACCTGGAAAGGAAGCCGGTGCGCGCCGCGATCACGGTCGCGGGAATCGCCGGCTCGGTGGCGATCCTGATCTCGGGCACGTTCTGGAGCGACGCGGTCGAGTACTTCATGGACGTGCAGTTCAACAAGGTGATGCGCGCCGATGTCACCCTGGGCTTCGCCGAGCCGGTGCCGGGCGCGGTGCGCTGGGAGCTCGAGCGTCTGCCGGGCGTAAAGCAGGCCGAGGTGAGCCGCGCCATTCCCGTGCGGCTGCGCGCCGGGCACCGCAGCTACCGCACCAGCCTCACCGGCCTCGCCGAAGGCGCCACGCTGCAGCGCATTCTCGACGCCGAGCTGCGCGTGGCGCAGCCGCCACCCGCCGGAGTGCTGCTCACCACCCGCCTCGCCGAGCGCCTCGGCGTGGCGCCGGGCGACACGCTGCTCGCCGAGCTGCTCGACGGCAAGCGCGTCAAGGCCGAAGTGCGCGTCGCCGGCACGGTGCGCGAGATGGCGGGCATGAACGCGTACATGCGCCTGGAGGAGCTGAACCGCCTGGCGCGCGAGGGCCCGGTCGTCTCGGGGGCGGGGCTGCTGGTCGAGCGCGCCGAGGAAGCGCGGCTGCTCGAGCGCCTGAAGGCCATGCCGGGCGCGGCGGTGGTGATCGTCAACCGCACGCTGCTCGAGACCTTTCGCGACACCACCGGACGCAACATCATCTTCTTCACCACCATCCTGACGCTGTTCGCGGCGACCATCGCGGTGGGCGTGGTGTACAACAACGCGCGCATCCAGCTCGCCGAGCGCTCGTGGGAGCTCGCCAGCCTGCGCGTGCTCGGCTTCACGCGCGGCGAGGTGTCGGTGCTCCTGCTGGGCGAGCTCGGGCTCGAGATCGCGGCTGCCATCCCGCTCGGCTTCCTCGCCGGCTACGGGCTGTGCGCGCTGATGATCTCGCTCATGATGCACGAGGAGGTGATGGAGTTCCCGCTGGTCATCTTCCCCGCCACCTATGTCTACGCCGGCGCCGCGGTCGCCGCCGCCGGCGTCGCCGCCGCGCTCATCGTCAGGAATCACATAGATAATCTCGACCTCGTGGCCGTGCTGAAGACGCGCGAATGACCCGACGCAACAAAATCCTGCTGGGTATCGCAATCGCGGCGGTGGCCGGGCTGACCGCGTGGGCGCTACGCCCGCAGCCGGTGTCGGTCGAGACCGCCGAAGCGACGCGCGGCGCGTTCGAGCAGGCGGTGTCGGACGACGGCCAGACGCGCGTGCGCGACCGCTTCGTCATCGCCGCTCCGCTTGCCGGGCAGCTCGAGCGCATCCAGCTCGAGGTCGGCGATCCCGTGAAGCAGGCGCAGATCGTCGCCGAGCTCACCCCCACCGCGCCCGCGTTCCTCGACGCGCGCACCCAGCGCGAGCTGCGCGAGCGTATCGGCGCGGTCGAAGCGCAGCTCGCGCGCGCGCGCGCCGAGACCCTCAAGGCGCAGGCGCAGCGCGACCACGCGCGTGCCGATCTCGAGCGGCAGACCCGGCTCTCCAAGGAAGGCTTCATCTCGCAAACCGTGCGCGACCAGGCCGAGCTCTCGCTGAGGGTGGCCGAAAGAGCGCGCGAGGCGGCGCGCTTCGCCGAGGAGGCCGCGCGCCACGAGCTTGCCCAGGCGCGCGCTGCCTTGACCCGGTACGAGAAAAACGCCTCAAGCGGCGCGCCGGCGGCGAAATGGCCGGTGACCTCGCCGGTGGCGGGCGTGGTGCTGAAGGTGATGCAGAAAAGCGAGGGCGCGGTGGCGCTCGGCGCGCCGCTCATGGAGATCGCCGACCCGCGCACCCTCGAGGCGGTGGTCGACGTGCTGTCGCAGGAGGCGGTCGCGGTGCGGCCGGGCATGCCGGCGCGGCTCGAGCTCGGCCAAGGCATCGCGCCGGTGGCGGCGCGCGTGCGGCTGGTCGAGCCGGCGGCGTTCACCAAGGTCTCGGCGCTCGGCGTCGAGGAGCAGCGCGTCAACGTGGTGCTCGATTTCGCCGAATCGCTCGAGCGCGTGCGCACCCTCGGCGACGGTTTTCGCGTCGAGGCTCACATCATCGTCTACAGCCAGCAAAATGCCCTGAAAGTTCCGGTGGGCGCGCTTTTTCGCGAAGGCGCCGGATGGGCGGTGTTCACCCTCGACGGCGAGCGCGCGCGCAAGCGCGCGCTCAAGGTGCCGCGCCGCAACGGCGTCGAAGCGCTGGTGGAGGACGGGCTCAAAGAGGGCGAGCGGGTCGTGGTCTACCCGTCGGACGCCCTCAAGGACGGAGCGCGCGTCGAGGTCCGCTCGCCGCGGTAGTAGCGCGCGCACTCGGGCTCGCGCCCGCGCACCACGCGTTCGCCCGCCAGGAGCCCGCGCCTTTCGGTCACCACGGTGACCTGCCCTTCTCCGCCTTCCGGGTCCGAGTAGAAGATCAGCACCCAGTCTTTGACCCGGTGCATCTCGTGGGCGCGCACCGTGTTTGAAAAGAGCGCGGTGAAGTGCCAAGGGCCGAAGCGGGTGTGCAGCACCGGCAGCCAGGCCTTGCCTTCCGGGTTCATACGGCGCGGCGCGATCCTCGGTAGCGACCCGGCGCGCGCTTTGTCGCGGTATTCGGTGTCGATGCTTAGGAGGAGGTCGACGCCCGGAGCGTCCATGAAATCACCCTACCCCGCTGCCGCACGGAGCTCTTGACCTTGATCAAGAAGTAGAATGGCCTCATGCAAAGGTCCGTCGGCCGCCGCTTAATGCCCGCTCTGGCGCTGCGTCCCTCCGCGTCCCGGCTGAGGGCCGCCTGCGCGGTGAACGATCCGCTGCCTGCGCTCCTGCCCGGCGGCCGCATCGCCGCGCCGAAGGGCATCTACCGCTTCCGCACGCTGGACCAGGCCAATCGGCAGCAGGAAGCCTGGCTCGCCGAAGCGATGGCCGAAGCGCGTGCCGCCCGGCGGGCATGACCGAGCGGTCCCGGCCCGCAACGCTCCAGGATCTCAAGAAGCTGCTCGCTGCGCTGCATGCCGAGCGCGCGGATTACCTGCTGATCGGCGGATACGCACTCCTGGCGCATGGCTATCCGCGCGCCACGGTGGATATCGATCTTCTCGTCCCCGCTCGTCGCGAAGCCGCCGAGCCCGTGCGCCGCGCGCTCCTCGTGCTGCCTGATCGATCGGCGCGGGACCTTGCGCCCGAATGGTTTGAAGAAGGCGAGGGCATTCGCGTTGCCGACGAAATCGTGGTCGACCTGGTATTCCGCACCTGCGGTGAGACGTTCGACAGCCTCAGGCCCTATGAAGTCGTGATCGATGTGGACGGTGTGCCGGTGCGCACCGTGAGTCTCGAGGGCCTTCTGCGCACGAAGCAGTCGGCGCGCGAGCGTGACGTCGAGGACCGCGCCGTGATCGAGCGCGCGCTGGCGAAGGGAAACGGACCCTAAGGTCAAACATAGTCCGGCTGGAGGTCGTTAATGGCGGGTTAATCCGGCGTGTCTACGATCGCGCCCGCCATGACAATCGTCGTCCCGAATGCACGCGCCGAGCTCGAGCGCTTTATTGCCGAGCGCTTCCGCAAGGCTTACGGCGCCAAGGTGAGCCACTTCTGCGCGCAGCTGCTCGGCATGCGCGATGCGGCCGGCGCCTGGCAAGCCGCCGCCGGGTATAGCCCCGCGGCGTCGGGCGCGCTGTACCTCGAGCACTATCTCGACCAGCCGGTCGAGCTGGTCCTCTCCGGCGCGCTCGACAGGACGGTGCCGCGCGCGCGCATCGTGGAGGTGGGCAACCTCGCGTCCGGCGCCAGGGGATTCGGCAGGCGCTTCCTTCCCGCGCTGCGCCGCCACCTGCTCGATCTCGGCTATCGCTGGGTCGTATTCACAGCCACGCGCGAGGTACGCGGGATCCTGCAGCACCTTGCATTCGAGGCGCGCCCCCTCGCCCCGGCGTCGCCAGCCCGGCTGCCTGACGGCGGCGCCGGCTGGGGGACGTACTACGCGCACGATCCGAACGTCATGGCGGGCACGATCGAATGAGCATCCTCCGCGCAGGCGAGCTCGACGCGCGCGTCGCACAGCTGGCAAGCTCGCTCGTCGCGGCGCGCCCGCGGCCGCGCGTCGTCGGACTGATCGCCGACAACGGTCCCGACTGGGTGGCGGCCGACCTTGCCGCCCAGATGGCGGGGGTGGTGCTCGTCCCGCTGCCGGCGTTCTTCACCGATGCCCAGCGCGCCCATGCAGTCGGCGCGAGCGGCATGGACGGCCTGCTGGGCGAGCCGCTCCCGGGATTCGAATTCTCGGGCGCGCTCGACGGCCTGCCGTGGTGGCGCCGCGCCGCGGCGCCGGCGGACCTGCCGCGCGGCAGCTCCAAGATCACGTTCACTTCCGGCACCACCGGCACGCCGAAGGGCGTTGCGCTGAGCACCGAGCAGCAATGGTCGGTCGCGCGCGCGCTCGCGAAGGCGACTCGGCAACTGCGCTTGCGCCGGCATCTCTGCCTGCTGCCGCTTCCGGTGCTGCTGGAGAACGTCGGCGGGATCTACGCGCCGCTTGCCGCCGGCATGGAGTTCTGCGTGCCGCCGCTCGCCGAGGTCGGGAACCGCGGCTCTTCGAGCTTCGATGCCGCCGCATGCCTCGCGGCGATCGAGCGATGGGAGGCCGATAGCATCATCCTCCTGCCGCAGATGCTCGCCGCGCTGTGCGCCGCGCTGGAGCACGGCGCGCGCCCGCCGCGCTCCTTGAGCTTTGCGGCCGTCGGGGGCGCCAAGGTCTCCACGGCGCTCATCGAGCGCGCACGCGCGCTCGCCTTGCCCGTGTACGAGGGCTACGGTCTTTCCGAGTGCGCCTCGGTGGTGACGCTGAATCTTCCCGGCGCCGACCGGCCCGGCAGCGTCGGACGGCCTTTGCCGCACGCGCAGCTACGGATCGAGCAAGACGAAATTTTCGTGCGCACCGGGGAGACCTGGCACGCGACCGGCGACCTGGGGCGTGTGGACGAAGACGGCTTCGTCCATATCGAAGGAAGGCGCAAGCACGTGCTCATCACCTCGTTCGGCCGCAACGTCTCGCCCGAATGGCCGGAAGCCGAGCTGCTCGCGGGCCGCGCCATCCTGCAGGCCGCGGTGTTCGGCGAGGCGCGGCCGCGGCTTTGCGCGCTGGTCGTGGCCGCGCCCGGAGCGGCCGAATCCGCGGTCGACGCGCAAGTGCGCGCGGCCAATGCGCGCCTGCCCGATTACGCCCAGATCGGCGCATGGGTGCGCGCCGATTCACCTTTCACGCCGCACAACGGATTCGCCACTGCCAACGGCCGCGTGCGGCGCGACGCATTGTGGCAGGCCTATGGAGCGCGCCTCGATGGCCTTCTTTGACGAGCTGCAGCGCCGCACCGCCGGAGAGCGCGCGGAGCTGCTGTCGGTTCCCGCGATCGTCGATTGCCTGGCCGGGCGCATTACGCGCACGCGCTACATCGGCTTCCTGCGGCAGGCCTACCACCACGTGAAGCACACGGTGCCGCTGCTCATGGCCTGCGGCAGCCGCCTCGGCGAGGAGCGCGCCGGCCTGCGCGCGGCGATGGCGCACTACATCGCCGAGGAGAACGGCCACGAGCAGTGGATCCTCGACGACCTGCGCGCCTGCGGCGACGACCCGGATGCGGCGCGGCGCGCCGCCCCGGCGCCGGCGACCGAGCTGATGGTCGCCTACGTCTACGACTACATCGCGCGCGTGAGTCCCGCCGGCATGCTCGGCATGGTGCACGTCCTGGAAGGCACGAGCAGCGCGCTTGCGACGCGCGCGGCGCATTCCATCGCGCGCGCGCTCGCGCTGCCGGCGACGGCGTTCCGCTACCTGTCGTCCCACGGCAGCCTCGATCAGGAGCACGTGCGCTTCTTCGAGAACACCGTGAACGGCCTCGCGGCGGAGGATCAGGAGCACGTCGTCCACGTCGCGAGACGCGTCTACGGCCTGTACGGCGACATGTTCCGCGAGCTGCCAGCATGAAACGCTACCGCGCGATCCTCACCGGTGCGAGCGGCGGCATCGGCCGCGCGATCGCCGCCGCGCTCGCGCCGCATTGCAGCGAGCTTCTGCTCGTCGGCCGCGACGCGTCCCGCCTGGCGGCGAGCGCCGCGGCCGCCGGCCCGGTGGCGCGCACGCTGATCGCCGACCTCGCCACGGCGGCCGGGCGCGATGCGGTCTCGCTCCCGGGCCTCAACCTGCTCGTCAACAACGCCGGCGCGGGCGACTTCGCCTGGCTCGCCGACCAGAGCGACGCGACGCTCGCGCGCATTGTGGAGACGAACGTGCTGGCGCCGATGCAGCTGACGCGGCGCCTGCTGCCGGAGCTCGCGCGCCAGCCCGAGGCCTGGATCGTGAACGTCGGCTCGATCATGGGCTACCTCGGCTATCCGGGGCACGCCGCCTATTGCGCGAGCAAGTTCGCGCTGCGCGGCTTCAGCGAGGCGCTGCGCCGCGAGCTCGCCGACGGGCCGGTGCGTGTGCTGCATCTCGCGCCGCGCGCGACGCGCACGGCCATGAACGGCGCCGGCGTCTGTGCGATGAACGCCGAGCTCGGCGTGGCGATGGACGATCCCGCGCTCGTCGCGCGCGAGCTGCTGCGGCTCCTCGAGCGGCCGGCGCGCGAGCGCCTGCTCGGCATGCCCGAGGCGCTGTTTGCGCGGCTCAATCAGCTCGTTCCCGGCCTCGTCGACCGCGCGCTGCGCCGCCAGCTTCCCATCATCCGCCGGCATGCGCCGGCATCTTCGAAGTGAGGTCTTCCATGAGATCGCTGTTCCTCGCCCTGTTGCTATTACCCTGCTTGTTACCCACTACGGCGCTCGCCGGCCTGGATGAAGACGTGCGCTCGCTGCAGAGCGAGTGGGCGCAGATCAAGTACCAGCGCCCCGCGGCCGAGCAGGAGAAGGCTTTCGCCGCGCTCGCCCAGACCGCGGATACGGTGCGCACGAAGCACGCGGGCCGCGCCGAGCCGCAGATCTGGTACGGCATCATCGTCGCGAGCTACGCCGGCGCGCGCGGCGGCCTGGGCGCGCTGTCGCTCGCCAAGGACGCCAGGAAGGCGCTTGAGCAGGCGCTCGAGATCGACCCCGCGGCGCTCGACGGCTCGGCCTATACCAGCCTGGGCTCGCTGTACTACCAGGTGCCGGGCTGGCCGATCGGCTTCGGCAGCGACGACAAGGCGCGCGAGCTTCTGCGCAAGGCGCTCGCGCTCAACCCCGACGGCATCGATCCGAACTACTTCTTTGGCGACTTCCTCTACCGCAAGGGCGACTACGCGGGCGCCCGCGAGGCGCTGCAGAAAGCGCTGAAGGCGCCGCCGCGCCCGGAGCGCGCGCTCGCCGACCAGGGCCGGCGCAAGGAGATCGAGTCGCTGCTGGCGGCGATGCGCTGAAAAGCCGCTATCCTCACGCCGTGCGCCTGCTTCTCGTGGAAGACGACGAGCTCCTCGGCGCCGGCATCGAGGACTCCCTGACGCGCGCCCGCTACGCGGTCGAGTGGGTGCGCAGCGGCACCCACGCGCTCGCCGCGCTCGAGCACGGCAGCTTCGATGCCATCGTCCTCGACCTCGGCCTGCCGGGCATGGACGGCACCGAGGTGCTGAGGCGCGCGCGCGCCAAGGGAAACGTGGCGCCGGTCCTCATCCTCAGCGCGCGCGACACCGTCGCCCAGCGCGTGGCCGGCCTCGATGCCGGCGCCGACGACTATCTGGTCAAGCCCTTCGACGTCGACGAGCTGCTCGCGCGCGTGCGCACGCTCCAGCGCCGCGCGCGCGGCGCCGCGCGCAACGTGCTCGAGCACGGCGGCCTGCGCCTGGACCCTGCGGCGCTCAGCGTGATCCACGAGGGCCGGCCGGTGCCGCTGCAGCGGCGCGAATTCATGCTGCTGCAGAAGCTGCTCGCCGCGCCCGGCCAGGTGCTGACGCGCGCGCAGCTCGAGGAATCGCTCTACGGCTGGGACGGCAACGTCGAGAGCAACGCGCTCGACGTGCACGTCCACAACCTGCGCAGGAAGCTCTACCCCGGCGTAATCCGCACGGTGCGCGGCGTCGGCTACGTCGCCGACCCGCCGGCCTGACGTTGCTTCCTTCGCCGCCGCGCTCGACCCGCGCGGTGCTGCTCGTCGGCAGCATCGCGGTGCTGCTCGCCGTGCTCGGCGCAGCGGCGTGGATCGGGTACGACGGCAGCGAGGATGAGGCCGACGAGCTGTTCGACGCGCGCCTGGCGACCTCGGCGCGCGTGCTCGCCGCGCTGGTCGCGACGCAGCCCGCCGGCGACGCAGCCGCGCCGCTCGTCGTGTCGTTTCCCGCGCCGCTCGAGGCAGCTCCACATGACGAGGCGGGCCCGCTCGGCCATCACTACGAGACCAAGATCGCGTTCCAGGTGCTCGACCCAGGGGGACGCCTGCTGATGCGCTCGGCGTCCGCGCCCGAGGCCGCGTATGCGCCGCTCGCCGCGGGCTTCAGCACCCAGCGCCACGCCGGCCGCGACTGGCGCGTGTTCAGCCTGCGCTCGGGCGAGCGCTGGGTACAGGCGGCCGAGCGCGACGACGTGCGCGGCGAGCTTTCGGGCAAACTCGCGCTCGCCGCGGTGGCGCCGCTGATCGTCGGCATTCCGCTGCTGCTCGTGCTGCTCGGCCTGCTCGTGCGCTACGGCCTCGCCCCGCTCGCCGAGCTCGCGCGCCGCATCGAGGGACGCCGGCCCGACTCGCTGGCGCCGATCCAGCTCGCGCGCACCACCGCCGAGATCGCGCCCGTAGTGCAGGCGCTCAACGGCTTGCTCGGGCGCGTGCAGTCGGCGCTCGAGCGCGAGCGCCGCTTTACCGCGGATGCCGCCCACGAGCTGCGCACCCCGCTCGCCGCGCTCAAGATCCACGCGCAGAACGCCGCGCGCGCAGCCTCCGACGCCGAGCGCCGCGCCTCGCTCGAGCGCATGCTCGGCGGGCTGGAGCGCAGCACCCGCCTCGTCGAGCAGATGCTCTCGCTCAGCCGGGCCGCGGCGGCGCGCGCGCCCGCCGCCGAGCCGGTGTCGCTGCGCCAGGTGCTCGAGGATGCCGTGGAAGACGCGCTACCGGAGATCAGGGAACGGGGCATCAAGCTCAATGTGCTCACCGACCCGCCCGTCGCCGACTTCACCCTCCCCGGCGACCGCGACAAGCTGACCTGCCTCGCGCGCAACCTGCTCGACAACGCCGCGCGCTATTCGCCGCGTGGCTCGAGCATCCGGGTCGAGCTCGTCAGCCGCGACGGCGTGACGACCCTCGCCGTCTGCGACCAGGGCGCCGGCATCCCGCGCGAGCTGCGCGAGCGGGTGTTCGAGAGCTACTTCCGCATCCCCGGCGCCGCCGGCTCGGGCAGCGGGCTCGGCCTCGCCATCGTGCGCGAGATCGCCCTGCAGCACGGCGGCTCGGTGGAGATCGCCGACGGCGACGGCGGGCGCGGTACGCGCGTGAGCGTCATCCTGCCCTGCGATCGCTGACGATCGCGCCGTCGACCAGCTCGATGATGCGGTCGCACTGCTCGGCGAACGCGTGGTTGTGCGTCACGACCAGCACCGTGGTGCCGCGCGCGCGGCTCACCTCGCGCATCAGGTCGAACACGCCCTGCGCAGACTTGGTGTCGAGGTTGCCGGTCGGCTCGTCGGCGAGCAGGAGCGGCGGGTCCATGGCGAGCGCCCGCGCCACCGCGACGCGCTGCTGCTGTCCGCCGGACATGTTGTTGGCCATGTTGTCGCGCCAGCGGGCGAGGCCCACGCTTTCCAGCAGCTCGTCGGCGCGCAATCGCATCGCCGCGTCGGGCCGGCCGCGGTCGACGAGCATCGGCATCAGCACGTTTTCGCGCGCGGTGAACGCCGGAATCAGGTGGTGATACTGGAACACGAAGCCGATGCTGCGACCGCGCAGGCGGGTGAGCGCGCGGTCGTCGAGCCCGGTGGCTTCGCGCCCGTCCAGGAAGAGGCGCCCGCTCGTCGGGTGATCGAGCAGTCCCATGACGTTGAGCAGCGTGCTCTTGCCCGATCCGGAGGGCCCCATCAGCGCGCAGAACTCCGACTTGCCGAGCTCGAGGTCGATGCCGTGCAGCACCTCCACCTCGGTGGGCGTTCCGGCGTTGTAGCTCTTGCGGATCGCCTGCAAGCTAAGGACGGGCTCAACCACGGATCGCGACCACCGGGTCCATGCGAGAGCCGCGCAATGCCGGCACGAACGCCGCCACCAGGCCGGTCAGCGTGGCGAGCAGCGCCGCGGCGGCGAACAGGCGCACGTCGAACTCGAGCGCGAGCAGCGGCGTGCCATCGGGGTTCGTCATCAGCTCGCCCCAGAGGAAGATCGCGACCGCTCCCAGCGCCGAGCCGGCGAGCGAGCCGACCAGCCCGAGCGCCGCGCCCTGCAGCAGGAACACGCGCAGGATCTGGCCGCGCGAGGCGCCCATCGCCCGCAGGATGCCGATCTCCCTCGACTTCTGCACCACCGAGACGATCAGCACCGAGGCGATGCCGAACGCCACCGCCAGGCCGACGAAGAAGCGGATCGTGGTGTTGGCGACGATCTGCGCGTTGATCGCGAGGAACAGCTGGGCGTTGGTCTTGATCCAGCTGTCGGCTTCGACGCCGGTGGCGGCGGCGATCGTCTGCGCGATGTCCTCTGCGGCGTAGATGTCGTGCACCGTGACGTCGATCGCCGAGACTCCGCCCGGCAGCCCGAGCAGCGCCTGCGCCGTGTGCAGCGCGACGAACGCGGTGCGCTGGTTGACGAACTTGCTGCCCAGGTCGACCAGCCCCGAGACCGTGAGCGTCGCGGCGAGGCCCGAGGCGACGCGCAGGTTCAGCTTGTCGCCGACCGACACGCCGAGGTCGGCGGCCAGCTCGGCGCCGATCACGACATCCTGCGCCCCCAGGCGCGGCGCGCCGGCGAGCACTTTCTCCGGCAGGGGCACGATGCGGAAGTAACTCTCGGGCTCGATGCCCTGGAGGTTGACCGAGCGCGAAGCCTCGCCGCGCACCGCGAACGCCGGGCCGGAGGCGAGCGGCGAGACCGCGGCCACCGGGGGCAGCACGCGCAGCTCCCCGACGATCTTCTGCCACTGGTCGATCGAGCGCATGCGCTGCAGGGGCTTCTGCACGATCGCGGCCTGCGCCACG
>Ga0137430_1000272_pt1 | contig 14773 bp, 12 predicted proteins | sample EasRivERMZT754_2_FD_104651 | JGI IMG/M metagenome (GOLD analysis project Ga0137430, IMG submission 104651) | Soil microbial communities from meander-bound floodplain in the East River, Colorado, USA - East River MetaG ERMZT754_2 | ecosystem: Environmental > Terrestrial > Soil > Floodplain ...
CCAACCCGGAAGTGACCGGCAACGTCGCTGCCAAGCTGGGCGTGGACAAGGTGGAACTGGCGCAGGCGCTCAACGAGCCGGCCGTCAAGGAACGCCTGCGGTCGGAAGTGGCTGCCGCCATCGCCACCACGGCGAACGCTTCGTTGATCTCGAACAGGTCGGTGGTCTTCGCATTCCAGCCAGTCCGCTCGAACAGCTTGCGGATCGCACCCACCGGCGCGGTGGTGAACCATTGCGGTTCCTGCGCATGGGTGGCACAGCCGACGATCCTGGCCAACGGCGCCAACCTGCGCCGTTCAGCGTCAGAGAACCGCATCAGCACCATGGCCGCGGCACCATCGGAGATCGAGCTGGAATTGGCCGGCGTCACCGTGCCGTCCTTCCTGAACGCCGGTTTCAATTGCGGGATCTTGTCGAGGTTGGCCTTCGGCGGCTGCTCGTCCGTCTTCACCGTGTTCTCGGCCTTGCCGCCGGCGATCTTCACCGGCGCAATTTCCCAGTCGAAGGCGCCGCTGCGGATTGCTTCCTGCGCCCGCTTGAGCGAGGTGATGGCGTAGCGGTCCTGCGCTTCGCGGGAGAAGCGGTACTTGTCGGCGCAGTCCTCGGCAAACGTCCCCATCAGCCGCCCGCGGTCGTAGGCATCTTCCAGCCCGTCGAGAAACATGTGGTCCTTCACCTCGCCGTGTCCCAGCCGCAAGCCCGCGCGCGCCCTGGGCAGCAGGTAGGGCGCGTTCGACATGCTTTCCATGCCGCCGGCCACTGCCACGCTGATGGCCCCCAGCGCGAGCGCATCGTGCGCCAGCATCGCCGCCTTCATCCCCGAGCCGCACACCTTGTTGATGGTCATGCAGGCGGTGGCCGGCGTCAGGCCCGCTGCCAGCGCGGCCTGGCGCGCCGGCGCCTGGCCGACGCCAGCAGGCAGCACGTTGCCCATGATCGCTTCCTGCACTTCTGCCGGCTGCACGCCGGCGCGCTCGACCGCCGCGCGGATGGCGAAGGCGCCCAACTCGGGTGCGGAGAGCGCTTTCAAATCGCCCATAAAACCGCCCATGGGGGTGCGGGCGGCACCGACGATGACTATGGGATTGTCAGGCATGCTGTTTTCCTTTCAACGGCGCAGCGCGGCGAGCCGGTCAAGGCACTCGAGCGCTTCGGCTTCCAGCGTCGCGACCAGCTCTGCGGCCGACAGCGCGCGCGACAGCGCGACTGCCTGTCCCGCCCACATCGCGACGAAATCCGGGTTGCCAGCCTTTGCCGCCGCCGCCCGCAGCTTGCTGGTGAGTGCGTTCTGCGCCGGAAACGCGAGTTGCGGCGCGGCGCTCCCGGCCATTTCACGCATGAAACGGTTGGCGAGGCCGCGCGCGGGCTTGCCCGAGAATTTTTCCGTGACCAGGGTCTCGTCCTCGCGCGCGGCCAGAAGGCGTTCCTTGTGGACGCGAGCAGCGCCGCTTTCCGGACAGGGAATGAAAGCGGTGCCCAGTTGCGCGGCCTGTGCGCCGAGCGCCAGCGCGGCGGCGACGCCGGCGCCATCCATGATGCCTCCCGCGGCGACGACGGGCGTTCTCACCTTGCGCACGATCAACCGCACCAGCGCGAACGTGCCGGTCATCGCATCGTAGGGGTTGCGCAGGTAGGTGCCGCGGTGCCCGCCCGCTTCGGCACCCTGCGCAATGATGAAATCCACGCCGAGCGCTTCCAGCCGCTGCGCTTCCGCGACGCAGGTGGCGCTGCCGCCGATCTTCACACCGAGCGACTGGAAGCGGCGGATCCGCTCGGCGCGCAAATCGCCGAGGTGAAATGTGAGCACCGGCGGGCGCATATCTTCCGCTGCGGCGAACTGCGCGTCGAGGTCCGGCACGTAGGGGGGGCGCACCGGCTCCGGCTGCGGCAGGCCGAGTTCGGTGAAGTAGCCGGCAACGGCGTTGATTGCGCCGCGCTGCGCGTCCGGGGCTATGGCGCCGGAAGCCGGCGAGGCAAAGAGATTGAGGTTGAACGGCAAGTGAGTGCGCGCTCGCACCGCCTCCACGTCGTGCTGCATGGTCTCGGGCTGCGTATAGGCAAAACCGAAGGATCCCAGCCCACCGGCCTGGCTTACAGCGGCAACCAGTTCCGGCGTCGAGGCGCCACCCGCCATGGGCGCCTGGATGATCGGCAAGCGTATGCCCAGCTGGTCGCAGAGCGGGGTGTATAGTTTGGCCATAACCCGTTGATTGGCAATGTTAGTTAGTGGTCACTTCATGCCGCTGACGGCGTACGCGATCAGCGGCATAAATAATGAACTGATAATGAAATCGGGGCGGCCGAGCATTAGCGCGTTTCCTCAAACAGTTCCCTCCCAATCAGCCATCGCCGGATCTCCGAAGTCCCCGCCCCGATTTCATAGAGCTTGGCATCGCGCAGCAGCCGTCCGGTGGGAGAGTCGTTGATATAGCCCGTGCCTCCCAGGCACTGGATTGCCTCGAGCGCCATCCACGTCGCCTTCTCCGACGCGAGCAGGATGGCCCCGGCCGCGTCCTTGCGCGCGACCTCGCCGCGATCGCAGGCACGCGCCACTGCGTAAACATACGCCCGGCTGGCGTTCAACGTCACGTACATGTCGGCAAGTTTGCCCTGCATCAGCTGGAACTCGCCGATCGGCTGGTCGAACTGCTTGCGCTGGTGCAGGTACGGGATGACCACGTCCAGGCACGCCTGCATGATGCCGAGCGGGCCCGCGGCAAGCACCGCGCGCTCGTAATCGAGCCCGCTCATCAGCACCTCGATGCCTTTGCCGGCCGCTCCCAGCACGTTCTCTTGCGGCACTTCGCAGTCCGCGAATACCAGCTCGCACGTGTTGGAGCCGCGCATGCCGAGCTTGTCGAGCTTCTGCGCCGTGGAGTAACCCTTGAAGTTCTTCTCGACGATGAACGCGGTGATACCACGGGCACCGGCGGCGGGATCGGTCTTGGCATATACCAACAGCACGTCGGCGTCCGGGCCGTTGGTGATCCACATCTTGGTGCCGTTCAGCACGTAACGCCCGCTGCGCCAGTCGGCGCGCAGTCGCATGCTCACCACGTCGGAACCTGCGCCCGCCTCGCTCATGGCGAGCGCGCCAACGTGCGTGCCACTGATCAGATGCGGCAGGTAGCGCCGTTTCTGCGCGCTGCTGCCGTTGCGGCGGATCTGGTTGACGCACAGATTGGAGTGGGCGCCGTAGGAGAGGCCGACCGCAGCCGAGGCGCGGCTCATTTCCTCCATCGCGACGACGTGCGCGAGATAGCCCATGCCCGTTCCGCCGTACTCCTCCTCGACCGTGATACCCAGCAGCCCGAGCTGGCCCAGCCTGGGCCACAGGTCCCGCGGGAATTCATTGGCGCGGTCAATGGCGGAAGCACGCGGCGCTATCTCCTTCGCGGCGAACCCGGCCACCGTTTCGCGCAGTATGTCTATCGTTTCGCCCAGCCCGAATTGAAGGCCCTGATTCATGATATCGCCACAGTCGAGTTACTGTTTACGTTAACGTCAATCAATGAGGCCGTTCATGCGTGGTTCTCGGGCGAATTGCTGCCTCCCGGCTTGTCCTTAAGTAACTGCCGGCACTGGTTGGCAAAGAAGGTGACCTCGTTCAGCATCACCTCGATATCTTCACGCTGCTGCTCCAGTCGTACGCGCCGCCGCTCCAGCCTGGCCAGGAATTCTTCGAGTTGTTTTTTCTCGTCGCGAGAGATGTCGTATAGTTCAAACAGGTCCCGGATCTCAGCAAGGGAAAAGCCCAGTCGCTTTCCACGCAGCGCGAGCTTCAGGCGCACCCGGTCCCGCTGGCTGAAAATGCGGTTGGTGCCTTCCCGCTGCGGACTCAGGAGACGCTGGTCTTCGTAGAAGCGAATAGTGCGGGTGGTAACGCCGAATTCCCGCGCCAACTCGGAAATGGTGTAGGTGCTGCTCATTGTGCTTTGCAGCAAACCTCGGTAATATAACGACAAGTAAGCGTATCTTACCTTTACGTTAACGTCAAATGCGAAATCGGGAAACGTATTGATGGCCCTCCAGCAGCCCGAGTACCGCGCCAACGACCCTATCGAGCTTGCCCGGCTTTACGCAGACATAGCGCGGAAGGGCGCCGGCATTGTCACGCAATTCATGGAGCGCCAGAAAAACGGCGGCGCCATCGGGTTGACCGACGAACTCGGCATCACGCAGGCGTTCTTCCAGGCATGGACGAAGCTGCTAGCGGACCCCCTCAAGCTCGCGGACGCGCAGTTGAAGCTGTGGCAGGACTACGCGGCGCTGTGGCAGAACTCGCTGCTGAAGATGATGGGTCAGGTGGCGCGGCCGGTCGCCGAGCCGCATACCAGCGACCGCCGCTTCAAGCACGAGGACTGGCAGCAGAATTTTCTCTACGACTACATCAAGCAGTCGTACCTGATTGCGGCCCGGCACCTCCACCATACAATGGGCAAGGTCGAAGGACTCAACGAGCACACCGCGAAAAAAGTGGATTTCTACACGCGGCAGTACATCGACGCACTGTCGCCGAGCAATTTCATGCTGACCAACCCGGAAGTGATGCGGGAGACGGTGGCAACCGGCGGGCAGAACCTGGTGAAGGGGCTCAACAACCTTCTCGAGGACCTGGCGCGCGGCGGCGGCGACCAGCTTCAGCTGCGGATGACCGACGAGAACGCGTTCAAACTCGGCGTCAACATCGCCACCACGCCCGGGAAGGTCGTGTTCCAGAATGAACTCATCCAGCTGATCCAGTACTACCCGGCCAGCGGGCCGGTCTACCGGAGGCCGCTGCTGGTGATCCCGCCGTGGATCAACAAGTACTATATTCTCGACCTGCGCGAGAAGAACTCGTTCGTGAAATGGGCCGTGCAGCAGGGCCACACGGTGTTCGTGGTGTCCTGGGTCAATCCCGACGAAGAACTCGCCCACAAGCATTTCGAGGACTATCTCACCGAAGGCGCACTCGCCGCGCTGGATGCGATCGAGCGGGCGACCGGCGAACGGGAAGTGAACGTCATCGGCTACTGCCTGGGCGGCACGCTGCTCGCCTGCGCGCTGGGGTACCTTGCGGCGAAAGGCGACGAGCGCATCGCGTCGGCGACGTTCCTGGCCTCGATGATCGATTTCCAGGAGACGGGTGAGCTCGGGGTCTTCATAGACGAGCAGCAGGTGGCGGCGCTGGAAAAGCGCATGAAGGAGCGCGGCTATCTGGCGGGATCCGAGATGGCCACCACCTTCAACATGCTGCGCTCGAACGACCTCATCTGGTCGTTCGTGGTCAACAATTATCTCCTCGGACGCGACCCGTTCCCGTTCGACCTCCTGCACTGGAACTCGGATTCGACGCGCATGCCGGCGACGATGCACAGCTACTATCTGCGCAGCATGTACATCAAGAACCTGCTGGCGAAACCGGGAGGCCTCGAGCTGGCTGGCGTGCCCATCGACCTCAGCCGCGTGCGGACGCCGCTCTATTTCGCATCCACCCTCGAAGATCACATCGCGCCGTGGCGCTCGACCTATGCCGGCGCCAAGCTATTCAACGGCCCGGTGCGCTTCGTGCTTGGCGGCTCCGGCCACATCGCGGGCATCGTCAATCCGCCGGCAGCCGGCAAGTACGGCTACTGGACCAACCCGAAGCTGACCGAAGAGCCGGAGCAGTGGTTCAAGGGGGCGTCGCAGCACCCCGGTTCGTGGTGGCCGGACTGGGCGGGCTGGGTCGCGCAGCATGGCGGCAACAAGGTGCACGCGCGGCTACCCGGCAAGCGCGGACTGAAAGCGATCGAGGACGCGCCCGGTTCCTACGCTAAGATGCGCGTAGATTGAACGGCGGCGCATCGGTGCGCGCCGGAGGAGGAGCAATTATACGGGCAGCTGTTCTGGTTGCGGTTGCGCTCGCCGCCGTCAATGCAACCGGCTCATCGGCACAGAGTTTTCCGGTCAAACCGGTGCGAGTCGTAGTGCCGCTGGTGCCGGGCGGCAACCTGGATATCGTCGCCCGCGCCGTCTCCCAGCGCCTCGCCGAAGCTTTCGGCCAGCTATTCATGGTTGAGAACCGGCCCGGCGCGAGCAGCCTGGTGGGCACGCAGTACGTGGCGAAGTCCGCACCCGACGGCTACACGTTGCTTGCCATCGCCAACACGTTTACCGCTGTGCCCTCGGTCATCGCGAGCCCAGGCTACGACCCGCTCAGGGATTTCACCGGCGTCAGCATGACCTGCAAGGTCGCGCAGGTGCTGGTGGTCACACCGACACTGCCGGTAAGGACCGTCAGGGAACGGGTCGCGCTGGCCAAGGCCCGGCCCGGGGAGCTTTCCTATGCTTCGTCCGGCAACGGCGCCACCGGCCACTTCGCGGCCGAGTTGTTCAAATGGCCTGCTGGCGCCCGCGGGCGCGCCCCGCGAAGTGCTGTCCCGGCTGCAAGCGGAGATCGCCAAAGCCGTCGCTGCGCCCGCGCTGCGCAACAGTTTTCTCGAGCGGGGGGTGGAACTCACTGCGAGCGGTTCCCCGGACGAGTTCACTGCCTACATCCGCTACGAGGTGGCGGCGAGCGCGATGCTCGCCCGCAGCGCTGGCATCAAAGCGCAGTGAGCGCTTGCTCCGCGTCACATGGTGATTGAGTGATTAAGTGATTAGGTGATCTAGAATGCGGGCGGGCAGTTCTTCAATCACTCAATCACTCAATCACCTAGTTACTCATCTGCAATGCAGATAGCCGGCCACACCTTCCTCGTCACCGGCGGCGCCTCGGGCCTGGGGGCGGCGACCGCCCGCAAGCTCGCGGCGGCAGCCGGCAACGCGGTGATATGCGACGTTAACGCCGGCGCCGGCGCAAAACTTGCCGCCGAACTCGGCGCGCGCGGCATGTTCGCCGCGGCCGATGTCGCCGACGAGACGCAGGTGGCGCAGGCGATCGCCGCGGCGCGTGGCAAGTTCGGCGCACTGCACGGGGCGGTCAACTGCGCCGGCATCGCGCCGGCCGAGCGCATCCTGGGGAAAAGCGGGCCCCACCGCCTCGACGCTTTCCGCCGCGCGATCGAGATCAATCTCGTCGGCACCTTCAACGTGCTGCGGCTGGCGGCGCGTGCGATGGAGAGCAACGCGCCCGACGCTGGCGGCGAGCGCGGCATCATCGTCAACACCGCTTCCGTCGCCGCCTTCGACGGCCAGATCGGACAGGCGGCGTACAGCGCGTCCAAGGCGGGCGTGGCGGGGCTGACCCTGCCCGCCGCGCGCGAGCTCGCGCGCTTCGGTATCCGCGTGATGGCCATCGCGCCCGGCATCTTCGAGACGCCGATGGTCGCGGCGTTCACCCCCGAGCTGAAGCAATCCCTTGCGGCGCAGGTGCCGTTCCCGCCGCGGCTCGGCCGGCCCGACGAATTCGCGGCGCTGGTGGAGCACATCATCGTCAACGTCATGCTCAACGGCGAAGTAATCCGCCTCGACGGCGCGGTGCGGATGTCTGCAAAGTAGGGAGTTGAGGCAATCATGAATTTTCAAAACATCCTGCTCGAGCAGCCCGAGGCCGGTATCTACCTCCTCACGGTGAATCGGCCGAAAGCGTTGAATGCGCTGAATGCAGCGACGCTGGACGAGATCGCCACGGCGGTGATGACGGTCGCGGGAGACGCCGCGGCGCGCGTGCTGCTCATCACCGGCGCGGGAGAAAAGGCCTTCGTGGCCGGCGCTGACATTGCCGGCATGCAGAACATGTCACTCGAGCAGGCGCGCGAATTTTCCGAGAATGGTACGCGCGTCATGCACTCCCTCGAGGCATTGCCGGTGCCGGTAATCGCGCTGGTGAACGGCTACGCCCTCGGCGGCGGCTGCGAGCTCGCGCTGGCCTGCGACTGGATACTCGCCGCCGACAACGCCCTGTTCGGCCAGCCGGAGGTAAACCTCGGCATTTCGCCCGGCTTCGGCGGCACGCAGCGCCTGCCGCGCCGGGTGGGTCCGGCGCGGGCGCTGGAACTGCTGACGACGGCACGGCAGGTGAAGGCGCAGGAAGCCGTGGCAATCGGCCTTGCCAATCACGTCTATCCCGCGTCCGAGCTGCGTGCGAAAGGGTTCGAGATGGCGCGCATGATCTCGGCCAAAGGATCCATTGCGGTGCGCCTCGTCAAACGGGCGGTGCAGAACGGCCTCAATCTCGATCTGTTCGCGGCATGCGCCCTGGAGACCGACTTGTTCGTGCAGACTTTCGCCACGCGGGACCGGAAGGAAGGCGTGAGCGCCTTCCTCGAGAAGCGTCCAGCGAAGTTTGAAGGGCACTGATAGTTTGCCGGGCTGAACACCGATAAAATCAGCCGGTCAGTAACACCCGGACGCGGGGCGCTGTCACGGGTCGAAAGCCGGACTATCTCATTATATTGCCGCGCAAAAGCGGAGATATTCCGGTGCTATAATGACCGCCCCCGATCGGTGATAAGTGCTTGATCGTGCAACACAGAACCTGAATCTGCCGAGGTACTTGTCATGGACATGAGGGACGTGCAATCCGACGCGGACCCGCAGGAAACGCGGGAGTGGCTCGAAGCGCTTCATTCGGTGCTGGAGAGGGAAGGCCCGGGGCGCGCCAACTTCCTGCTTGAAAGGCTCGTCGAGAAAGCGCGGAGCCACGGCGCCTACATCCCGTACAACGCCAACACGGCGTACATGAACACCATCCCGATGTCCCAGGAGGAGCGCTCGCCCGGGGACGCCGAGATCGAGAACAAGATCCGCTCGCTGGTGCGCTGGAACGCGGTGGCGATGGTGCTCCGCGCCAACAAGGAATCCTCCGAGCTCGGCGGCCACATCGCGAGCTTCGCCTCCGCCGCCACGCTCTACGACGTCGGCTTCAACCATTTCTTCCGCGCCTGGAACGACAGCTTCGGCGGTGACCTTGTTTATTTCCAGGGGCACTCCGCACCGGGCATCTACGCGCGCGCCTACCTCGAAGGCCGCGTCTCCGAGGAGCAGATGAACAACTTCCGCCAGGAGGTCGGCGGCAAGGGGCTGTCTTCCTACCCGCACCCGTGGCTGATGCCGGATTTCTGGCAGTTCCCCACGGTGTCCATGGGGCTCGGTCCCCTGATGGCGATCTACCAGGCGCGCTTCATGCGCTACCTCAAGGACCGCAGCCTCATCGAGCAGCAGGGGCGCAAGGTGTGGTGCTTCTGCGGCGACGGCGAGATGGACGAGCCGGAGTCGCTGGGCGCGATCTCGCTCGCCGGGCGCGAGCGCCTCGACAACCTGATCTTCGTCATCAACTGCAACCTGCAGCGGCTCGACGGGCCGGTGCGCGGCAACGGCAAGATCATCCAGGAGCTGGAGTCCGCTTTCCGCGGCTCCGGCTGGAACGTGATCAAGGTGATCTGGGGCTCGTACTGGGACCCCTTGTTCCTGCGCGACCAGAACGGCCTGCTGCTGCGGCGCATGGAAGAATGCGTGGACGGCGAGTACCAGGCCTTCAAGTCGGCGGACGGCGCATTCGTGCGCAAGCATTTCTTCGGCAAGTACCCGGAGCTGCTCGAAATGGTCGCGCACATGTCGGACGACGACATCTGGCGCCTGAACCGCGGCGGGCACGATCCCCACAAGCTCTACGCCGCCTACGCCGCGGCAATGAAGCACAAGGACCAGCCCACCGTCATCCTCGCCAAGACCGTGAAGGGCTACGGCATGGGCGAGGCGGGCGAAGGGCAGAACATCACGCACCAGCAGAAGAAGATGGGCACTGCCTCGGTGCGCGCGTTCCGCGACCGTTTCGCTGTGCCGATTCCGGACGAGAAGCTCGAGGAGATGCCGTTCTATCGGCCGCCCGCGGACAGCCCGGAAATGAAATATCTCCAGGAGCGGGTCCAGGCGATGGGCGGCAGCGTCCCGGCACGGCGCCGGAAGAGCAAGCCGCTCGAGGTGCCGCCGCTGTCCGCCTTCGATACGCTGCTGAAGGGCACAGAGGGCCGCGAGATCTCGACCACAATGGCCTTCGTGCGGATACTGAACGCCGTCATCCGCGACAAGAACGTCGGCAAGCTGGTGGTGCCGATCGTGGCGGACGAGTCGCGCACCTTCGGCATGGAGGGCATGTTCCGGCAACTCGGCATCTACTCCCATGTCGGCCAGCTCTACACGCCGCAGGACGCCGACCAGTTGATGTACTACAAGGAAGACAAGAACGGACAGATCCTGCAGGAGGGCATCAACGAGGCGGGCGCCTTCTCGTCCTGGATCGCGGCGGCGACTTCCTACAGCACGCACAACCAGCCGATGATCCCGTTCTACATCTTCTATTCCATGTTCGGCTTCCAGCGCGTCGGCGATCTCGCCTGGGCTGCCGGCGACATGCGCGCCCGCGGCTTCCTGCTGGGCGGGACGGCGGGCCGCACCACACTGAACGGCGAGGGGCTGCAGCACGAGGATGGCCACAGCCACCTGCTCGCCTCCACCATCCCGAATTGCGTGTCGTACGACCCGACGTTCGCCTACGAGCTCGCGGTCATCGTGCGGGACGGCCTGCGCCGCATGTACCAGGAGCAGGAGGACGTCTATTACTACATCACGGTGATGAACGAGAACTACCCGCATCCCGCGATGCCGGAAGGGGCGGAAAAAGGCATCTTGCGCGGCATGTATCGGCTCTCGAAGGGCAAGGCGGCGAAGGGCAAGCTCAAGGTCCAGCTCATGGGCTGCGGTACCATTCTGCGCGAAGTGATGGCGGCGGCGGAGTTGCTCGAGAAGGACTACGGCGTCTCGGCCGATATCTGGAGCGTCACCAGCTTCAACGAACTGCGGCGCGACGGCATCGAGACCGCCCGCTGGAACCTGCTGCATCCGGAGGCCGAGCCCAGGCGCTCGTACGTCGAGCAGTGCCTGCAGGACCACGCCGGCCCGGTGATCGCGGCGACGGATTACATGAAGGTGTTCGCGGACCAGATCCGCGCCTATCTGCCGCAGCCGGCGCATTACAGCGTGCTTGGCACCGACGGCTTCGGCCGCTCCGACACGCGCCGGGCGCTGCGCGGCCACTTCGAGGTCGACCGGCGTTACGTGGCGGTAGCAGCGCTGAAGGCGCTCGCCGACAAGGAGGCGCTGCCGCAGAAGAAGGTGGTCGATGCGATCAGGAAATATGGCGTGGATCCGGAGAAACCGAATCCCGCCAGGGTCTGATCCCGAGTGAACAGTGAACAGCAATCGGTGAACGGCAAAGGGGGGACTCGGTGTTGACCGTTCACTGTTCACCGATCTCCGTTCACTAGCGAAGCGAAAGCATGAGCGTTATTGAAGTCAAGGTCCCCGACATCGGGGACTTCAAGAACATCCCGGTAATCGAGGTGCTGGTCAAGCCGGGTGACAGCGTCAATAAAGAGGCTCCTCTCGTTACGCTCGAGTCCGACAAGGCGACGATGGAAGTGCCCGCGCCGGCCGCCGGCATAGTGAAGGAAATCAAGGTCAAGCTGGGCGACAAGGTTTCCGAGGGCTCGCTCGTGCTCATGCTGGAATCCGCCGGCGACGGCGCGGCAGCGAAACCCGCGGCACCGCAGAAACCGGCTCCGGAGGCGGCACAACCCGCGCCGAAACCGGCTGTACCCGCGCCACAACCGGCGGTGTCAGCCCCTCACCCTCAATCCCTCTCCCGTATGCAGGTGGGGGCGGCGAACGCTCCCGCGGACGAGAAAGCGGGGGTAGAGGCGGGTCTTGCGCAAGCGCATGCAAGTCCCTCGGCACGGCGTTTCGCGCGCGAACTGGGCGTGAATCTGGCACGCGTCAAGGGAACGGGGCCGAAGGAGCGGGTACTCAAGGAGGACATCCAGAACTACGTGAAAGGCGAACTCGCGCGTCCGCGCGGGGCGGAAGGCGGCGCGGGGCTCAACCTGCTGCCACTGCCGCAGGTGGACTTCGCGAAGTTCGGCGCCATCACGACGCAGCCGCTGTCGCGCATCAGGAAGCTCTCGGGCGCGAACCTGCACCGCAACTGGGTCACCATCCCGCACGTCACGCAGAACGACCAGGCCGACATCACCGAGCTGGAGGAATTTCGCAAGATTCAGACCGAGGAGGCGAAGAAGCAGGGCATCCGCTTCACGATACTTTGTTTCCTGCTGAAGGCGGTCGTGGTGGCGTTGAAGCAGCACCCCGAGTTCAATGCCTCGCTGTCCGCCGATGGCGAGAACCTCGTGCTGAAGCAGTACTTTCACATCGGCATCGCCGTTGATACTCCCAACGGCCTCGTGGTGCCGGTGATTCGCGACGTGGACAAGAAGGGGCTGATGGAGCTCGCGAAGGAGCTGGGCGAGGTGAGCGCGCGCATGCGCGCGGGCAAGATTTCGCCGGCCGACCTGCAGGGGGGCTGCTTCTCGATTTCGAGCCTGGGCGGGCTGGGCGGCGCCCACTTCACGCCCATCATCAACGCGCCGGAAGTGGCGATTCTGGGCGTCGGCAAGTCGGCCATGCAGCCGGTCTGGAACGGGAAGACCTTCGAACCGCGGCTCATGTTGCCGCTGTCGGTATCCTACGACCACCGCGTGATCGATGGCGCGCAGGGTGCGCGCTTCGTCTCGTTCCTCAGTTCGGTTCTCACCGACATCCGCCGCCTGGTCCTGTGAACAGGGAACAGGGAACAGTGAACAGTGAACAGTGAACAGTAGACGCTTGCCGAAGATTCCGTTCACCGTTCACCGATTACCGTTCACCCGGCAATGACCGCTCCGATCGGCGTCCTCGGCGGCACCTTCGACCCGATACACCACGGGCACCTGCGCCTGGCGGAGGAACTTGGCGCAACGCTGCGCCTCGAAGCGGTGCGCCTGGTGCCCAGCGGCACGCCGCCGCACCGGTCGGCGCCCCTCGCCGTGGCCGAGCACCGCCTGGCGATGACGCGGCTGGCAACGGCGGGCAACAACCGCTTCAAGGTGGACGAGCGCGAGATGCGCCGCGCCGGCCCCGGCTATATGTACGACACGCTCAGCGACTTGCGTGCCGAGATCGGCGCAGCGCAACCCCTGGTGCTGATCGTCGGCGCCGACGCTTTCCTCGAGTTCGCGACCTGGCACCGTTGGCACGAAATTTTCGGGCGGGCGCACGTCGCGGTGGCCCACCGTCCCGGATTCCCGGTCGAGCGCTGGTCCGAGCGCATGCCGCAGCCGCTTGCCCGCGAGTATGCGGCGCGTCTGATGCAGCAACCGCTGGCGGTGCACCTCACGCCCGCCGGCGGCATCGTGGTGGTGCCGTTCACGGCGCTCGATATCTCGGCGACGGCCATTCGCGACATGCTGCAAGCCGGCTCGAGCCCGCGCTATTTGCTCCCCGATGCGGTCCTCGACTATATTCGGGCACCCAGGCTGTATTCCTAGGAAACTGATGAAACTGGACAAGCTGGCGAAGACGGCAGTGGCGGCGCTGGAAGACATCAAGGGACGCGACATAGTGGTGCTGGACGTGAAGCGGATGACGTCGCTGTTCGACACGATGATCGTCGTCGGCGCCGACTCGAACCGCCAGGGGCGGGCGCTTTCCAGCAGCCTGCAGGAAAAGGTGAAGGCGCTCGGCGCGCGCGTCTACGGTGTCGAGGGCGAGCAGGTGGGCGAATGGATACTGGTCGACCTGGGCTCCGTCATTGTCCATGTCATGCAGCACGCCACCCGCAAGCACTACAACCTCGAAGAGCTGTGGGCGCCACCGCGGCCGCGCGCGCGGCGTCAGCGCGCGCGCAAGGCCGCCAAGCCGTCGTGAAGTTCATCGTGGTGGCGGTCGGTCACCGCGTGCCGGACTGGGTGAATGCCGGGTTCGCCGAGTATGCGAAACGAATGCCGCGCGAGGCACGCATCGAGCTCTCCGCCCTCAAGCCCGAGCCGCGCGGCGGCCCGGTGAAGGGCGTGCTCGAAGCGGAGGGCGTACGCATTCGGGACGCGCTGCCCGCGGGCTGCATCAAGGTCGCGCTCGACGAGCGTGGTAACCTGATCAATACGATGGATTTGAAGCGCCGCATGGCGCGCTGGTGGGAGGCGGGACGCGACGTGGCCTTCATCATCGGTGGCGCCGATGGCCTGGACGAGGGCGTGAAGCAGGCCGCGGACTTCGTGTGGTCGCTGTCGCCGCTCACGCTGCCCCACGGGCTTGCGCGCGTGGCGCTCGCCGAGCAGCTTTATCGCGCAGTCACTATACTGCACAATCACCCCTATCACCGCGAGTGAACGGTAAACAGTGAACAGTGAACAGTGGGGTACAGTGAGAAAATCCCCTCTCCCCCGCGACCGGGGGAGAGGGTTGGGGTGAGGGGGAATCACCGTTTACTGTTCACTATTCACTGAATTATGAGCATCAGCGATAAACGCATCTACCTTGCCTCGCGCAGCCCGCGCCGGCGCGACCTGCTGAAGCAGATCGGCGTGCCGTTCGAGTTGCTGCTGCTGCGCGAGGATCTGCGGCGCGGCGCGGACGTGGACGAGACGCCGCTGGCGGAGGAGTCCCCCGGGGTGTACGTGCTGAGGGTCGCGTCCGCCAAGGCGGCAATGGCGGTGCGCCAGATCGCGTACCGGGGATTGCCGCAGAAGCCGGTGCTGTCCGCCGATACCACGGTCGTGTTTGACGGCCAGATCGTCGGCAAGCCGGTGGACGCGGAGGATGCGGCGCGCATCCTGCGCACGCTGTCGGGCCGCGAGCACCAGGTGCTGACCGCGGTGGCGGTCGCGTTGAGGGAGCAGATCGAGGCGCAAATTTCGGTCTCGAGCGTGTTGTTCCGCGAGCTCTCCGATGCCGAAATCCGCAGCTACGTCGCCACCGGCGAGCCGCTCGACAAGGC
>Ga0137430_1000275_pt1 | contig 14719 bp, 16 predicted proteins | sample EasRivERMZT754_2_FD_104651 | JGI IMG/M metagenome (GOLD analysis project Ga0137430, IMG submission 104651) | Soil microbial communities from meander-bound floodplain in the East River, Colorado, USA - East River MetaG ERMZT754_2 | ecosystem: Environmental > Terrestrial > Soil > Floodplain ...
AATTGGATATGGGAGTGGGAGTATAGATAAACTAGCTACAGAAGCTGGTGAATGTAATGATGTTACTATCGATGTACATGACCCTAGTTTAATGGATAATGCAAGAAGGTTTGCTACATGGTATGAGAAGAGTACAAGAAAGACTGCTACAATAGCCCGCAATTACTAGCTTTTAATCACAATCCCTTCACCATATAATCGCCTTCTAAATCATAACCCATCTTTCTATAATAATCTCTAACTCCAACACCACTAATGACTGCGATTTTTTTGAAACCGTTCTTCTTTGCTAGCTCTTCAGCTTTCCTCATTAATTCTTTTCCAAGACCTACATGCTGAGCTATATTGTCTGCTTCACTATCCGACTTATCTCCCAATTTCAATGCCTTTCCATATACATGCAATTCTCTCACGATTGCTGTACCCTTTAGTTCTTTTATGAATGGCTTGTGTGGAAATCTCAACCTTAGAAGTCCGAAGAGAACATTCTCTTTATTTACTGCCTGAACAAATAATTCTCTTCCCTTGCTTGCAGGATATTCAATAGTCTTCAAGTCTACTTCAACATTGGATGGTTTTACAAATCCAACTTCCCTCATTCTTATTTCATTGGCCTTGTGAGAATCGTTCTTGAATTCTTTTTCAACTTCATTTCTTAGGTCAATCCTCTTTATTCCTGCAACGACATAGACTGGAGGAAGTTCTCGCATCATTCTCATGACTCTGCAGTATTCGGGAACTCTCTCAACCATCTTTATGAGAATGTCCTTTGTTTCTTCTTCAGTAAGAGGTTTGTATGTTCCAGCATAGAAGTCCTTCTCTAATTCAGCTCCCTTGATTACCTGACATGGATAAATTTTTAGCTGATCTGGTTTAAATTCATCTTTTTCAAATAATGAGTCAAACATTTCTAAATCTCTCTTGATGGTACTTCCAGGAAGTCCAGGCATTACATGATAACCTATTTTGAATCCCGAATCCTTCAGTCTTTCAGTTGCCTCAACTACTTCCCTCACTCCATGGCCCCTATTCACTAATTTGTAAATCTCATCATCTGGCATCTGGACTCCTATTTCGACTCTTGTGCATCCAAAATCAAGCATTTGCTTTATTTCTTTTTCAGAACAATTGTCTGGCCTTGTTTCAATGCAGAGGGCAACACATCGATGCTTTGCAGTTTCATTTATTTTCTTTGCTTCTTCTAAATTCTTTGAAGGAACGCCATTGAGAGCATCAAAGCATGATTTTATGAAGTGCAGTTTGAATTTTTCTGGATATTGAAGAAAGGTTCCTCCAAGGATTATAATTTCAATCTTGTCAGTTGGATGCCCCATGTGCTCAAATGCCTTTAGTCTTGCTTCAACTTGTTTCATTGGTTTGAAATTGAGCATTCTCGCCCTCATCACTGCAGGAGATAGAGGAGTGTAGGATTGTGGGGCACCATGATGAGTTGGACAGAAAGTGCATGTTCCATGGTCGCATGGACGAAATGGAAGAACTACAGTCAGAGGTGCAACTCCTGAAATGGTCTTAGTAGGCTTTCTCAAAACTTTTTTGATAGTGGTGTTCGATTCAGCAGTTTTGACAGCACTGCTTTCGCTAAGATTATATTCGTTAACCTTCTTTGAGATATATTCCTTTGTTTGTGTATTTCCCATAGTCGCCTTCAAGATATATAGTTTAGAAGGAAAAAATGTATTTAAATGTCTTTGGTTTATCAACGATATAACAATAAGATAATACTCGCAATTGTGAGCATATCTCTCGGGGTAAGGGGAGGTGTAAAAGAGGTGTTATCTGTTTTACACTTCATAATTTCTCACACACGAATACACTTCTATAAAGTTTATAAATAATGTTCTACCCCTATTATTATGCCCCGAAATTACAATATTCGAAAGGGGGGTGATGGAGAAGACCATCTCTATAGAAATGATGGTTCTGGATTTAGAGATGTTGGAAGAGTAAGAAGGAATGAATCATTTGATTCTGCAAAGCGAAGAAGAATTAATTCTTCTGAAGGTGAATATATAATTGATTTTGATCCAAATAGTTCTGGAGGATTTACAATAACTAGTCCGGATGGAGAAGTTGGAGAAGTTGGAAGAGACTGGCCTGGAGGAACAAAATACACTCGAAGAAGAGAAGAAAGAAAGAAAGATCCAAGAACTTCTAGTGGCGGTGGTGGGGGCGGTGGAGCAGTAGGGGGATGTGTGGGAGCAGGAGGAAATTTGCTTGGAGGATTAGGACTTCTTGTTTTTTTAGGAATTGGAACATATAATGGATGCACTAAATGGTCTGATGAAAGAAGTCGTGATTCATCAATAGCAAGAATAGGATTCTTTGAAGACCCCGAACACCGAAAACTCTTCTACAAATACCCTGTCATTGACTACTTGTCTGATAAGAATTTGAATGAAAGAAAATTATCCCAGCAAGAAATTGATAATTACTCTAGAACCCATCCATTCTTGTATGAAGACAAGAATCTCTTGGATGAATTAGAAAGTGATGATTTCGAAGATTTCGAAGACGAACCAAAGGATGAAAGTGCATCAATATTATATAAATTCTCTTCAGCATTTGGAAAGGAAGAGCTCAACCCATGGCAGATAATATTGAAGGAAGCAGAGATAGAGTATAGAACGGGAAGGAGTTCTAGAGCAGCAGAGGTATTAGAGAAGGGTGGAGATTGGGGATTGAGGTGCGGAGACTTACCTGGAGGGCTTGAATTCTACATATTTGCAGATAGATATGATGACTCTAATAAGACTCAGAGATTTAATAAATTCAATGCTGGAATGTGGAAATTCTTGGGCAGTTCAACCCCTATTGGTAGGCGCTTGAATGTTGAAGGAAAATTGAATGGTCTAGATTCTGCGGGGATGGTTGCTCTAGCATGGGGTAGAGCAGATTACGCAAACCTTGTATTTGGTGCTCCGATGAAATGTAACAATTTCCAAGAATTTATTCAGAATCCTGCCTTCATTCGCGTTATAACCCACGGGGGGTACAGGAGATAATCGATCGTTGTGTTAAATAACCTACTTTCTCACAATCACATTAATATTTCTCTTTATGAATTTAGAATCTTTTTCGCTGAAGTCCTCATTGTATATCTTTACTATTTCAAAACCAGCTTCATTTAAGTCTTCAAGAAATTCTTCGTTGTTGTAAAAATGATAGTATCTCTTAACTTTCTCACCATCCAAATTCCATGTTACTTCTTCATCCTTCTTTCTTCCCTTGACCTTTCTCCAGACACTAATTAATGCTTCTGACCCAGGCTTGAGGACTCTTTGCAATTCTTTCATTGCCTTCAATCTTTTTTCTCTCCCCTTAATGCAGTGAATTACGGAAATACACATCGCAGAATCAAAGAAATTATCTTCAAATGGAAGATTACAACAGTCTGCAACTCTCAAGTCAGCCTTAATTCCAATTTTTTTGGATTTATCTCGAGCATGTTCAATCTGTTTCTCTGAAAAATCAGTGCCGTATATTTCTAGACCTTCGATTTTACATAAATTTCTTCCACTTCCACATCCAAAGTCAAGAAATCTTCCTTTCTTTGTTTTAATGTAGTCCTGAGCAAATTTTACAGGTTCATCCCTGAAATTCATCCAGGAATCTGCAATCTTATTCCAGATTTCCTTCTGTTCCATCTTCGAATTTCCCCTTCTTTCTGACACTTATCAAATCGCGGAGGTTAATCATTTCAAATTTAACAATTGAAGAATCGAGGTCCTTAATTCTCATCTTTGCAAAATCGGTGTTTGAAAGAATGCAACTGAGATTCCATGATAGTTCCATGTCCTTTTTCTGGAGGACGGCTATCACTTTCTGCAATTTTACATTTATCTCCCTCTTCTCAAGTTCTTTATTCACTATTTCAACTACTTCATCAACGCTCAACCTTACTTCATCAATTGGCTCGAGAGGCCTTTCAACGAGTTGTTCTGAAATTTTGAAGTTTCCCATCAAGTCAAAACTTGCAATTTTCTTTGTGGAGGGGAGGTAGTAATCAAGGTGCCTCTGACTAGAATCGTTATCTTCAAGATTAATGATGAAGAATCCTGCTCCAAAGTAAGAATCTGGGTTTTCCGCTATGAACTCTTTGAATTGCTTTGTAGCTGAGATGTACTCATGCATGTCTCTTATCTTCATAAGAGGACGAGGAAAACTTAACTTTTAAGCTTTTGGAAGGGTTTAAAAAACGATAATTACTGGGTAAATCATGACATCGGCAGTTTTAGAATCAGAGCTAGAAGCAAGGTTCAATGAAGGGCCTGGAAAGACGCTTGGAACCATGTTTGAATTCCTGGTTGTACCAGGATTTACTACTACGAGGCTCATTCAACACTATAAGCATAGAGATGCAGCTCTGAAAGACCCAAATTATAGAGCATTCTTTGAAAGTGCAACTGGAGATATTGAAGAATGGAATGACTCAATGAGGCGTTCAATGTTTCTTACTGGAGCGATAGTTTCTGACTTATCAAAGGTAGCAGTATTGGCAGCACTTGCAATACCTGAGACTCTTGTAAGATATATCTAAATCATTTTATTTTTCTAAAGCAAAATGACAAACAAATCTAATTCAAATAAAAACGAAAAAATATCAAAGGAAAACCTACTCAGAGAGAGCGAGGAAGTCTCTGGAGATTCTGTAAAGGGTTATAATTTTGATGAAGGTGTGAATTACGAAAAGATAATTGACTCTTTCGGCACTACCGGATATCAGGCCACTCATCTTTCAAAGGCAATTGGAATAATTAATGAAATGATTAGGGAGAAGGCATTCATTTATCTTGGGTATACTTCAAACATGGTTAGTTCTGGATTGAGAGATGTTTTCAGATTCCTTGTAAAACATAAGAAGGTTAATTTCCTTGTTACGAGCGCTGGAGGAATTGAAGAAGATATAATTAAGTGCCTTGGAGATTTCAAGATTGGAGACTTTAGAGATTCTGGAAAGGACTTGAGAGAAAGAGGAATTAATAGAATCGGAAATATACTCGTTCCAAACAACAGATACATCGAATTTGAAAAATTCTTACAGCCAATTCTTGAAGAATTATACAATGAACAGAATGAGACTGGACGAGTAATTTCATCTTCCGATTTAATATGGAAACTCGGAGAAAAAATAAACAATGAAGAAAGCATCTACTACTGGGCATGGAAGAATAAAATAAGAGTTCACTGCCCTGCAATTAGCGATGGAGCTCTTGGAGATAATATTTACTTCTTCAAATTCAAACATCCTGATTTCAAGATTGATTTGACTGAAGATATCAAGATAATCAACGATACTACAATAGGACTGAAGAAGTCAGGACTCATAATTCTTGGCTCGGGAATGGTAAAGCATGCAATTCTAAATGCTAACATGCTTAGAAATGGAGCAGACTATGCAGTCTACATCAATAACGCACAGGAATTTGATGGAAGTGACGCAGGGGCAGTTCCAGATGAAGCAGTTTCATGGGGTAAAATTCTTCCTAACGCAAAATCAGTAAAAGTATTTGGTGATGCAACGATATTGTTTCCTCTGATTGTTGGAAAGACTCTTGGGAAGAAGTAGACCTCTTTAAAGATGTATCTGAATAGTAGTAACATTAGTAAGGTTTATAAACATCAAGAGGCTATACATTCTATGAGAGATATAAAGAGTTTAATTGATAAATTAAAAACTGATGAGGGAAAATTGAGTGTTACAGCTGAAGCTGTTTGGAGAGGTTTATTGACTGACCCTGAAAACAGAATGAAAGCTATAACCTATTTTGAAGGAGTTCCAAATTTAGATGCTATTGGAGATATACGCCAGCAGTCTGGAGAATATGAAGCTGCTGCAGAAGCCTACTTGAAGCATGAAGAGAGAACTCACGATAGTAATGACTTCATACACAAATTGTTAAAGTTTGCGAGTCACGGAGACATAGGGTCTCTTAGAAAGACAAGCCTTGCCGATTCATACAGAAAAGAAGCTCTTCAAACTCCTGTTGAAGAAAGGGGTATTAAGTTGTTAGAAAGTGAAAGACTGGGAGACCTTCCTCTTGCTAGAGAATACGCAAGAATTTTAGGAGATATGGAACTTGCCGATGTTTATGAAAGAGTTATGAATGAAGTTATAAGGGTACCGATTAAGAGATTAGGAACTCAATAACTTCTTCCGACATATGCGAGATGACTCGCAGGGTGAGAACAGAATGTGCATTTCTTTCCCTTGACGCTTTCAGTATGTTCGAGAGGACTCATGAGAATTTTTATGCCCTCTGACTTCTCTCTCATTTCTTCTTCACATTGGATTCTTCCGCAGACTCTAGTTAGAACTGTGAATCCTTCATCAACCATCTTAATTATTTCTTTTGCATTGTCGCTCTTCTTTAACTTTGAGTGCATGGATTTTTCTGCAGCTGCATAGAGTTCATTGTGAATATCAACTAGAATCTTTCCAACTGACTTTTTTATGTCGGATAATTTTATTGTTAATTTTTCCCCAGAGTTCCTCTTTACAACTACTGCGGACTTTTTTTCAAGGTCTTTTGGACCTAACTCAATTCTAAGTGGAATTCCCTTCAATTCCCACTCGCTGAATTTCCATCCAGGACTATAACCTTCTCTGTCATCTATAATTGAGTCATATTCTTTAAGCTCATTATTTAATTTCCTCGCTTCTTTTAGAACTTCTGCCTTGTTTTCATCTTTGTAAATTGGAACGATTACAACTTTATTATAAGCGACTCTTGGAGGAAGAACGAGGCCCTTATCATCTGAGTGGGCCATGATTAGTGCACCAATCAGGCGAGTTGAAATTCCCCATGAGTTCTGCCAGGGTACTAGTGCTTCTCCATTTCTTCCGAGAGGCCTTATGTTGAATGACTTTGCAAATCCCTGTCCGAGATTGTGAGATGTTCCGCATTGAAGGGATTTTCCGTCAGGCATAATGCTTTCAATTGTTGTTGTGTAGAAAGCTCCTGCAAATTTTTCCTTCTCACTCTTCTTTCCCTGAATTACGGGAAGGGCAAGGAGGTCCTTACAGAGAATTGCATATTCTTCAAGCATCTTCATTGTTTCTTTGTCGCATTCCTCTAGAGTCTCATAGACATTGTGTCCTTCCTGCCACAAAAATTCTCTCGTTCTTAGGAAGAGGCGTGTTGTCTTTGTTTCCCATCTGACTACATTTGCCCACTGATTAATTCTAAATGGTAAATCTCTATAACTCCTTATCCACTTTGAATAAGAATCATACATTATTGTTTCTGAAGTTGGACGGATTGCAAGGCGGTCTTCTCTTGTTCCACTTTCCCCTTCCTCTTTGTTGGATATCCATGCAACTTCTGGATTGAATCCCTTTGCATGTTCGCTCTCTCTTCTAAAGAAGCTTTCTGGAATTAGTAGAGGGAAGTAAGCATTTCTCACTCCAAGCAATTTTAGTCTTTCGTTGAAGTAATCCTGAATTTTCTGCCATATGTAGTAAGCGTTTGGACGAATTACCATGAAACCTTTTACAGGAGAATAATCTGCAAGCTCTGCCTTCTGAACAACTTGTGGATACCACTCTGCAAAATTCTCTTTCTTCTTGTAAGTCATCCCTTTTTCAGAATCACTCTTGTCAGATTTAGAATCTCTTTTAGCCATTAGTTATCAATATATCTTTATTTTATAAATGTGATGTGAAAAGAGAATCGTTATAGAATATTCGCACCGTAGTGTTGGAGCATTTCCTTGAAGACAGATGCCCGCTCATAATCTTCTTCATCAACATTCAGCTTCATAAAATTTTTTATCTCGAGATATGCTTCGCGTCTTTCTTCAAAACTTCTTTCTGAAAGGATATGAGTTGCTATTTCTAACTCGCATAAATAACTCCTGTCTTGACGGCTCCAGGAAAAAAGATTAATATATCTGCATCTTAGTTCATTCCCAGTCATTGCTTCTAGGTCTTCACATGGATTTTTTAATTTTCTCATTTTAAAATTCTATAAATTTTATCTCAACATTCTTGGATCAATGATAGTCTCCGATACTATATCTAATTCATAACTTCTAATGAGGTCTCTCAAAATAGAGCATTCCTCATACAGTTCTTTTTCAACTCTTCTTTTAAGGGCATTTTCCATCTTCTCACCCAATCTATTCCTCTCGCTCGGCACCTTGTGATGGCTCAAAATTGCACTTGCATAAATTTCAAGATTCTTCTTAGTTTCATCTGAAGAAGAAACTTGGTCTTCCAAAAAAGAATGAATGTATGCCCTCTGGCTTGGACTTTCAGCGAGATTTAGGAAACTATATCCGGGCATTTTTTGGAATTCCTGTACCTTGTCTAAGATTTCATCATCAAAATGCCTTCCCATCTGCAAAATTCTCCCTGAACTTGAAGAATACTTACTATCTCCTAAAACTTCAATCATCCCGATAATTTTCACTTTTATTTTCTTCAAATCGTTTAGAGGTCGACGTACAAGAACTTCAGTAATCACCTTCAACTTTTCTTTTTCATCATCCTCTCTCTGTTTTTTCGTGAAAGAATTAATGTACAAATTTCCAAGCCTTTCAGTGTCCCATGAAATTAAGTCCTGTGGCTCATATTGGACAAATGGAATCGACATGAGTGAGAATAATTTTTGTTTTATTTAAGCTTTGCTGGAGTTCATCATACAATTTTTAAACAGAGCCGACATGAATTATAAAGCAAGGACCTATAGTTTAAAGGATAGAATAAGCGGCTTCGGACCGCTTGATCGAGGTTCGATTCCTCGTAGGTCCATTGATAAAAGGGAATACCCTCTTATGACACCCAGAAAAGGTACTGGATGATAAAAGGGAATACCCTCTTATGACACCCAGATAAAAAATTAATTAAAGGAATGAAAAATGATTGAAGAAAAGAGTGATAAGATAAAATTCTGGCAGGCGGTAGCTGCGCAGAGCGGAACAATAATTGGGGCAGGCTTCCTTGCAATCCCATACGCTATGAGCAGGGCGGGATTCTGGGCAGGACTTGGATGGATTGTTGGAATAGGACTCGTAATGCTTCTCATGAATCTTTATTATTCAGAGATAATTTTGAGGACGAGGAGCATTCATCAGCATCCAGGATATGCGGAAAAATATCTTGGAAAGAAAGGAAAGACAATTTCTCAAATTGCCCTATTAATCGGAGCATATGCACTCTTCATTGCCTATCTCATAGCTGAAGGTCAGAGTCTTTCTTCATTATTCTTTGGAAATTTTGGACATGTTGTGGAGTTTGCGACTCTCTTCTTCATTCTCATGTCCTACCTGAGCATTCAGGGAATGAAGGCATTCAAGAAGTATGAGCTCTTTGGAGCGATGCTCGTTGTCCTCATTACAATATTATTATTCTATCAGTACTATCCTCTGATTAATTTGGAGAGAGTTCCATCATTCAATTCAGAATACCTCTTCCTTCCTTTTGGGATAATACTATTTGCATTCCTCGGCCTCGATGGTCTTCCTGGAGTGAGGATGATTCTTGCTAAGAATGAGAGAAGTATGAAGAAGGTAGTCATTATTTCAAGTATCATTCCAATAGTAGTCTATATACTATTCTCAAGTGTTGTTGTGGGAAGCTTCTCAGACATTCCTCAGATAGCCACCCTTGCCCTTGGAAAAATATTTATTATTCTTGGAATACTCACAATGTTCACAGCTTATTTTTCGACTGCTCTCACACTGAAGGATTCATTCCAAATTGATTACGGACTTCATGGAGCCATTTCATGGCTTCTTGCCATTTGCCTTCCTTATCTCGCATTCCTTGTAGTTTATTATTACAAACTTCTTGGATTTGTAGATATTCTTGGAATTGGCGGAGCAGTTCTTGGAGGTTTCTACGCAATAATTACCTTAATGATGCTATACAAAGCAAAGAAGTATGGAGATAGAAAACCAGAATTCTCAACAATTTCAAACTGGGCAATTAGCGCCTCTCTCATTTTGATATTTGCAGCAGGAATAATATGGACTTTGGTGCAGATACTGAAGTAGTTATTTATTATTGAGATTTTCTGTAAATAACTTCTTGAATCTGAGAACATCTTCCGCAGGCATGCTGCTTCCGACGGCATTCCTGTGTCCGCCACCAGTTGCTCCCGCAATCTCTTTAATGGCTTCTGTTGCAGGCCTTAGAATGTCTCTCTTTGAACGAATGGAGATATTTGCCTTTGCACCCATTATATAGACTACAAGAATTGTCTTGTTTGGAAAGTGATGGAATAATTCATCAGATATATCTGCAGACATACTCATATCTCCACCATACTGAAAGTAGAGAATATCGTCTTCAACAGGGGTGCTCAGAGCCTTTGCAATGAGCTGTTGATACTTTCGGCTTATGAAAGAATATCTTGAGAGAACAGTATTGTGCTGACTCTCTTGAAATACATCTGCTGGCGATTTTACATTTGAAAGGAATTTTATTGAGGAGATAACATTGCTGGTCCTGTCCTTCAAACCAAAGGAGAAGATCATTCCAATCTTCCCTATCTGTGTTTTATACCTTCCCTCTGAGGCATTCTCTACCATCCTCCAATAATCTGGATATTGGTATGAAAGCTCTTCTGAAAAGTCTGGAAGATATGCATCTGCGAGACAACCAACCATTGCAAGCCACATATCATTCTTGTTCTTAGTTACTTGCCATGCCCAATAGGTTGTAGGTTCAGAGCTTGGATGTTTCTCATTTCTCAATGGATTGTAATAATCTATTCCGTCAGTATTTGCGAGTGATGGAACTGGAACATCATGATGGTCAATCCATACAACTGGAACATTCTTCTGCTTTACCATCTCTAAAAATTCAGGAGAGACGAGCGCCTTATCGAGAATGAATAAAACGTCTGGATTCAATTCATCAAGTTTTCGCGAATAAGTAGAATTTAGTTCTGGAAAGGATTTTACTGGAAATCCCTTACCTCTATTGATGTGCCTACGGAGGAGGAGAAAACTGCATAATCCATCCGTGTCATTGTCAAATAAAAATAGGGGATTCTGACTCTCTTCAAGGCGTTCTCTTATTTCTGATATTTGTTCTTTTGTTAGCATTATAGGGACTATGAGATTGACTTTATAAGTTTTAACAGATGTTGTCAAGAATCTTAATATTTATAAATAGAGAGACTATTGTTCTAGGATGAATAAAAGTGGTGCTAATGTAGCATGGAGAGTTTTCTCTCTTGTACTAGTATTAGGATTATTGGCTATATTTATATCGGGTGCGGGAAAGCCGCTCCTTACAGCTTTTGTAGTTTCTGATTCAGATTATAATGCAGATGTGGATAGTGCAGTTGTAAGAGAAGTCCAAGATGGAGGAGAAACAAGAGTAGTAGTCAAGCTCAAGGATGAAGCGGGAGTGAAGGGATTCGCTCTTGATGATGCGAGTGATGTGGGAAACAAGCTTGGAGATGAGAAGGTTAATTATGTTTCAGATTCTGACAATGTCCTTTCTGCAGATATTGACAGCGAGGATTTGGAAGCTCTAAGAAGCAATCCTTCAGTTCTCGAAGTAACTCCAATGAAGGAGATTTCATTCTTCCTTCAAGATTCTGCAAAGATAACTGGAGCAAATTCAACATGGACTTACCAATTCAATTCATCAGGAAATATGGTCAATATAACCGGTGCGGGACAGACTGTGTGTGTAATTGACACTGGAGTGAATTTCAGCCATAGTGACTTTTCAGGAAAGAATGCACTTGGAGTGAACGGAAATAATATTGACTGTGTAACTGCAGATTGTGTTGAAAATGCTTCTGTCGGAGACGATCATGGGCACGGAACATTTGTTGCAGGAATTGCCGTAGCTAATGGAAATATAAGAGGAATAGCTCCAGATGCAAAATTAATAGGAGTGAAGGTTCTGAATTCTCAGGGCTCAGGATATGAAGACGATTTGAAATTGGGAATGGAATGGTGCATTGACCATGCTGCCACTTATAATATTAGCGTAATAAGCCTCAGTCTTGGAACTTCCACACTATACACGAGCGCATGTGATAATGTTGATGATGACCTCAATATCACAGCATCGGTAAATAGAGCAGTATCTAATAATATAGCTGTTGTGGCTGCAACAGGAAATACTGGAAGTACGACTGGAATTGCCGCTCCAGCATGCATCTCTAATTCGACTGCAGTTGGTGCAGTTGATAAGAGTGATGGAATATTATTCAACAGAAATGCCATGACTGACCTTCTTGCTCCTGGTTCTTCTATAAACTCCACAATAATTTCAGGTGGATATTCTTCCGCATCTGGAACGAGTATGTCTACACCTCATGTTTCTGGAGCATTTGCATTGCTTCAGCAATTCTACAAACTCAATAACAGCGCAGCCTCGAGCGTGGCTCTGATTGAAAATACTCTAAAGGATACTGGAAGAGTAATCAATGACTCGGGAACACTCTACTCCAGAATTGATGTTTATTCTGGATTGCTCTCACTACTTGGAATTTCAAGCAATCAGAGTTCTGAAAATCAGACAGGAAACCAGACAAGCGTGGCATACTACATTACTACAACTTTGAATAACCCTTCAGACAATTCTTATTCAGGACTCGGAAGTAGCGTTGTATTTTCATGTGCAGCTTCAACAAATTACACTAACGCCACAATGAGTTCAATCTCCTTGAACATTTGGAATTCTGCAGGCAATAAAATTTACAATGAAAGCTATACCTCCAGCCTCAACTCAAGCTCAGTAAATAATAACTTTACTTACAGCACTTCTTCCTTAAACAATAACTCAGTATACTCTTGGAATTGCCTTGCTCAGGATAATCAGGGTAATTCTGGATTTGCTTCTTCAAATAGAACATTCACTCATGATTCTTCAAGTCCAACGGTTTCATTAATACATCCTGATACGGGAATAACTAATAGTACCTCAAACGTTCTTAGATTCTACTTCAGTGCAGATGATAATTACGGAATTAACAATTGCAATCTCACGATTAACAGCCAAAACATGGGCACGAAGGGTGGAATTAACAATCTTTCAAATTACTTTATTTATACTATAATTGAGAATGGACAGAAGATATGGAGTGTAACTTGCAGAGACCTTGGAGGTAATTCGGTAACATCCGATACAAGGACAATGACTCTCAGCTATTCAGGAAACGTAAATCCTGGAAATAATGATAATAGTTCTGCAGGTTCTTCATCGGGTGGTGGAGGTGGAGGAGGTAGCGGAGAGGAAGAAGTAGAAACACGAACTCTTCCAGTAAAATATTCCTTGAGTAGTTCTGAAGCATTCACAGGACAGACATATACCGTTGCTCCGGAGGATGAAATCAAATTTGTGATAAATAAGGATGGAAGTGATGTGACAAATACAATTAGAATTGATGCAATTGGTCTTCACACCCTGAGAGTTTCGTTTGTTGAAAAGAAGATGATACAGACGATAATTGAGGGAGAAGAGAAGAAGCTTTCATTAGAATATACTGACAAAGAAGATACTCTAATTGCCCTAAAGAGCATTACTGCTGGAAAGGCAGAGTTTGTTGTAAGGTCCTTGGTTTCTCCACCTAGTACTCCTGCAACAACTGATAATACTAATAGTCCAACAACAGGAAATGTGATTAATGAAGAAGATTTGAAACAGGCAGACACTGGAGCGAGCAAGCTTAGTGGATTTGTTGTAGGAATAAAAGAAAATTCAAAGTACCTCATTGCTCTTGCCGCAATCATGATTCTCGCAGCAGCTTACCTCGTATTCAGAAAGGTTAGAAGCGGGTCTTGGTTCAATTGGGGAAGCAGTAAGGGCGTTTCTTCTTCATCAAAATCACAAAGAAAGGCTACTCCTACTTCTGGAAATACAAAGAGTAGGGAATTCCTTGATAGCACCTTGGATGATTTGGAGAAAAAGAAGAACTGACTAAAATGCAAAAGCGTTTAAAACCTACTCTGAGGGAGAATAAGAGATATGTTCTATGCAATGGTTCTAAGGATAATATTGAGAAGGCAATACTTGAATTCATTGGAGTTCTTGGATATTCAAAGAGTGGAATAAAATTCATCAAGGATGATAAAATTAAGATAGGAAATTCTGTCTTTGCTGTAAACAGAGAGAAGATTGATGAAATAAGAGCAAGTCTAATGTTCAAGGATATCGAAGTCAAGAAAGTTAGTGGAACGTTGAAGGGATTGTTTGGAAAGAGATAGATTAAGTTTGCTTCTTGACACCTAATTCTTTGTATAACAACATTACTCTATCTTCTGTCCTCTGTGCTGCTGGAATATCGCTATTTCTTCTATAACCTGGTTTCTTTGGAATCATTTGAAGATGTTCCTCATAAATTTTGTCTAACTTATCTAAATACTCTTCAACCTTTCCTTTCTCGGCGGCGTAATGAAGAACACAGAATACATCTGCTTCACGACCTTCCCAATTATTGAGAGTGGTATCAATTCTATTTCTTAAAGAGGAATTAATTGGACCACCCATTTCAGATAGAACCATGTCTTCTAAGACTGTTGCCCTTTCAAGATTACCCTTCAAAACAGGGTCCTTCACCAATACCATAATTGAATTATGTTCTCAGGATTTATAAGGATTATTGTAGAACGATGTGACTTTAACAGAAGTATTGTTTAAATAATTCCAGATTCTAGGTCATCGAGACGGGCATCATCAAACTTACTATTAATTTCATCCTCTTCTGTAAAATAATCATCATGTGGTCCC